>Ga0181553_10000438_pt1 | contig 35710 bp, 33 predicted proteins | sample 011ome_17_FD_133753 | JGI IMG/M metagenome (GOLD analysis project Ga0181553, IMG submission 133753) | Coastal salt marsh microbial communities from the Groves Creek Marsh, Skidaway Island, Georgia - 011502XT metaG (megahit assembly) | ecosystem: Environmental > Aquatic > Marine > Intertidal...
CACGCCTGGAAAGTGTGTATTCCGTTATCGCGGAATCGAGGGTTCGAATCCCTTCCTCTCTGCTCGTATAATCCCTATTCATTTTAAATCAATGTTTTAGGGATTTTTTATTTTATTTATGTACGGTATTTGTAAGGCGATCATATTTTAAACCCAAAAATTATCCACTTGTCTGAATGTCTGGCGGTGGGGTGGGTTTTTTAGAATGGTATTCCATTTGAAGAAAAGATGGCTGATTTATCAGCGACTCTAAAAGAACAAATGGAAAAAGAAGCAATGCTAAACCAAGAAATTAAAGAGCAACTTTCTAATATTGGAGTGAATCTGTAATTATGGGAGTTGAAAACAACATACCAGAAGGTTGGGTTGATACTACTCTTGGAGATTTAATGGCTGACAAAGGCTATATAAGAGGTCCATTTGGCTCAGTATTAAAAAGGGGTGAAATGTTAGACCATGGTGTCCTAGTATATGAACAGGCAAATGCGATTTACAATCACAGAAAGTTCAGATATTTCATCAGCATTGATAAGCATTTGACTTTATCAAGATTTACTTTAAAACCTAACGATATTCTTATTTCATGTTCAGGAACATCTGGAAAAACAACAATAATAAACGAAGATGATCCCAAAGGAATAATTAGTCAAGCACTACTTATCTTAAGGTCTAAGCCAAAAAAAATAGACACATATTGGCTTAATTATTTTTTAAACTCAAAAGAGGGTAGAATAAAGTTAGTAGGAATGTTACATGGCGCTCTACACCTATTATTTTAAGATCCATACCCTCTTTTTTTGAGCCAGAGCATAAAGTTTTTTATATTGTTGAAAAATTAAAAATGCCAATCATAGAAGATGATTTTGGAAAACCCTATGAAGTAAACGATTTAGTGCGTTCCAAAAATATCTTGAGGAGTACCATTCCTTTAAAGGTAAAGGAGATAATAGTGTTCATGAGGAAAACGGTTACTGGTTTAAGGTTACAGCTACTTTTTTATGATCGAATCATGGCATTGGAAGTATAAGTCCCAAAAATAAGTCAAGCCCCAATTACTGAACTATTTTAAAACGATTTGATTAATTCAATTGATCATAAATTGAAAAATAAACTTGTGAAATCCATAATCCCAAATCACAGCTTTATTCGATCTTGCCCGTGGATTTTTCCATTGTTGATCTTTTTTTATATCACAGGTTGCAGCCCCAAAAGTTCCTCTGGCGGAAGTGTTTCTACTGTGCCCACATCAGAGCCTGAGGTAGTCTCCCCAGTAACTCAAGAAAAAGAGACCCATCACCCTTTTTTAATTGTCACCAAAGACATGTTTCCATCGCTTATAGAAAAGTCCAACGCAGATCCTTGGAAATCTATGAAAGAAGATGCCTTGGAGCAGGCGAATGGATCAATAAATTCAAACCATTATGGAACTTTGCAAAAGCACATTGGTGCTTTGGCATTGGCCTACATACTCGACCCTTCCAAAAGGCAAGAGTATGCCAATAAAGTAAGAGATGTCATCCTCAACCGATATTCAACCCTAGACATAAAGGAAAGTTCAAACTGGGGAAATGTAGTTCCGAATCTGGGTTCATTTTTTTGCGCTATAATTGCATTGGACATTGTTTATGATGCACTGTCTTTAGAGGACATCAACAGATGTGAATCGTTGATTTCAGAGCGGATTTTTAGGGTCAGTCCAACAGGCTCGTGGAAAACAGCACGCTATGGAACCCATGGTACCTGGCAAATTTATAAAGGCGAGTTAACTACCCCAGATGAACGCTATTATCAAGCACTTCTCAATCAGATTACCCCCGATGGAGTGAGTCCTGTAACCAATACTTATGCATGGTCCCGAGTGGGTGGTGGGGACAGCAGGATTTCTAAATCTGGTTATATGGATGTGCTCGAGTTCACTGGGATAGACCGGCGGTATTACAACAATGACCGCTTACAAAAATTTATGCGTTGGATGTTTGGATCGAGTGTAAACCCTGCAAAAGAGCTTTCCATTATTGGAGACATGCTCCCGACAGAGGGTTTGGGTAACTCCCTTTTACACAGAAGGGTGGTAAACTTTGACCATGAGGCGGCGACCTATGCGGCTTGGTTCCATCAAGGTGTTCCCGCGGTTGGACATGTTTTGACTTATATTCTGCCGCAAAATCCACTGCCCGAACCCGTGGTTCCTTCCAGTAAAATATACCACAATGGAGGGGCCTTTTTCAGAGACGAAACCGATAGTAGCGCTGGACTTCATGCGGTGTTGTACAACATCAAGTCGCAGAGTGAATGGCACACCCACAACGAGGTAAATGGTCTTTCTCTTTCGGCCTTGGGCAACAGGTTGTTGGTGAATGGAGGGCGACTGGGCCCCCCGACCCGACCTGCCCAATTAAACAACACATTGACCATTAATGGAGAGAATCACGATGGATTCCATGGCGCTGGAATTGTTGCAGGATTTACCGCAGAAGGATTTGATTTTGCCCAGGGAGACGAAGGGGAAGCGATTCGCAGCGCTGACCATTCCAGGAATATGATGTTGGTAAAAACCACTCCCCAGGCCAATGGATATTTTATTATTTATGATGAAGTGCTTGCAAGTGCTGGGGATCGCATCAGAAATTACTTTCATCCTGCCAGCCAAAATAATATCACCACCACAAAGGACCACCGGGAATACACTGCTTCAATTGATCATTATCCAACGGTGCCAGCGGGTGAGGTCACTTTCTATTATCTGGATCCCCCAGATGCAGTAAATCTTGAGAAAGTTCCTTCGGCTGTTCCCGATCGTTACCCTGACTATCCAGATCACAATCGACTGGAATCTTTATATTCGACCGATAATAGCGGAGAAAAAAATATCACCACACTTATATTTCCCCACAATCATTTGGTGGCCAAGCCCAGTTTTCAAAAACTGAATTCGGACGACTATGAAGGAGTAAAGTTTACTCAAGGTTCCGTAACAGATTATATCGTTTCTTCAGAGCATAATTTCGTGGATTTTGAGGGCTCGACGTTCGTCGGAAAACTCTGTTGGGCTAGGAAAAATGACGCTACCCTAAATTCGTTTTTTGTAAAATCAGGAACAAGTTTTTTAAACGATGGCTATGGCTTTGAATCAAATAGTCCTGTTACTATTTATGTAAAAGGATCTAAAGGAGTAGTAGTTACTGAGGGAGCCACCTTAAAACTAAAAGGGAGCCAGTTGGCAAGGGTGAGTTTTGATGGTAATGTAACGGTCATTAATACTACCGAAGATTATACAGAAGTTGTATTAGAGCGCGGGATTTATGCCTTTGAATAATTGTATTAACTCAACTATACCAATTGGTTTTTAAATCGGTTTTTGCTTAGAATGGCTTGGGTGGATATTTAGAGAGAACCCAAACCTTAAAACTGACTTAATTGACATTTTTTCACTTACAAGCTTGACCAAGTTTTCTTCATCTGGTTTTTCGATATCAAATTAATTGCTAGGTGATTACCATAGTGGTTTTTGTGAAAGGGACTTTGTGAGGAATAGACTCTTGAGGGGGATAGGGGAGTGTAATTGATTTTCTATAGGGTCTAAAGGGTAAAAGTTAACGGTAGTTGTAGTAAACCACCTTCCCTACATAGCAGTCGCAGGGTATTGAGCTTGTGTTGGTCCTATGTGATCCGACATTAACTATTATAAATATAGTTAATAAAACATCAGTTGTTTTAACACAACTTTTGTTAGGGTGTTTTGGGAAATGATGGATTAAACGATGCAGTGGTTGATCTTATGGTATTATAGAATTAGATTAACTGTATAAAGATTAATATTTGATAAATTAGCGTCAATTATACATTAATTGATATAAAATAATCAAATCGATCATGAGTTTAAAAATATCTTACACCCTTTTATTGTCATTGATTATCATTTTTTCCAATGCTTGTAATTTCTCAAAAAAAAATTCTGACCCATCAGAGGGATTGACTTACTCTACATGTAAATCCTGGGAAGAACTTATCGAAAAGGACCATTATCAATATGTAAAACTTGAGCGGATTTCGGATCCAGGTACCAAAGAAAATCCGAGGTATACGGGTTTTTGGTTTTATGATGAATTTCAATTTGACCCTACTGACCGATACCTCTTGGGAATGAAAACCGATTTTACCGATCGAGAGGTTCAAGCCAATGACATTGCAGAAATTGGATATTTTGATCTAAAAAACAACAATGAATGGACCAAGATTGGTGAGACCACTGCTTGGAATTGGCAACAGGGTTGTCGATTACAATGGCGTCCCAATTCAGATGAAATTGTCTGGAACGACCACAGTGATGATAAGACTCGATTTGTTTGTAGGGTTTATAATTTCAGAACACAATCATACCGCACACTTCCTAGAATGATTTATGATATATCTTCTGATGGAAAATATGCTTTGTTACACGATTTTTCCAGAATGAAACACGCCGGTACCAGTTATGCTGGGGTTCAAGACCCCTATGCACATTTAAAGTTTACCCCCAAGATCGCTATAGAAAAGATGGATATGGATTCAGGAGAGGTGGAGAAAATTATCAACCTAGAACAACTTGCCAAAAGGGCTTTTCCTAAAGGATATGATGGAGAAACGAATCTCTATTTCTTTAGAGAAGGATGGAATCCTTCTGGAACTAGATTTATCACATTTTTAAGAAATATGGATTCTCCAAATCGTCATGTGTCCGGTTGGTCTATTTCCGCTGATGGTAAAGACATTAGGTATTTTTTTAACAATCCAAGTCATCATGTTTGGGTAAACGACTCGGTTATTTTTGAGGGAAGATATTTTGCAAAAATTCATGACGACGGCAGCGGAGTCATCCAGCCCCCTTTGGCTGAGGTTGATGCCAATATAGATCCTACTTTCCTGCCCGAACCTTATGAGGATTGGATTTTAGGGGATACTTATGTGCTGGATGGTCTTCAGCATTTGTTTTTGTTTCATCAACCCACAAAGCTTTTTGTTCCTCTAGCTCGTTTGAAGAATACAGGGGTACCCGGCGGTATTTTCAGAGTAGATCTACATGCCCGTTCCAGTAGAGAGGGCAGGAAGATTTCAATTGATGCTACATTTGAAGGTCTGGGAAGACAGCTTTATGTTATGGATATTGGACATATATTGGATAATCCTCCTAAAAAATAAATCCAACTGACTGGCGGTTTCAGGAAAACCCTCAACCCAACCAAGATCAAGGAAAAACTAAGGTATGATGTAGATTAAAACCCAAAGACAAAGGTCTAAATCGAGGGTAACTGTACCACTGATCTCAAACAGTGATTTCTCATTTTCAAAGGGCTTGAATCATTGTTAGATAAAATACGAAAGTAATAATACCATAGCCAAACCACACAATGAGATTATTAAGGTCATCAATGACCAACTCCGGAAAGTGTCTTTTTCCGACAGTCCAAGATAATTGCTTACCAACCAGAATCCACTATCATTTACATGTGACAGAATAGAAGCCCCTGCAGCAATAGAAATGACAAGAAGGGCAGAATGAAAATCTCCTAGAGGAGTTGTGATCAGAGCAGAAGTAATGCCTGCAGCTGTGATCATTGCGACAGTTGATGATCCTTGTAAAATTCGAACAACAACGGCAGAGAGAAAGGCAAATACCAATAAACTCAGACCGATGCTTGAAAAGTAATTTGCGAGCATTTCACCGGCGCCAGTTGTTGTCAACATTTCCTTGAAAACACCTCCTGCACCCGTAAGTAAAATAATAATCCCTGCAGGGGCGAGTGAAGAACTTGAGATCTTGGACAAACTCGACTTCGAGACCCCTCTTTTAACCCCTAAAATATACCAAGCCATTAGATTGGCAATAATCAAAGCAGAAAAGGGATGACTTATCATTTTAATCCAAGAGTTTGTTTCCTCAGACCAATTCAAGTAATTGCTGAATGGACTATTCAAAAGGGTACTAAAAACAATGAGTAAAATGGGAGTACCAATAATCAAAAAGATTAAACGAACAGGCGGAAAATGCGCATCTTTTTTTTGATCAATTGTTTTTGGTGCAGAGATAAATATTTTTGAAGCAATGAATTTGCCAAATATGGGTCCACTAATAATTGCTGCAGGCACACCAACGACAAAGCCGATTAAAATCACCCACCCTAAATCAGCATTTAATATTTCGGCAACAGCCACAGGCCCGGGGGTTGGCGGAATAAATGCATGAGTAATTGCCAGACCAGAAAGCAATGGGATTGCGTAAAGAAGCAATGATTTTTTTGTCTTGCGCTGTAGAGAAAAAACAAGAGGAATCAAGATGATAAAAGCGACATCAAAAAACACGGGAATTGCGATTACGAACCCTGAAATCATAAGTGCCCAAGAAGCATTTTTTTCACCAAACTTTTGTAGAAAATATTGGGCTAAAGCTTCTGCCCCCCCTGAGTGATCTAGAATTGCTCCAAGCATAGAGCCTAAGCCTACCACTATTGCAACAAATCCCAATGTTGACCCCATCCCTTTTTCTATAGTATTAATTATTTCGAAGGGAGGAATCCCCGCTAGAATGCCAACCAAAATACTTGATATAAGGAGGCCTATAAAGGGTTGAATTTTAAATTTTAACGTCAAAAGAAGCAGAATACCTACTGATATTAAAACAGATAAGACAAGAGAATAATCAATCATATGAATCCCATTTTGTGTGAAAAATTTCTGTACTTGGCTTGTCTATTCTTTGATAGGTGTGCGCTCCAAAATAATCACGCAGAGCCTGGACAAGATTGGCGGGAAGTTTTTCTGTAGTTAGTGCAATCCAGTAATTAAATGCTGAGGAAAAACTATCTAATGCAATTTTTTGATCCACTGCGTGATGAATTAGGTCTGCTAAATAGGGTTCTGTGGTAGTTAGAATTTCTAAAATTTTTTTATGCTCAATTATAGATGGTGATTTGGCAAAAGAAACCATTAAATCCTCCATTAACTGAGAACGAATGATACAACCATTTGACCAAACGCGCGCAATTTCACTTAGGCGACAATTCCAACCATACTTTTTGGCTGCACCATTTATGAGATTGAAGCCTTGAATATGGTTTATAATCCTAGCAAACTGGTATGCTTTTCTCAATTTTACAAGATCAAACAATGCTCTTTTTTTAGGCAATGGTTTCATCTTAGAGAGAGAGGCCCGTTTCATCTTCATGTTGGACAGAAACCGTGAAAAAAGTGCAGAGGACATCATTGTATTTACTTCTCCAAGATCAATAGCCGACTTTGTCGCCCAAATTCCAGTGCCCTTGCTTTCTGAGCTATCTAAAATTAAATCTAAGAGGTATTGCTCTCCTTCTTTCTTTTGAAGGATTTTTGCTGTCATTTCTAAGAGGTAGCTTGCCGCTGGTCCTTTGTTCCATTCCTGAAATAGAATTGCCATTTCAGGATAACTCAATTGATGAGATAAAATGGCATAAACTTCTGCCAAAAGTTGCATTTCCGAATATTCGATTCCATTGTGCACCATTTTTACAAAATGCCCCGCACCACCCTTGCCAAAGTAGGCTTGACAGGGTATTTTTGACTTATCTTTGGCTGAAATACTACTTAACATAGGGCTCAATACCTCATAAGCTTTTTTGTTGCCCCCGAACATTAGTGAAGCACCATAACGAGCGCCAACTTCACCTCCCGAAACCCCAATGCCCGCATAATCAATATGTTTTTTTTCAAGAAGCTTGCCTCTTCTTTGGGTGTCTTCAAAATACGAATTGCCACCATCTATAATTAGATCACCTTGGCTAAGTAAAGGCACTATTTCATCAATTATTGAATCAATTGCCAAACCACTTTTAATCATAAGCCAGATTTTTCTGGGACGTTTTAAAGCATGAATAAAAGATTTTATATCTGTAAACCCATTGATGTTTTGAAATCGGCTGTTATTAGACATAAAATCTGAAACAATTTTTTCTTCCCCGTTCGAAGACCTATTGTAAACGGCAGTTTCGATCTTGTTTTCTGCAAAATTTAAAGCGAGGTTCTGACCCATAACTCCCATACCAATTATTCCAATTTCTGCGAATTCATGGATGTGGGTTGCACTTAAATAAGATTGAACTAAATGGTCAAGCGATTGGTCAATGTCTAAATGAATGCCATATTGAGGGACTTCTAAAGAATCCAATTGAGACTTTAATAGTTCGGAGTTGAAAAAATGATTTTTTCTTTTTTTTAATCTGGATTGGATTAAGTCAAAAGGACCATTCAAAACGACCCAACTAATCTTTACCTGATATTTAGAGAGTATTTTCCTGTAGTCTTCTTTTAATGCCGAGCAAGCTAAAATAGCCCCTTCGTTTGAGGACCATTCATAAATCTTTTCGGCAAGTTGATGAAGCCATGGTCCTCGATCAACATCACTTAATGCTTGACCAGATTTCATTTTACTTTTATTGATAGAGGAATGGAAGTCGTCTGCATCATAAAAAGGGATAGATAGAGCTGAAGACAGTAGCTTCCCGAGACTTGTTTTTCCCGAACCGCTAACTCCCATTATTATTATGATCATGTCCTATACATTTATGTTAAATATAAGAAAACAAAAACCGCTACACTAGAACCGTATAAAGGTTTTTCTTTTATACGATGCTTTCCTGTTTTGTGATATCCAAGCCCTCGGGTTTGATACCAAAATGCATCGCTACGTCTTCCTCATTTACTAAAAAAATATCGCAGTATGAGGTCTATTCGATCATGATTGCCTCTTTATTACCACCATAATCCCATAATTTTTTTCGGTAGTTGAGATCTGTGGAAATGGTCACTCCCATTTTTTTGGCCATCTACAAGGCTTCCAAGCAGGCATCTGCAGCTGTTTTTTTAATTGTTTTTGATTAATGATCATTTTCAGGAGCTTGGCTCAACCTTTCGGAGGATTAGAGGTAACCTATCATTACCTCAAATTCACCAGTTGTGTTAAGGGGGGATGCCCATCTAAAGCGATTTATCATAAATCCCTAAAAAAAAGCTAGGGTTTGTTGAACTTTGATTAATTTCAATGAACAAATAAACGATATTGTGCATGAAAGTGAGTCTATGGATTTTGATTTCGAGTGTTCTTCTTTCCCTTTGTAATCCTCCAAAGTCAACTTTATCAGTATTGGGAATACACTACACAGATGACAAGCCTGTTTTAATTGAATTTGAAAAGGGAAAAATCCTTAAAATATCGCAATCCAAAAAGACACAAAATGACTCAAAAATATATGTTGCGCCTGGACTCATTGATCTACAAATCAATGGATTTGTTGGGGTGGACTTCTCAGGGCCTAATTTGACAGTTGAAAAAGTCAGAAAAGCCACTAAAGCCCTTTGGAGGGAAGGAGTTACCTCTTATTTTCCTACCATAATAACAAGTGAATTTTCTAGGATTAAAGAAAATCTTGCGGTACTGGCCAATGCAATGGAAGATCCTGAAATTGGAAGTTCAATACTTGGTTTTCATTTGGAGGGCCCTTATATATCTCCAGTCGATGGATTCAGGGGGGCTCATTTGGAAAAATATACAAGAAAGCCCAATTGGCAAGAATTATTGGATCTTCAAAATGCCGCTAAAAATAATATTAAATTAATAACACTTGCTCCCGAGCTTGATGGTGCCATTCCGTTTATTAAAAAATGTGCAGACAGTGGAATTGTAGTTTCTCTTGGACATCACAATGGATCTGTCTCCCAAATTAAAGATGCTGTAAATGCTGGAGCGAGAATGGCAACCCATTTAGGAAATGGTTGTGCCAATATGATTCACAGACACCACAATCCAATATGGCCACAATTGTCAGAGGATCTAATCACTCCTAGTATTATTGCCGATGGTTTTCATTTAACCAAGGAGGAGGTTCGAACTTTCTTCAAAACCAAAGGCGCCGATAATTTAATTTTAGTTTCTGATGCTTTGGATTTGGCTGGATTACCCCCAGGAGAATACATTCGCGGCGAGAGAAAACTTTTGCTCACTCCCGATGTTGTTAAATTTCCAGATATTAATGGATTGGCCGGTGCAGCATCACCCATCAATAGATGTGTAGAAGTTATAATGGAATTTACTGAATGTAGCATTGAAGAAGCCATCAAAATGGCCTCTACCAATCCAGCGAAAATACTTTCTCTAAATGACCTTGGAGCAATAACCCCTGGTAAAAGAGCAGACCTAATTCTTTTTACTAAGGTTGGAAATAAAATTGAAATCCAAAAAACTTTTGTCAACGGTAAACAAGTTTATTCAAAAGAATGATCAACCTGTGACATTTGATGTTGTGTTGTTCAAGAGAGCTTCTTTTGATAAAATAAAATTGGATTGATAGGATTATGAAATCTAGAATCACTTCTTTAAAGACTGTTCAGAGTGGAAAGTTTCGGTATTGAATAATTATATTGGACAACCAAACAATATAATTAGGATTAAATGATGATTTACCATCTCCCAAAAGCTAATGATTTTATGATGCTATTGAAGCAATCCTTGAGGGATGGAATCAATATGAAAAACATTTCCTGTGAACCAACAAGGGTAAACCAGATTCCTCAAAAAAAAAAGTAATTGGAATTAACACAGATAGGGGATCGATTATGCAACATGAAATCATCGAATATTGTCAATAAAAAAATTAAAATGAGATGTTTTAAAAAAAATGATATAGTATGTATTTTTTTTTATCTTTAAAAAATTAAAAATTAGAACAAAATTTTTACCAAAATGAAAAAATTATTCTTTGCCCTTAGCCTAGTTGGGATATTGATGAGCCAATCTCTGACTTACGCCAATCCGATAGTAAAACCAATCATTCAAGAAACTGAGCAAGAAGAGGAGGCTGCCGTTGTTGGGGAAACAGCAGCTGCAGAGGCTTCCTTTACTCAGGAACTCAAGAAAAGATTCATCGAAGGAGGCCCTGGTTTCATGGGTATCGTTTTGATTTGTTTGATTTTGGGTCTTGCAATCGCTATTGAGCGGATCATCTATCTCAATTTAGCTACCACCAACTCACAAAAACTGACTGCCGGTGTTGAAGAAGCACTTGCCTCTGGAGGTGTTGATGCAGCCAAAGAGCTTTGTAGAAATACCAAAGGACCTGTAGCGTCCATTTTCTACCAAGGATTGGATCGTGTTAATGAAGGAGTGGAAAGTGCCGAAAAAGCAGTTGTTGCCTACGGTGGTGTTCAAATGGGACAATTAGAAAAGAATGTTTCTTGGATTTCATTGTTTATCGCTCTTGCGCCCATGCTTGGGTTTATGGGTACGGTAATCGGTATGATTCAGGCTTTCGATAAAATTGAAGCCGCTGGAGACATGCAACCTTCATTGGTGGCAGGGGGTATTAAAGTCGCGCTTTTGACCACCGTTTTTGGTCTGATCGTAGCCATTATCCTACAAGTCTTTTACAATTATATAATTGCAAAAATTGATAGTATCGTTAATGATATGGAAGACGCTTCCATCAATTTGATCGATATCTTGGTTGCTCAGAAAAAATAAAAGCGAAGATGAAAGTTCAAAATATTATTAAAATCATAAGTGCCGTTATAGGGCTGATTGCTGCATTTTTCCTGCTCAGGATCATTTCTACAGGGGATGAAGATATCAAAATGGCTGCCAGTATGGGCGATTTTGGTGCGGTCTCTCCTTTAGTAGAGTTGGCCAGGATAGTCCTATTGATTACAGTTGCCGTTACTTTGTTATTTACCTTAAGGGGATTGTTTTCTGATTTTTCAAAATTGAAAAAAGCGGGGATTTCCATTGGTCTTTTCTTGCTTGTTGTGGTCTTGTCTTATTTGCTTTCCGAGGGTGTTGAAACCCCATTGAAAGACGGTGAAGTACTTTCCGAAAGCGGGTCAAGATGGGTAGGTACCGGCATCAGAACTTTTTATATCCTTTCTATAGTGGCCATTGGTCTGATGTTATTTTCAGGAGTGAGTAAAATCCTTAAAAGATAAAAAGCTATGGCAAAGAGATCAGCCCCCGAGGTCAATGCTGGATCGATGGCAGACATAGCCTTTCTGCTCCTCATTTTCTTCTTGGTAACCACCACCATCGAGACAGACAGTGGTATCAACAGAAAACTTCCTCCCATGGAGGAAATTGAAGATCCTCCTATTATTAAGCAGAAAAATATTTTTACGGTTGTTGTAAATAAAAACAACCAATTGTTGGTAGAGGAAGAGTTGACAGATATTGACGACTTGCGCCGTTTAGCCGTAGAGTTTCTTGACAATGGAGGAGGAGAAGGTGAAGAGGCTTGTGATTTTTGTTTGGGCGCTCGTGATCCAAAGTCATCAGACAATCCCGACAAAGCGATTATCTCTTTAAAAAACGATAGGGAAACTTCCTACAAGGTCTATATTGCCGTTCAAAATGAATTGGTTGCCGCCTATAACGTTCTCAGAGATCGTGAATTTTTAAGATTGTTTCCTAACGAACGAATGAACTTTGTGGAAGCCAATAAAAAATATACTGATCCCAGAACCTCACCAGAGGAGAAAGAAAGACTCAAACCCAAATTGGATGAAGTTAAATTGATGTTTCCTCAGAAGCTGTCTGAGGCAGAACCGAGTAAAACCAACTAAAAGTACATTCAGTCATGTCAAAATTTAAAAAGAAAAAAGGAGGGGACTTGCCCGCGATTTCTACCGCTTCACTTCCAGATATTGTATTCATGTTGTTGTTCTTTTTTATGGTTGCAACTGTTATGAGGGACAGTACTTTGATGGTGAAAAATCAGCTGCCGGTTGCAGACCAAATCCAGAAGTTGGATAAAAAGGATCGGGTGATGTACATCTACGCTGGAGCGCCTTCCAGTCGTTACGTGGATAAATATGGAGCGCTTCCCCGTATCCAGTTAAATGATAAATTCGCCACCGTTTCTGAAGTTGGAGCATTTGTACTGGCAGAACGCGCCTCCAAACGCCAAGAGTTACAGAATGTTCTGACCACTGCATTAAAAGTCGATGGTGAAACCAAAATGGGTTTGATTACTGACATCAAACAGGAACTCAGAAAAGTGAATGCATTGAAGATCAACTATACCACTCGGGTGGGAGCGTATTCACAAAACATTGAATAAAAAAACCAACGAAATAAAAAAAGTGCCTTCGCGGCACTTTTTTTTTGCCCAAATCTGGGGGTAAACTAACTTTGTAAGGATTTAAAAATATGATGCTTCGTTTTCTATTCTTTGGATTTTGCTTTTTGGGTATAGGTATACTTTCGGCTCAGGATGACGACCTACCCAGTAAATATAGAGAGGATCAGTTTTATGTTAGTTTTGCCTTACAGCTCCAACAACAAGATATAAGTGGATTCAAGCAAAATGGTTTTTCCAATAATTTTCAGATTGGATTTATAAGAGACATTCCAATCAATACTAAGGGGACATTTGCCTTAGGATTGGGGGTTGGATATGATTACAATCGATTGGTATCAAACCTTAATTTATCCGAAATAGAGAGTAAAATGAAATTCAGTCTTACTGAGAACCAAAAAAACCTACAAACCTTTTCATCTATCGTATTTCCCGTATCCATCCGGCTTCGTTCCTCAACGCCATATCGAACCGACTTTTGGAGGGTCTACGGCGGACTGAAATACCGCCTCCTAATTTCCTCGCGTTTTCACCCAGTTATTGGAGCTTCTTTTAAAAATGATCGCATTAAAAAAAACAACACTGCTGTTTTTCTATCAATGGGATACAATACATGGAATTTATTTTTGGAATACGATCTCAACTCAATCTACAAAAGAGAAACAGCACTTTTTTCTGGGGGTTATTTGGAGCTTCAAACCCTTAAAATAGGTTTGATTTTCTATCTACTTTAATTAAATGGATTTTCTTAGACGTGCCACTGGTATGTCCATTTGCTCTCGGTACTTGGATACTGTTCTTCGCGCCACATTATAACCTTTTTCTTTCAGTAGTTCAGATAAAGCCTGATCTGCAAGTGGATTCTTTTTGTTTTCTTCTGAAATAAGTTGGTTTAAAATATTCTTTATTTCAATGGTCGATACATCTTCTCCCTCCTGGTTTTTCATTCCCTCAGAGAAAAGACTTTTTAGCAATTTAACCCCATAAGGGGTGTCAATGTATTTACTATTGGCAACTCTAGAAACGGTTGAGATATCCATGTCAATCTTATCGGCGATGTCCTTCAATATCATGGGTTTCAACTTTTGCTCATCACCTGTAAGAAAATAGCTACGCTGATAATCTACAATAGCATTGATACAAAGGAATAGCGTGCGGTAACGTTGTTCTACTGCCTCGATAAACCATTTGGCTGCATCCAACTTTTGTTTGATGAACAATACGGCCTCTTGCTGGGACTTGTTTTTTTCAGGAGATTCAGCATAGCCCGAAAGCATTTCTTTGTAATCATTTGAAATCCTAAGTTCTGGAGCGTTTCGTCTGTTTAAGACCACATTGATGTCGCCATTTTCAATGGTCAATATAAAATCAGGAACAATATGATTGTTTTGGTTGGTTTCCGAAAGTGCGCTTCCTGGTTTGGGATTTAATTTGGCGATTTCATCAAATACTTCGCGTAATTCATCCTCTGAAATATCAAATCGATTTTGTAGTTTTTGGTAGTGTTTTCTTGAAAATTCATTAAAAGCTTGGTCGATGATTTTCCTCGTCAGTTCAATTATAGGTCGATCTTTGGCTTTCCGATGCAATTGAATGGATAAGCATTCTTGTAGCGTTCTGGCTCCAACTCCAGGGGGATCCAACAATTGTATCTTTTGAATGATTTTTTTCAGGTCCTCTCTCTCGATGATGATGTTCTGGGTAAAAGCCAAATCATCAATAATTTCCTCCTCGGTCCGTCGTAAATACCCACTGTTGTCAATACTTCCAATAATGAATTCAGCAATAGGTCGCTCTTCTTCATTCAAGATCAAATTTTGAAGTTGGCTTTCAAGGTACTCATGAAAACTCGTCCCTCCAGAAAATGGAATTTCTCTCTCTTCCTCCTCAGAGGATTGACCAGGGGACTGCATTCGGTAGTTTGGAATTTCATCATCACTTAAGTAGGCATCAATATCAATGTCGTCTGTATCTATTATTTGATCATTATGATAGTCATCGAACGGATCATTTTCATCCAAGTCTTTCTCGTTTATTTCTTTTCCTTTTTCAAGTGCAGGATTTTCTCCTATTTCAGATTGAATGCGTTGTTCCAAATCCAGTGTTGACATTTGAATAAGCTTCATCAACTGAATCTGTTGTGGAGACAGTTTTTGAGAGAGTTTGGTTTGGAGCTGTTGCTTTAACATTTTATGAAATAACTTTCATAAAGATAAAAAAAGTAATGCGAGCACTGATGATTAAAATGAAGCGTTTTGAGGGGTTCTTGGAAAAGGAATGACATCTCTGATGTTGTTCATTCCAGTTGCAAAGAGAACCAATCGCTCAAAACCCAGTCCAAAACCGCTATGGGGAGTACTCCCAAAACGCCTGAGATCCAAGTACCACCAAAGTTCCTCTGGGTCAATGCCCAAGGTTTCAATTTTCTTTTCTAAAACCTCCAATCGCTCTTCTCTTTGCGACCCTCCTACAATTTCTCCGATGCCGGGGAAAAGAATGTCCATGGCTCGAACGGTTTTTTCATCCTCATTCAGCCGCATGTAGAAAGCTTTTATCTTTGCCGGATAGTCATAGAGAATTACGGGAGCATTAAAGTGTTTCTCAACCAAATAACGTTCGTGTTCACTCTGTAAATCAGCACCCCACTCATCGATCAAATACTCAAATCTTTTCTTTTTGTTGGGCTTGGAATTTCGGAGTACGTCTATGGCTTCTGTATAAGATACCCGTTTGAAGTCGTTCTCTACTACAAATTTAATTTTTTCGATCAGTCCCATAGGACTTCTTTCATTTTGAGGCTTTGTTTTCTCCTCGTTAGCCAACCGTTGATCCAAAAACTCCAAATCCTTTTCACATTTTCCCAAAATATACTCCAGAATATATTTGATAAAGGCTTCTGCAAGGTTCATGTTGTCCTCCAATTCATAAAAAGCCATCTCAGGTTCAATCATCCAAAACTCTGCCAAATGACGTGAAGTATTCGAATTTTCAGCTCTGAAAGTAGGTCCAAAAGTATAAATGTTTCCCAGCCCTTGTGCATAGGTTTCACCCTCCAGCTGCCCTGATACGGTAAGGTGGGTTTCTTTACCAAAAAAATCTTGCTTATAATCCACTGCTCCCTCATCATCCAGCGGGGGATTTTTTGCGTCTAAAGTAGAAACCCTAAACATCTCTCCTGCTCCCTCGGCGTCGCTTCCAGTAATTATGGGGGTATGGACATAACAAAAACCTTTTTCTTGAAAAAATTGATGTATGGCAAAGGATAGTACAGATCGTATTCTCATCACAGCACTAAAAGTCGCTGTTCTCACCCTCAAATGAGCTTTTTCTCTTAAGAACTCAAAGCTGTGTTTTTTGGGTTGGATCGGATACAACTCAGGATCAGCTTCACCAACGATATTAAGCTGTTCAACCAATACTTCTACAGATTGGCCGCTACCCATACTTTCTACCAATTTACCCGTAATTTGTACTGCTGCGCCTGAATTTATTTTCTTGAGAAGGGCTTGTTCAGTGTTTTCAAAATCAACAACACATTGGAGGTTTTGCTGTGTGGAACCGTCGTTTAGAGCGATGAATCGGTTGGCGCGAAATGTTCTTACCCAACCTCTTACACTTACAGTTTTATTTTTTTTTGGCTGTGCAAATACTTCAGCCAATCGAAGGTAGTTCATGCCCATGATTTTTCTGCGCAAAGATAGTTTTATTTACAAAAATAGGTTTAAGTTTTTTTGTTGTGTCCTTTAGAGACGATATCGATTCTGGGTTCTTTGATTACCTTTTCATTGCTTACCGTATCCTCTAAAGAAATGAGCAGGGAGGGGAGAAGAATTAAATTGGCCAACATGGCAAATAGCAGGGTCACAGAAACCAATCCTCCCAAGGCTACCGTCCCTCCAAAGTTTGAACTCATGAATACGGCAAAACCGAAGAATAGAACAATCGAAGTATAAAACATACTTACAGCAGTTTCTCTAAGGGAGTTATAAACAGCAGACTTTATTCTCCATTGATTTGCAATTAACTCTTGGCGGTACTTGGCCAAAAAATGAATGGTATCGTCAACTGAAATACCAAAAGCAATACTGAACACCAAAATGGTGGATGGTTTTAGAGGAATACCAGAAAAACCCATTACGCCCGCTGTAATAATTAAAGGGAGTATATTGGGGATCAAGGAAATAACGATCATTTTAAATGATCTGAACATATAGGCCATGAACAAGGCTATGAGTAAAATGGCCAAAGAAAGGGAGAGTATCAAATTGCGTATCAGGTAATGCGTTCCTTTCAAATAAAGCAACGATTTACCAGTTACTTTAACTTCATAACGATCTGGGGGAAAAATTTTATCAATTTCCTTTAACAGATCTTCTTCAATTTCTTCGATCCGCTCCGTTTTGATGTCTTTCATAAAGCTGGTTATCCTATTGTATTGCGCAGTGCTATCGACATAATTCTGCATCAAACCCTCTGCGTCATCTACCTTTTTGAGATAGCGTGCAATAAAGCTGTTTTCTTGCGCAGTAGGGAGCTTATAGTAGTTTGGATTTCCATTGTAATAGGCTTGTTTGATAAATTTGGCAGCGCTTACAGAGGAGATCGGGGCGGATAGCTCTGGTATTTCTTCGATAAATTGTTCGAGTTGGTCAATTCTCTTTAATGTTGAAAGTCTTGTAGCTCCTCCCTTACGCTGGGTATTGACAATTATCTCTACAGGAACGATGCCATTAAATTCCTGATCAAAAAAACGGATGTCTTCAAAAAAATCAGATTTTTTGGGCATGTCTTCAATGACACTGCCTGATATTTTGATTTGATAAATACCAATGATGCCAAAAATCAAACCCATGATGGAGATCACAAAAATATTTATCCTTTTGTGCCTCACTTTGTTTTCCATCCAGTTGACGAATACTTTTAAGTATTGACTGCTCAAATGTTTTAAATGCTTCTTGTTGGGGCGTTGCATAAAACTATAAGTGATAGGAATGATGAAAAGAGAAAGGAGGAAAATGGCAATAATATTGATGGAGGCGACGATACCAAACTCTTTTAAAACCTTACTGTTGGTTAAAATAAAGGTCGCAAAACCAGAGGCCGTGGTAAGGTTGGTCATCAGTGTGGCATTGCCTATTTTCATGATCACCTGCTGGAGTGATTTGGCTTTATTCCCGTGTTTGGCGACTTCTTGTTGATATTTATTGATCAGAAAGATACAATTGGGTACGCCGATGACAATGATCAGTGGGGGGATCAATGCGGTGAGTATGGTAATTTCATACCCTAGCAAGCCCAAGATTCCAAAGGCCCACATCACGCCAATGATCACCACAAACATGGAAATAAAAGTCGCCCGAAAAGATCTAAAAAAAAGAAAGAAGATCAGGCTGGTCAACAACATGGCCGAGATAACAAACACCCCAATTTCATCCACTATGTTTTGGGCGTTGAGGGTTCTGATGTAGGGCATACCTGATATTCTAACGTCCATGCCCGTATCTTTCTCAAAAGCATCTATCAAGGGTATGAAAGTCTTAAAAATGAAGTCTTTTCTTTGGGCTGTATTAAGAATGTTTTTATCCAAGTAAATCCCGGATCTTATGGTTTCACCACCTTTGTTGTATAGTAAATTATTGTAAAACGGTAGCTCTAGGAGTAGCTTTTGTTTGAATTTTTCGATGTTGATTTGGGCAGGATCAAAAGCGGGTTTTAATACAAATTTTTGGGCCGCTTCATCTTTCACCAACTCCTTGAGATTATCAACAGATAAAATAAAATCTACCTCTGAAAAAGTTTCAATTTTTTTGTTGAGGGCCATCCATTTATCAAAGATCTCTCGATCAAAAAATCGTTCATCTTTAATGGCAATAACCATCATATTGCCGTCTTCACCAAAAGTTTTTACAAAGGCATCGTATTGAAGGTTCTCTGGGTGATTTCGTGGAAGGAGATTGGCCTCAGTAAAAGTAAAACGCATATACTGCCACTGGAAAGCCAAAAACAATGTAATTAGGAGAATCCCTCCTATAATTGTAAAACGATTTCTAAGGATTAAGCTGGCTACTGTTCCCCAAAAGTTTTTTTTGAGTTGAATCATCTAATGGGACTAAAAGCCATAAAAGCTAGACTGTTAGTATTTCTTTTTCCTTGATATTTAGAATCTCATCCACCTTTTTTATGAATTGGTCGGTGAGTTCCTGTACGTCAATTTCAGCATTTTTTTGCAAGTCTTCCGACCCATCGGTTTTCTTAATCTCATTGTTGGCCTCTTTTCGAGCATTTCGTATGCCTACTTTGGCATTTTCTGCTTCTGACTTTGCCAATTTAACCAATTCTCTCCTCCGTTCTTCGGTGAGAGGGGGAATGTTGATGATAAGTGATTCGCCATTGTTCATAGGGTTAAAACCCAAATTGGCTTGCAAAATTCCTCTTTCGATCTCGGGGAGCAATGCTTTTTCCCAAGGTTGGATGCTCAAAGTTCTTCCGTCGGGAGTGTTTACGTTGGCCACTTGACTGATTGGAGTAGGGGTACCGTAATATTCCACCATAACACTATTCAACATGATGGGGTTGGCTTTACCCGCTCTGATGTTAAGGAGTTCCTTTTCCAAGTGTCTAAGGGATAAATTCATGCTCTCCTTGGTAGCTTCAATAATAAAATTTATTTCATCATTCATAATGAGAAAATTTAAATATCTACTCGGGTTCCTATGTTTTCACCAGAAATAATTCGACTTAAGTTCCCTTTGGTATTCATGTCAAAGACGATAATAGGGAGATTGTTCTCTTGACTCAAGGTGAATGCGGTAGTATCCATAATTTGAAGTCCTTTTTTGAGTACTTCATCAAAAGTCAGGGAATCAAATTTTACAGCACTTTTATTTTTTTCGGGGTCTTCATTGTAGATCCCATCCACGCGTGTTCCTTTTAGAATTACATCTGCATTGATTTCAATGGCCCTTAATACAGCGGCTGAGTCAGTAGTAAAGTATGGGTTTCCTGTGCCTGAACCGAAAATTACAACCCTGCCTTTTTCCAGATGACGGGTCGCTCTTCTTCTGATAAATGGTTCTGCGATGGCCTCAATTTTGATTGCGGTTTGCAATCTTGTAGGAACGTCTTGGTTTTCCAAAGCTGACTGAAGGGCCAAACCATTAATTACCGTGGCAAGCATTCCCATATAATCTGCTTGAACTCGATCCATTCCTTTGCTGGCTCCAGAAACTCCTCTAAAAATATTCCCACCGCCAATAACAATGGCAATTTCTGTTCCAGCTTCTTGAATTTTTTTGATTTCAACAGCATAGTCATTGAGTCTCACAGGATCAATCCCATGTTGTTGTTGTCCCATTAGCGCCTCACCACTTAGCTTTAAAAGAATTCTTTTGTATTTCATAGCACCTAATCTCACAAATATAACAAATAAAGAGAGAATTTTTATACCGCCTTTAAACTCAAATCAATGGGTATCGCACCATAGGTAATGGCCCCCATTGACACGTAATTTACTCCCGTTTCCGCATAGGACAATAGCGTGTCTTCCGTAATGTTTCCAGAAGCCTCCGTCTCGAATTTTCCATTGATTTTCTCAATCTTCTCAGCAAGGATTTTAGGGGTCATATTGTCCAGTAAAATTCTTTTTACCCAAGGAAAATCCATTACTTGAGTTATCTCTTGATCATTTCTAACCTCCACAATAACAGGGATATCATATTGATTTTGATCCAAATAAGCTTTGGTTTTTATCAAAGCTGGTTTCACCCCACCACAAAAGTCAATGTGGTTGTCTTTGATCATGATTGCATCGAATAAACCCATACGGTGATTATATCCCCCACCAATACTCACGGCCCATTTTTCGGGATATCTAAAGCCAGGAGTGGTTTTGCGGGTATCCAATATTTTACAATCTGTATGTTGAATTTTTTCACTCAACCTTCTTGAGAGAGTCGCAATACCGCTCATTCTTTGCATACAATTCAAAACCAGTCTTTCGGTAGGGAGCAATGATTTTGCTCTTCCCTTTACCCTAAAAGCAAAGGCTTCAGATTGAAGTAAATCTCCCTCTTTTACCAAAGTTTCCATTTCAACAGCAACGTCATAATGATGAAATATCTTCTCTGCCAATTCGATGCCTGCGATTACACAATCATTCTTTACTTTTAGGACGGCCTCCCGAACTGTAGCATCGTTAAAGCAGGCATTACTGCTGTGATCTCCCGCTTCAATATCCTCTTGGAGGGCTTGGCCTATAAAGCGATCAATCGCATTTTTATATGATTGGTAAAAGTCAGTCAACGTAATCTTGATTATAAAAGACCCCTATGTTTTCCTTCAATCCTTGGGACTGTTTGATCATTAAATAGGCCACACTCACCATATTTCTGAGTTCGCAAACCCCCAATGTCAATTTATTTTGGCGGTAAATTTCTTGTGTTTCCAAAAAGATATTTTTCAATGTCGCCTCTGCTTCCAACAAGCCCATAGAAGTTTTGAAAATACCCACTTTGGTCGTCATTAGATTTTGCAATTGTTTTTTCAATTTTACAATGGCATCGATTTTTTTGTTGGAGATATATTGTTCTCCTTTCCAATCGGGAAGGTGGGTATAGAAATCTTGTGGGGGTAGATTTTTTTTCATTTGTTCGATAGAGTCCAGTGCAGCGCGATGAGAAAAAACAAGGGATTCCAAAAGTGAATTGGATGCCAAACGATTGGCTCCATGTAGCCCTGTATAACTGCATTCACCAATGGCATAGAGTCCTTTGAGTTGTGATTCCCCGTAGTGATTCACACGGATCCCTCCACAAAAATAGTGAGCTGCGGGGATGACCGGTATGGGATCTTTTGGAGGGTTGATGCCCACTTTCCTACAATTTTCTCTTATGGTTGGAAATTGATTTAAGAAAGCTTTTTCACTGATGGAACTACAATCCAATAGAACATAGTCATCCCCTGACTGGTTGATCATTTCAGCAATGGATCTCGCAACAATGTCTCTAGGTGCAAGTTCTGCTTTTTCATGACGCTTTAGCATGAATCGTTCACCTGCAAGGCTTTTTAAAAGGGCTCCTTCTCCTCGAACAGCCTCCGAGATCAGGAAAGTATTTCCATTGACTTTAGGGTACAATGCGGTTGGGTGAAATTGAACATAGGGAAGCCCCTCCATATAAACTTTTGCCCTATAGGCTGCCCCCAAACCGTCTCCAGTAGCATTTTTGGGATTGGTCGAATGAGAAAAAAGTTGTCCCGCCCCTCCTGTACTCAAAACGGTAATTTGGGCACTTATTTTGATGATTTCTTGTTCCAAATTCGAAATCACATAAGCACCGTAACATCTTTTATATTCACTCCCACTATGATGGTCTGTAATTAAATCGACAAGGGTATGATTTTCCAAAAGAGAAATGTTGGCAAAAGTCTTGATCTTTTTGATCAAAGATTTTTGAATCTCAAGTCCTGTTTTATCCTTGTGATGAACGATTCTTTTTTCGGAATGCCCTCCCTCCTTTGTAAGATGCAATACATTGCTTTTAACATCAAACTGAGCTCCCCACTCGATCAATTCTTGAAGTCGATCGTGCCCTTCTTCCACCACAAATTTCACCACTTCTTCATCGCATTGTCCGGCACCTGCTATCAGGGTATCTTCCACATGCTTTTCAAAGGAGTCTTTTTTAAAATTAGAGACTACAGCGATACCTCCTTGAGCATAGCGTGTATTGCTTTCGAGCAAATTATTCTTTGAAATCATAGTGATTTCTATATCGGGATTTTGTTCTGCCATTTTGATGGCGTAAGTCAATCCGGATATACCGCTACCGATTACAAGTATATTGGTGTCCATGATCAGCCCAAATTTAGCATTCGTCTGATGGGTTGTTTGGCTTTTTCAATCAGGGATTGGGAGAGGAGAATTTCTGGCTTTTCATGTTCCATACATAGGTACAATTTCTCCAGTGTATTGAGCTTCATAAAGGCACACTCACTACAAGCGCAAGTTTCATCCTCCACAGGGGCGGGGATAAAAGTCTTTTGAGGACAGCGCTTTTTCATTTCGTGCAGTATTCCTGCCTCAGTGGCTACTATAAAACTTTGGGCACTATTTTGTTGAACATAGTTGAGAAGCCCAGAAGTGCTGCCGATATAGTCTGCAATTTCAAGAACCTGTGATTCACTTTCAGGGTGGGCAATGAATTTTGCCTTTGGGTACTCCTTGGCCAAGGAAACAATCCTTTCAAAAGAGAAAGCCTCATGGACAATACAGGAACCATCCCACAAAATCATGTCCCTTCCAGTTTGTTTGATCAGATAGCGACCAAGGTTCTTGTCAGGGGCAAAAATGATGGTTTCTCCTTCAGGGATTGAATCAATAACCCGCACGGCATTGCTGGAGGTACAAACGATACTACTGAGTGCTTTTATTTCTGCAGAGCAATTGATATAGGTTACGACCTTGGCGCCAGGATATTGATCAATGAATTTTTTAAAATCTTCGGGAGGACAAGAATCGGCAAGTGAGCAACCTGCATTCAAATCTGGTAAAACAACCTTTTTGTTGGGGTTGATGATTTTTGCGGTTTCGGCCATAAAGTGTACCCCTGCAAAAACGATCATTTCAGCAGCCACTTTTTCAGCTGCTTGGGCGAGATAAAGGCTGTCCCCAAGATAATCTGCTAACTCTTGTATCTCAGCCTCTTGGTAATAGTGGGCAAGCAATACAGCGTTTTTTTCTTTCTTGAGTCGCTTGATCTCGGCGACCAAATCCAGACCTTTCGGAATCTCGAAGTCCAAGTATCCCTTCTGACCCAATCGTCTTGTTACCTCATTTGAGGTGAGCTCCATATTTGATATGATTTAATGCAAAATTATTAAAAATCAAGGATTTTCAATTCAAGCTAGGTGGATATTCTATTAAGCTGATCAATGATCTGCTCGGGAGTTAGGGCATCATCAAGAGAAAATTGTCCTATAGCAGTTCGCTTCAAACGGCTCAGATAAGCTCCTGAATCAAGGGCAGCACCAAAATCGTGAGCCAAGGACCTGATATAGGTTCCTTTTGAACAACGGATTAAAAAATCCACATTTGGAATTTCAATTTGGGTAAGATCAAAAGTGTAAATACTTACTTTTCGAGCTTCTATGTTTATTTCCTCTCCTTTTCGGGCATACTCATAAAGTCGTTTCCCCTCTTTTTTAATAGCAGAGAATAGGGGAGGGTACTGCTCGATAAGCCCCTCAAATTTTTTTTTCGCCAATGCAAGCCCCCTAGGGGTGATATGATTTGTAGGGTAATGTTGATCGATGGCTGTTTCTAGATCATAGGAGGGGGTCGTAGCACCAAAGGTGATGGTGCCGGTATAGGTTTTTTCTAAAGCTTGCACATCGGCAATTTTTTTGGTCATTTGACCCGTACAAATCAAAAGCAGTCCCGTGGCCAAGGGATCAAGGGTTCCGGCGTGTCCTACCTTTATTTTTTTTAGTCCGTATTTTTTTTTGATCGCCCACCTTAGTTTATTCACGGCCTGAAAAGATGTCCAATGCAAAGGTTTGTCCACCAGTAAAAGTTGACCTTCCAAAAGCGAATCCAATGACAAGTTCATATTAAAAACCAATAAGGATGGCGATTGAACCCACCGCCAAACAATAGAGACTGAAGTATTTCAGTTGACTTTTTTTTACCAAAGCCATCATCCAACGACAAGCAAAAACCCCACTCACAAAGGCACTTAAAAAGCCCAATAAAAGCGGAAGGATTGAAGCACTCTCTTGGGAGAGATCTCCATCGATAATGCTTTTTGCCATGCTTCCCAAAATAAGGGGAATGACCATCAGAAAAGAAAAGCGCGCGGCTTGGTCTCGATCTATTTTAAGCAAAACGGCCAGTGCAATAGTAGCACCACTTCTAGAAATGCCCGGCAGGATGGCTACGGCTTGTATGAACCCAATAGACAGAGCTTTGACATAATTCAGCGGTTGATCCCCCTGTCTCACTCGGTCTGCCATATACAAAAGAACAGCGGTGCAGATCAAGAACGCACCCACTAAAGCAATTTTACCATCGAACAAGGAAGCAATAAAATCTTCGAAAAACAATCCCACAAAAACAGCCGGAACCATGGAGAGGATGATTTTTAAACTAAAATCCAAACTCTTTCCTTTTTTAAAAGTCAACAAATCTGACAGTATCTTTAGAATGTCTTTCCTGAAAACAAAAACGGTACTCCATGCGGTAGCAGCGTGAAGCGTAATGGTAACCATCAGACTCTGCTGATTTTGGTAGTCATTTCCAAACAAGGCTTTCACCAATTCTAAATGACCACTAGAGGAAACGGGGAGGAACTCTGTTAGGCCCTGAACAATCCCCAAAATCAGCGCTTCGATTGCGTTCATTTACTTTTTTTTGGAGGCATTAAAATTGCATAAATGGCCAATCCAAAACCCAGGAGGACAATGGTAGGTGCTAATCTTATCCTGCGAAAACTGAAAATCTCTGGATTAAAAACATTCGGGTCATCACTTCCTCCTCCCGACATCAATATGAACCCAATGGCAATCAACATAAGGGAGAGCATCAGAAAACGGAAGTTTCTTTTAGCAAACAGAAATTCTTTTTTTTGGGGTTCCTCACTCATTGTTTTATTAATTTACAGAGTCCGATTTTAAATTCAGATAACGTTGAGTGGCAAAGAAAGTACTTATTAACGTGATGCCCAAACCCAAGAAAAATACACCAACAAATACCAATACCGCTTCATATGGATTTTGAAAAAGCTGCAGCTCAGGAAAACGACTTTGCATTTCATAAATCACTCCACCCATGCCCGCCATGGCAATAATGGATCCCAAAGTACTCATTGCCACATGACTTTTTATAAAGGGTTTTCTGATGAACCGTTTGGTGGCTCCCACCAATTGCATGGTTTTGATGATCAGTCGTTTGGAATAAATGGACAATCGGATGGAGCTATTGATCAAGAGTACTGCAGCAAAAATAAACACACCACTGGCCAGTAGCATCCAAAATGTAATTTTTTTGATATTTTGATCCAAAAGCTCCAATAAGGGTTTGTCATACACCACCTCATCTACATAACTGTAGCGTTCTATATCCTTGCTCAACTTTGAAACCGTAGCGGGATTCAGGAAGGCGGCTTTGAAATACACATCGATAGAGTTGAGCAGTGGATTGTATCCCAAAAACTCTATAAAATCTTCTCCCAACTCATTGGCATGTCTTTTAGAGGCATCCTCTTTGGAAACATAGCTCACCTTTTTGGTTGCAGCATTGAGGTTTAGATTTTTTTGAAGCTGTTTCAATTCAGCCGCTTTAGCAGCGTCTTTAACATAAATCGTCATTACGATTTGTTCCTTAAAATGATCCGCTACCCTCTTTGAATTCAACAAAAATATCCCTAGCATTCCCGTGAGAAATAATACCAATGCAATACTGATCACCACTGATAAGTAGCTAGAAATCAATCTTCTTTTATTAAATTTTTCTTCTGGAAGTTGTCTCAAGGGGGTGTATTATTTCAGTAAAATTAAAAAACCCTTATCAAATAGAACCTTAAGAAGTAGAAACTTTTTCCTTTCCTTCAATAAGCGTATTTTTACCCCTGTAAAATAAAGCGCCTTAGATGAATTACGATTTTCGAGAAATTGAAAAAAAATGGCAAAACTATTGGGCCACCCAAAAAACCTTTAAGGCAAAAAATTTGGATGATCGTCCAAAATACTATGTATTGGACATGTTTCCATATCCCTCTGGTGCGGGTTTGCATGTAGGCCATCCTCTGGGGTATATTGCCAGCGATATCATAGCACGTTACAAGAGGCACAAGGGATTTAATGTATTGCATCCTCAGGGTTATGATTCCTTTGGACTTCCTGCTGAGCAATACGCCATTCAGACCGGACAGCATCCTGCCAAAACCACTTTAGCTAACATTAATAGGTATCGTGAACAATTGGATCGAATCGGCTTTTCATTCGATTGGGATCGGGAGGTACGCACCTCCGACCCAGACTATTACCGATGGACGCAGTGGATTTTTCTCAAATTATTTCACGCTTACTACGACTTGGACCTCGACAAAGCCGTTCCGATTGCCGATTTGGTTCACCGTTTTGAGTTGGAGGGGAATACCAAAGTTAGGGCCCATTGCGATAAAAATACACCTGAATTTGATGCCGCCACTTGGAATGCATATGATACCGACCAAAAGCAAAAAATCCTATTGTTTTACCGACTCACCTATTTGTCGGATACAGAAGTCAATTGGTGCGCCGCTTTAGGAACTGTTTTGGCAAATGATGAAATCGTTAATGGAGTATCTGAGCGTGGGGGGCATCCGGTTACCAAAAAGAAAATGCGACAGTGGAGCATGCGAATTGGTGCCTACGCCAACCGACTTTTGGAGGGACTTGAAAATTTGGATTGGTCAGAGGCACTCAAAGAAATGCAAAGAAACTGGATCGGCAAGTCTTTGGGGGCCAGTATTTACTTTGAGATTCAAAATCACAAAGAAAAATTAGAAGTCTTTACCACCCGTCCTGATACGATTTTTGGGGTTACCTATATGACGCTTGCACCGGAACATGATTTGGTAGACCAAATAACCAGTTCTGAGCAACGCGAGGCGGTGAACAACTACATCCAAGCCGTTGAAGGAAAATCTGATAGAGCGCGTCAGGCAGACATAAAATCCATCAGTGGGGCATTCACTGGTGCCTATGCACTTCATCCATTTACAGGGGCAGCCATTCCCATTTGGATTGGCGAGTATGTCCTGGCAAGTTATGGAACCGGTGCGGTCATGGCTGTTCCGTGTGGAGATCAAAGAGATTTTGATTTTGCAAACCATTTTGACCTGCCCATTATCAATATTTTTGAAGGAATTGATATTGCTGAGGGGGCTTATACAGAAAAAGCAAACGTGCCCTTGATGAATTCAGATTTTTTGAATGGACTCCCCTATGCGTCTGCTTTGGAGAAAGTCATTTCCGAATTGGAATCCAGAAACCATGGCAAAGGAGCAGTCAATTTTAGGTTGCGAGATGCCATCTTTAGTCGTCAGCGGTATTGGGGGGAACCCATACCCATGTATTTCAAAGGGGAAATCCCCATCCCCATCAAAGAACAAAATCTCCCTTTAACACTGCCAGAAGTAGAAAAATACCTCCCCACCTCAGACGGAAAACCCCCATTGGGCAATGCAAAAAATTGGGCTTGGGATGAAATCAATGAGGAGGTTGTTTCGGTAGATCGAATTGATCATAAATCTGTATTTCCCTTGGAACTCAATACCATGCCAGGATGGGCGGGAAGCTCATGGTATTTCAACCGCTATATGGATCCAGACAATAATAATGAATGGGTAGATCCCAAGGCTTTGAGCTATTGGAAAGAGGTAGATTTCTATATGGGGGGGAGTGAACACGCAACCGGACACTTGCTTTATTCTAGATTTTGGCAAAAGGTACTTTATGATTTGGGTCATGCACAAAAAGATGAATTTGCTCAAAAATTGGTCAATCAGGGAATGATTCTGGGGAACTCCGCTTTTGTCTACCGAAAAAACGGAACACAACAGTTTCTCTCCAAAGGATTGATCAAAGGACAGGAAGTTACCCCCATTCATGTAGATGTGGCTTTGGTCAATACGCAAGATGAATTGGACCTGGAGGCAGTAAAAAAATGGCATCGAGATTTCCAACAGGCAGAGTTTGTCCTTGAAGATGGAAAGTACATGGTGGGGAGAGAAGTTGAAAAAATGTCCAAGTCAAAATACAATGTGGTCAACCCGGATGAAATTTGTGATGCCTACGGGGCGGATACCCTTCGTATGTACGAAATGTTTTTGGGCCCAATAGAACAGGACAAACCTTGGAATACGGCGGGGATCTCTGGAGTCCATAATTTTCTGAAAAAGTTTTGGCGCTTGTTTTACGATCAAGACCAATGGAGGATTACAGCGGAAAAGCCAGAGGCAGAAAGCCTAAAAATTCTCCACCAAACCATAAAAAAAATCACCGATGACATTGAGCGCTTGTCGCTCAACACCTGCATCAGTACATTTATGATCTGCATAAACGAACTGACTGCTTTAAACTGTCACAGTCGGCAAGTATTAGAACCGCTCTTGATACTCCTTTCTCCTTTTGCCCCACATTTCAGTGAGGAACTATGGCAGCAATTGGGCCACAGCGACAGTATTACACTTGAAGCTTATCCGCTATTTGACCCCTCTCATCTGATAGAAAAAACCAAAGAATACCCTGTTTCTTTCAATGGAAAAATGCGATTTACCCTCAAGTTGTCCTTAGATATGGGTATTGATGAGATAAAAGAGGCGGTAATGAAAGATCAACGTACCCAAGATCAAATGAATGGTGCGCAACCCAAGAAAATTATTGTCGTTCCTGCTAAGATCATCAATATTGTGGTTTAATGAGTGAATTCCAAATTGAAATCATTGGATTTATTGCTGCTGCGCTGACGACTTTTGCTTTTGTCCCTCAGGTAATTAAGATTTGGAAAAATCGAAACACCAGTGGGGTTTCGGTTTCCATGTACTTAATTATGTTTTTTGGGGTTTGTACTTGGTTTTATTATGGTACGTTGATTAAAAGTTTCGCTGTGATGACGGCCAATCTGGTGGCTGGGGTTTTACAACTGTTCATTATTGGATTTGCTATGACGAATCGTAAAAAAAATAAGTGAAACTTTTTTAGAGTTGAATTTGTCTTTTGATCTGTTGATTGAGTGAAATGTATGTTTCGGTTCGTGAAACCCCATCAATGGTCTGAATACGATGGTTTAGAAGCGTCATCAAATGCTCATTGTCTTCACAAAGAAGTTTGATCAAAATACTCCAATTTCCAGTAGTATAGTGACATTCAATCACTTCAGGGATTTTTTCCAGCTGTTTCACTGCCTCAGGATTTCTCATTGCCATGTCCAAATAAATTCCAACGAAGGCCATGGTTTTGTATCCTAGGACTTTGGGATTCAAAACCACCTGGGAACCTGATATCAGCCCAGATTTTTCCAGTTTTTTAAGTCGTTGATGCACTGCTGCACCAGATATTCCAGCCGTTTTAGCGATTTCATTGATTGATTTTCTTGCGTCTTGCATCAAAGCGCGCAGTATGATTTTATCCAAACCATCAATAAGGGCTTTGTCGTTTTTTGTTTTCAAAACTTAAATGATTTAAGATCTTAACTTATTCAATTAAATGTCTGATTTGATTTAATAAAATTAATGAATCTGTCATTGTAAGTTTATATAATTAAGACTAATTTCACAAGATGAGAAAATATCAATTGGCAGGGGCAAGTTTTGCCCTGTTGGCGGTAATTTTGGGGGCTTTTGCAAGTCACGCCCTCAAGGCAGTTTTGGACGAGCAATCGCTTCAGTCCTTTCAGACGGGAGTTCGATACATGATGTATCATGGACTGGCACTCTTGATTTTTTCGCAATGGTCTTCAGCCTTAACCCCTTGGATCTTTCGTTTGTTTTTTTGGGGGGTCATTCTCTTTTCGTTCAGTATTTTCCTGCTTTCGCTGGGAAAACTCACCCCATATAACTTTTCTTGGGCAGGGCCGATTACTCCCGTTGGAGGAAGTTTGCTGATCATGGGGTGGTCTTTTCTCCTTTGGAGAATTTACCGCAAACCATAGAAAAAAGCTGGGCTATTTGCCCATATTGGCAATATACTTTTCAATGGCCATGGTCATTGAAGGCGTATCTGGGGTAGGCGCTTTAATGTCAATCCGCAGCTTTGCCCTGTCTGCTGCCAGCACGGTTTCGTTGCCATAAACGGCAATTCTAGTCTCGTTCTGTTTGAAATCGGGGAAATTTTTAAACAGAGATTCGATGCCGGAGGGGCTGAAAAAAACCAATACATCGTAATAGACATTTCTAAGGTCGGAAAGATCGCTTACCACTGTCTTGTATAGCTGGGCACGCATCCAATCAATTCCCATCGCATCCAGACTGTCAGGAATACTTGGTTTCAAGACATCGGAGGTAGGAAGTAAAAACTTCTCTTTTTGAAATTTTTTAAAAATATCTTTCAAGTCGATGATGCTTTTTTCCCCAACATAAATTTTGCGTTTTCGATAAACCACATACTTTTGAAGGTAGTAGGCCACGGCTTCCGAATTACAGAAATATTTCGTTGTGTCTGGTACTTTGTAGCGCATTTCTTCAGTAATCCTAAAAAAGTGATCCACTGCATTTCGACTGGTCAAAATGATATTGTTGAAATCTGAAAAGTTGATTTTCTGCTGGCGTACTTCTTTTGCTGACAATCCCTCAACATGAATAAAGGGCCTAAAATCTATTTTAAGTTTATGTCGTTCTTTTAACCGCGCATAGGGTGATCTATCGTTTGAGGGCTCGGGCTGAGAAACCAAAACAGTCTTCACTTTCATATTCTTTGTCTTAAGTTTAAGTTAATCTAATCGAAAGTAGATCAGAATCCAGGGTGCTAATTTGAAAGCACAAAGATATAAAATTAAATAAATCGAGTAACTGGAGTTTGATTTTATAATTTTCAAGTAAATGTTGATGTGAGCAAATAAAACACTAATAATCAACAACATGAGGAAAGTTCTAAACAAGTTGTCTTGATGGTAAAATCCAAAATAATAAATTGAAAAAAAGAATACACCATAGGCACCGATTACACCATACAAAACGATACTTTTAAAAGCAGTAAGTTGCAATAGTATCGAATGACCAGAAATCCTAAAAATAAAATGGAGTATTAAATACCGAAAGACCACCACGCTGGTCAATACGCCAAAAACCTTAAAGAATGATATTTCTTTTAGATTCAAAATTTCAAGCTTTTCGATGGCAAAAAAGATCAAAAAAGAAAAGCTCAGGAGGGACAGAAAAGTCAAAATTAAATTTGAAAAATAGAGGGGATCGCTCTTTTTTTCGATTACACTTTTTCTCAATAGAAGCTGTAAGGCAAATGGTGAAAAAAGCAGGCTCAATTGATCATTGTATTTCATGGTGTAGAGGTAGAGAAAAAAAACAGAAACAATCAAAAAATTGATGCTGTCTTGATGTGTTTGAAATTTTTCTATCCATTGAAACATGGTTTAAAATTAAGGAAGTAATTTCACACACTCTTTTTTTGATGCCGATTTAGTACTTTTACGCTGTAAATATGGACAAGGCATTAGTAATTATTCCCACCTACAATGAGGCTGAAAATATCCAAAAGGTAATAACGACTACATTGGCAGAGGATGATTTTCATGTGTTGGTCGTTGATGATTCTTCTCCGGATGGAACGGCTGAACTGGTTTTGAAAATGATGAAAACCCTTCCCCATCGGCTTTTCATAGAAAAACGTTCCAAAAAAGAAGGATTAGGAAAGGCCTACCTTCACGGGTTCAAATGGGCCATTGAAAAGCAGTACCCCTATGTTTTTGAAATGGATGCAGACTTTTCTCACGACCCTAAGGAACTGCCCACCATGCTATCTTATTTGAAATCTGGATTTGACATGGTGGTAGGGTCAAGATACATAAAGGGAATCAATGTGGTAAACTGGCCATTGAGTAGGATTTTACTTTCCTATTTGGCTTCTCTCTATGTTAGACTGATCACCAATATGCCTGTAAAAGACCCTACTGCTGGATTTGTAGGTTATAAAAGGGAGGTATTGGAGCAATTGGATCTTAAAAAAATAATGTTTGTGGGATATGCTTTTCAAATAGAAATGAAATTTAAAGTTTGGAAAAGAGGTTTCAAGTTGATCGAGCATCCTATCATTTTCACGAACAGAGTATTGGGGGCATCTAAAATGAATGGTAAAATCATTTGGGAGGCACTCCCTGCAGTTATTCTTTTAAGGATCAACAGTATATTTAACAGGATCTGATGAAAGAAATATTGATCCAGAACGCTCAATTGGTAAATGAAGGAAGGGTTTCTCATAAGGATTTATTGATTCTTGGAGAGAAAATCCACAAAATCGAGGATCGCATTCTTCCCAATGGAAACGAGCAGATCATTGACGCCACAGGTCTGCATTTGTTACCAGGTTGGATCGACGATCAGGTCCACTTCCGCGAACCGGGTTTGACCCACAAGGCCACGATTGCTTCCGAGTCGCGGGCTGCAGTAGCGGGTGGGATCACTTCCTTTTTGGAGATGCCCAATACCCTTCCGCAAACCACAACTCAAAAAGCTTTAGAGGACAAGTTGGCGCGTGCTGCCAAAACCTCCATTGCCAATTATGGTTTTCTTTTTGGCGGAACCAATGAAAATTTAAACGACATCAAAACTTTCGACAAGACAAAAGCGGCAGGTTTGAAGTTGTTTTTGGGATCTTCAACGGGAAATATGTTGGTGGACGACCCAGAAGTATTGAAAAAAATATTTTCGAGTACCGACCTACCCATTGCAGTTCATTGTGAAGATGAGACAACCATTAGAGAAAACCTGGCACAACAGATCGCACAATATGGGGACGACATTCCTATCGAAAAACACCCCATCATCCGTAGTGAGGAGGCCTGCTTCCGATCGTCTTCACGTGCCATCCAACTGGCAAAGGAAACTGGAGCGCGCTTGCATGTTTTTCATTTGTCCACCGCCCTTGAAACTGACTTATTTTCCAATCAGAAGCCTTTATCGGAAAAAAAAATAACCGCAGAGGTCTGCCTACACCACCTGTGGTTTTCAGCCGAGGACTATAAGGAAAAGGGAACCTTAATTAAATGGAACCCAGCGGTAAAAAAAGCCAGTGACCGCGACGCCCTTTGGCAAGCGCTCAACGATGATAGAATTGACTTGCTGGCTACCGACCATGCTCCCCACACCCTTGAGGAAAAGCAAAATTCATACACAAAAGCACCCTCGGGAGGACCTCTGGTACAACATGCCTACCCCGCTTTGCTTACTGCTGTTAATCAAGGAAAAATCACGCTGGAAAAGTTGGTTGAAAAAGCATGTCATAATCCTGCTATTTTGTTCAAAATTCAAAATCGAGGGTATTTGAGGGAGGGTTATTTTGCCGATTTGGTCTTGGTGGATCTAAATAAAAAACGCAAAGTAGAAAGAGAAGATCTTCTCTACAAATGTGGGTGGTCTCCTTTTGAAGGCACTACTTTTACAGCATGCATTGATAAAACTTTTGTCAATGGAAATTTGGTTTATTCAGCAGGTAAAATCGTTGAGGGTAACTTGGGGCATCAACTAACCTTTGATCGATAACATGAAAAAATCAATCTTATTGTTATCTTTTTTGTTGTTTGCTTGCACAGAATATGGAGACAATAAACCCCCCAAAAATCTTATCCCTCCCGAGCAAATGAGTAAAATCACTTTGGATATTGTTTTGATTAAAAATATCAAAAGAAATGCCTATTCCAATCAAAAATTAAAAGCTTTCAGGACGGATCAATACCTCTTCGATAAATATCAAATTGACAGCCAACAATTGGCCTCCAGTCAGGAGTATTATGCCAAAAATCCAAAAGCCTATATTCCAATTGTAAAAGAAGCCCAAGAAATGATTAATAAAATTGAGGACAGCATCCAAAAAATAGTGGCCGAATTCGAAGATCAATGAGCTGAAAAAAAGGACTTACTATTGAAGAAGTGGTCCAATAGGACTGTATTCAAAGTCCACAAACGATTTTATTTTATCCCCTTGAATTTCCTTATGTTCAAATTGACTTGAGATCATCGCCCTAGACAAAACTCTTTTTCTTATCCCCAAGAATTGTAACAAGTGTTCCATTGACCAAACCAAATACACTATGGTTTTAGGAATTGCTTTTGGCTTTATCTTTTGGTTTCCTGCTTTGAGCAATTGTGTTGCGATGGTCTTTCCCGACCAATTTTCAGACACCAGAATAAATCTTTCCGCCTTGATTGAAGAATTCATCAGTTGATCCATTATGTGGATCACATCCATTATCCCCACGTAGCCATTGGTGCCTTTGGTGTACCATCTCAATCCATTTTTGTAACGGTTGAACAGTGGCTCAATGGGGCTGCCCTCTCCCAGTACAATTCCAGGATTGACGATCACAGCATTCAGCCCTTCTTGAATGCCTCGCCAAACCTCCAATTCCCCTCCGTATTTGGAATAAGCATAAGGGGTTTTATCTGTGGCATTGTCCCAAGGGGTGTTTTCGTCAATTATTTTTATGGTAGGATCATTCCCTAGGGCAGCGATGGAACTCACATAAACCAGCTTTTCGATAGCATACTCCAAGCAAAGATCCACGAGGTAAGCAGAACCTTTCTGGTTGATTTCCACTAACTTTTTAAAGTCTTTTTGAGCGAGGGATATATAGCCTGCACAATGGTAAATGTGGGTGATCCCTACCAAGGCATCTTTTAGACTAGGAAAATTTCTAAAATCCGCTTTTCGCCAGCGGATCTTTTTAAAACGTTCTTCAGCGTCGGGAAACTTAGATTTGAACCGCTCCAAGACTACATTCTTATTGGATTCGTGTCGGAAGGTGGCGATCGGAAAAATATTTTTTTCAGCCAAATGACACATCAAGTATGAGCCGATAAACCCCGTGGCCCCGGTAA
>Ga0181553_10000448_pt1 | contig 35493 bp, 37 predicted proteins | sample 011ome_17_FD_133753 | JGI IMG/M metagenome (GOLD analysis project Ga0181553, IMG submission 133753) | Coastal salt marsh microbial communities from the Groves Creek Marsh, Skidaway Island, Georgia - 011502XT metaG (megahit assembly) | ecosystem: Environmental > Aquatic > Marine > Intertidal...
AGCGATACACATAGGGCCATCAGCATTACAAATCATCAAATCCTCTTCGTTTAGCTCACGCACTTCATCGTCTAAGGTCGTCAATTTTTCGTTGCTTTTTGCACGACGAACAATCACATTATCGTTTACTTTATTCAAATCAAAAGCATGCAATGGACAACCGGTTTCGTGTAACACAAAATTGGTAATGTCCACGATGTTGTTTATCGGTGACAAACCGATTATTCTCAATCTATTTTGCAACCATTCTGGTGATTCGCTCACCGTTATACCTTGAATAATAGCGCCTGCATAACGTGGAGCTCCATCTATATCTTCAACCTTAATGGACAGACCACTTTTGCCAGTTGGCTTGAGGTCTGCTAGCGGAATGTTTAATTCAAGCTTTGTCTTATTATGGTAATTCAAATATGCTTTTAAATCTCTGGCTACACCAATATGGCCCATTGCATCTGCTCTATTTGGTGTAAGACCAATTTCAATAAGATAATCATCCTCGATTTCAAAATATGCATTAGCTGGCGTTCCAATCTTCGGTTCATCCGCCAAGACCATTATTCCTTCATGCGATTGTCCTAGGCCTAATTCATCCTCAGCACATATCATTCCGAAGGAAGCAACCCCTCTGATTTTCGATTTTTTTATTTTAAAAGCTTCGTCTGGGTTAGGGTAGAGTGTAGTGCCAACCGTTGCTACTACAACATGTTGATTAATATCTACATTCGGAGCGCCACAAACAATCTGTAAAGGCTCTTCTTGTCCCACATCCACCGTCGTAACGTTTAGACGATCTGCATCAGGGTGTTTTTCTTTCGTTAAAATCTTACCAATGACGACACCTTCTAGTCCGCCTTTAATAGTTTCTACCTTTTCTAAACCTTCAACCTCCAATCCAGTATCGGTTAATATTTTAGCCATTTTCTCGGCTGATAAATCAGTGTTTATATAGGTCTTTAGCCAGTTGTATGAGATCTTCATGCTTAAAAAATCGAATTCGTCACAAATGTAGTTATTCGCTTTTCAATTGAGAAATTGATGAGAAATAAATTAAATTTATTCTTTCACTGAAACCTTTTAGGTGATTTTCGTTTTAAAGAAAAGAACCGATATTTTATGCGTTATCTAATTGTAATACTGTTGTTTGGACTGTTGTTAAGTGCCGTTAATGTGAAGGAAGTTAAGCGCGTGCCGATAGATGAAAAGGCGATGCTCGATCGGCATAACTATTATCGTGATCAAGTTGGCGTAGCTCCACTCGAATGGTCGGATGATTTGGCTGATTATGCACAAGAATGGGCGAATAAACTGAGTAAAAAGTGCGATATGTACCACAGCACGGGGCCTTATGGTGAAAATATTTTCTGGACAAGCGGCAAAGCATCAGAAACCGCCGTTGTTGATAATTGGGCCGACGAGAAACGATATTTTAATCATAGGACTCCAGTCTATCGTGCGCGAAATGGAAATCGATATGGGCATTATACACAAATCATTTGGAGCGAAACCACCCATGTTGGTGGCGCTTATCAAAAATGTAGACACGGTGGAGAAATATGGGTGTGTAGTTATAACCCGCATGGCAACATCATAGGAGAAAAGGCATTTTAATTCGTTTTATAAAATTTTTATCCTTTATTTTTTATTGGTGAAAATTCGTTAACTTTATAAGATATAGATTAATAGATTTCGTAATCGGAAGAATCGATTACACCAAATAATCTGCTAGAAACATGAAGTTAACGGATAATATCAAAAAAATTGGTCTTTCGCTAATAGCGACGATTGCTGTAAGTTACGTTTATGCACAAGACTTTTCTTATTCAAGTGTGAGTGCAGAGCAAGCCACTTTTACTGGCGGAAATCTACCAATACGTCGAGACGAAGGTGGAACATTTTATGGAACACCTCATTGGATAAGTGGAGCTGAAAATCAAGTTCCAGTTGCATACGTCAGTGGAAGTACAGCAAGAGTAAACGCACATTTTAAGTTTACCTGCGAGAATGCACCAGACTCCATTATGGTAAGAGGAATTGGTCCTGACGGATTTGATTTTGAACCACGCACGGTCGCCGTTGAAGAAGAAGCGCCGGGGGAATATAGTTTTTATTACCCTTCAACTTACGCTTCAACCGAATTTACAGCAGGGGAATCTGATTTTTATAAACCTTTTACAATTGGTTGGGATGTATCATTTAATGACGGAGAGGATTGGCGAAATGCAGATTCGACTCGCAATAGCATGTATGTGACGCGTGATAATCCGCAAAGTGAAGCAGGGCACTTCAAATGGTATCATTCTGTTTATGATATCAGCTGCAGAAATGCAGATGGATGGTCAACCGATGAAGAAATCATTGCGGCAGTTTGGGACGAGTATACGGATCAGGTTGTCTTAAATTACAAAGACGACAGCTTACATTATTACAGTCCAAAGAACACCTATTTTACCAATTTAGGAGGCTTATTGGAGAATAGAAATGCACAGTGCTATACATTTGCGCAGCTTTTCTTAGCAACGATTAAGATTCAAGGTGTCGTTCGAACAAACAATTATGTATACATCACACCAGTTTATTCGACAACATGTGGGGGCTATTCTGTCAACCGTTTTTTGGTAAAAGATTGGGATTTTGGCACACCAACAGGTTCTGGATGTGAAGCATATCCGTATGAAAATTCATACACATCATTATTGCCTTACCCTTACACGGATTACAATTTTATTACGGCAGATGTTACAGATCAAACGGGAATACCTGGACAATGTTCAGATAATCCGAGTTCTTATTTTAACAACCATCAAATAGCACTCATTGACGGAGTTTATTATGATGCTTGTTACGGCGTAACATTTGAAAGTCTTGAAGATATTCCTTACGAAGCATTTGATGGCTGGGGATTTAGGTATACCTCGGGAGGTGTTACTTATGCTCGCTTTACAAATGACATGGATGCAACAGAATTATCGCAATCGATCACAACATTTTAATGCGCTTTTGGATTTTAAATAGCCTTTTATTCTGTATCGGGTTTACCTTTGGGCAAGCACCGGAAAGGAAAATTATTATTGAAAATGGGACCTATCACTACGTCACCATCAATGATAATAATCAGCTGGCCACTTATTATCGGGGGGCAACAACGAGCCCAATTAAGGAAGGTAAACGTTATGTTCTACCCGTCGGTAGAAACTTAACCGCTCATTTTAATCCATTGGCTTGGGACCTAAAAGATGATTCTATTATTGCCGTGAATTTTATGGATCACGTCATGAATGATCGTTATGAAGCGATTAAAAAGATAGGGTTATTTGATTTGCAAGAATGGAACAGCACAATGGTTATTGGAGAGCTTATACAGGCTTGTGTGAACCAACCGCAATACATTTTTAATCAGCCTTATCTGAGTTTAAAAGAGAAAACAGACATATTTAATCACTTCTATTTCGATTTGGCTTTGATTGGGGATGAGGTTTGGATGGTGATGAGTAATAAGGGAAGTTTTCGCATTTGGAAATATGCTGACGGTGAATGGAAAAAAAGTAAAATCTACAAAAGAGAATGGAAAGCGCATTTCACATTAGTTAAGGAGGGTAATAAACCTATATTATTAACCGAAACAGGAGAAAAAATAGTCGTATCGCTGGATGGTGTTGAAATCATACAGCAAGGAAAAAATAATTTTGAACTGAAAGATTATACAGTAGTAATAGATCGCGATAACGGGAAAAACTACTACATCAAAAATAATTTTATAATACCTGAGCAATCGATAACTGAATTGTTAAAAAAATCGGGCAGCACGATATAAAGAACTGATAATATAAGAAGCTATGAAGAAGATATTTTTACTCATAATTTTATTTTGCGGCGTTTGGACGTTTGCAGCAGATTTAGAGGCTTCAATAACTGATGCTGATCCAGGAGAAGCGAATGGAGCTGTTGACTTGAGTGTGACTGGCGGAGTTGGACCTTATACTTATTCATGGACAGGTCCCGATGGATTTATTTCTTCAGATGAAGATTTGATAGATGTAGAGTCTGGAATTTATACCGTTACGGTAACCGATCAATATTGTGGTGTAGCTACGATGGAAATAGAAGTAGGTGTCCAGAATTTTTCTACAATTGCTGAAGGTCAAAATACTGATATTTCAGTTTATCCAAACCCTACCCGTTCAATCGTTTTTATTCAATCAGATGAGCCTGTAAAATCGGCAGTTTACTCATCGTCAGGACAAGAAGTGATTTCAGCCGATATCCGCAATTCAGTTGATTTAAGCGGTCAAGCACCAGGGTTGTACTTTGTACATATCTTCTTATCAGAGGGATTGGTAGTTAGAAAAGTAACGCTTCAATAAGCTCCTTCCAAACCATACGATTTGAGTAAAGCCTCAAATTCGGGGTCAGTTTCCACAGGGAAGTTCAATTGAAGTGCTTTGAGTATATTTTCTTTAGCTCCCTCTTTATCATCAAAATCGTCATAAAAAAGCGCAATGTTTTTATAGACATAAGGATTCCTAGGTACCAATTCCATAGAATGAAAAGCATCCAGAAAGGCACGCTCATACTGATTTAAGCCTCGGTATGCATAAGCACGATTATTATAGGCATACGCATTCATACTGTCAATTTCAATAATTCGGGTCATATCCGCCAACGCTTGTTCATATTTCTTTTGTGGAAACCAGATATAAAAGGTTCTATTATTATAGGCTCCTGTATAGCTTCTGTCGAGGTTGATGGCCCTGTTAAAATCAAGCAAGGCTTTTGCGGTATCAGCGTTTTCTGCATAAAAGCAGCCGCGAGTAAAATAATATAGCGCTTCACGATCCAAATCGATGGCTTGAGAGAAATGATTCTCAGCCATTTCATTATTCTGAATGAGCTGATTTGCATTGGCTAATAGGTACGATGCAAAAGCCCGTTGTTCTTGATCTTTGAGCCTTTGCAAGGATTTTTCGACTTGGATTATTGCATTTTCAGGATCATTTGTTTCCAGTAGAAAATAACCATGAATAAGTTGATAATAGGCCGATGAAGTATCAATAGCTGTTTGACTAAATAGAATCGTTTTCGCCATTTCATCCTGATCTGTGTCCAGTAATAATTTTGCATAGTGCAAATGATAATCACTGCTCCTTGGCTCGAGTTCTAAGGCCTTTTGAATAACTTTTAATCCGCTCGAATAGTTGCGTTTTCCTTCATATGCTTCTGCTATAAAAGCGTAAGCTTGAGCTTTGTCAGGATGTGAAAGAAGATAAGATTCAAAATCTTTTCGCGCGCGATCATGTTGATTAATACTCAGATACAATTTCCCCCTTTGCCACAGGCTTTCATCGTCATTAGGCATACTTTGAATGACTTGAGTAAAATCGGCAATGGCTTTATAAGGTTGCTCATTGGCTTTATATGCCATTCCACGATCATGGTATAAATAACCCACGTTTGGGGCAAGTTCAAGGGCATCTGAGTAGAATAGAATACTCTTGATAAAATTCCCTTTAACAAAAGATTTTTCTGCTTTTTTAGCAGCCTTTAAGGCTCTTTTTTCCGCTATATCAGTTTGAGTAAAACTTTGGTCAAATGAAGCAAGAAGGCAGCATAACAGAATTATCGTTTGACTGAACTTTTTCATCCATTGATTTGCTCTAGAAAATGAGTAACATTTTTTTCAATGCGTTCTTCAATATTTGAAATGTCAGCTTTTAAAAATTGTTTGCCCGTGATGTGTTGATACAGCTCAATATAACGCCCACTAACCGATTCTACAAAAGCATCTGGCATTTCTGGTATAGTCTGTCCTTCCAGTCCTTGAAATCCATTTTCAATTAACCATTCCCTCACAAATTCTTTGGAAAGTTGCTTTTGTTTTTCATCATTGGCCTGACGGTCGTCATAACCTTCCGCATAAAAATAACGAGAAGAGTCGGGTGTATGAATTTCATCGATGAGATATATTTCACCATTCTTTTTACCAAACTCATATTTGCTATCAACCAGAATTAATCCTCTTTCAGCTGCAATTTCAGTTCCGCGTTGAAAGAGCTCACGTGTGTACTTTTCGAGTAAAAGATAATCTGCTTCTGAAACAATACCCTGTGCTATAATTTCTTCGCGAGAAATGTCCTCATCATGCCCTTCTTCTGCTTTGGTAGCTGGCGTAATTATTGGGCTAGGTAGGCGATCATTCTCTTTTAAACCTTCTGGCAGTGCAACACCGCATAAGATCCGCTCACCTTTTTTATACTCTCGAGCAGCATGTCCTGCTAAATAACCTCGAATGACCATTTCTACCTTGAATGGTTCACATTTATGACCAACTGCAACACTCGGGTCAGGTGTGTCAATTAGCCAGTTCTGAACGATATCTTCAGTTGCTTTCAAAAATTGAGCAGCAAGCTGATTTAAAACCTGTCCTTTAAAAGGAATGGGGCGTGGTAGGATGTGATCAAATGCTGAGATGCGATCGGATGCTACGATGATCAAATGATCGTCTTTTATCGTGTAAACATCCCTTACTTTTCCATTATAGACAGCCGTTTGTCCTGGAAACTGAAAATGAGATTCTTTTATAGCGTTCATACAATAGTTATTAATCGTCTTTAAATGCGTTTATAATTTGTTTGACAAGTTGATGTCGAATAACGTCGTTAGCCGTTAATTCAACCACTTCAATGCCTTCAATATCTCTTAATCGGTCAACAGCTTCAATCAAACCTGATTTTTGATTTTTCGGAAGGTCAACCTGAGTATGGTCTCCTGTAATTATGAATTTAGCGTTTCTACCCATACGGGTTAAAAACATTTTCATTTGATTGATGGTCGTGTTTTGAGCTTCATCCAAAATTACAAAGGCTTTATCCAATGTTCTCCCGCGCATAAAAGCCAATGGCGCGATTTCGATGATGCCCGTTTCAATATATTCTATTAGTTTTTCGGCAGGAATCATATCTCTGAGGCCGTCATATAAAGGTTGAATATATGGGTCAAGTTTTTCTTTCATGTCACCGGGCAAAAAACCTAAGTTTTCTCCAGCTTCAACAGCAGGTCTAGTTAATACAATTCGCTTTACCTCTTTGTTTTTTAATGCACGTACAGCAAGAGCGACTGATGTATAGGTCTTACCAGTTCCAGCAGGCCCAACAGCAAATACCATGTCATTTTCAGTAGCTGCTTTAACTAGTTTGCGTTGGTTGGCTGTGCGCGCTTTGATGAGATGTCCACCATTTCCGTGAACGATGGTTTCTCCAAATTCTTTGAATGGAATTTCTTCCGTTTCTTTTAACATCAACGTCTCTATATTGTTCTCAGTTAGAGAACCATAATTGTTAATGTGAGAAATCAATAAGGTTAGCTTCTTTTCAAATTGTTCAATTACTTCGGGCTCGCCGATCAATTTGATCTTGCTTCCACGCGCAACGATCTTCAATTTTGGGTAGTAGCTGCGGATTTTATCGAGCTTTTTATCGTTGACTCCGTAAAGGTCAACTGCCGAAATCCCTTTAATCTCAATTGTTTTTTCCTGCAAAATATGTTAATTAAATATAAAGGACGTCCTTCATATACTTAAATTAAAAACTAATTTTGGGTAAAATTAAAAATTTCTCAGTGACAGGGTGTTGGAAAACATCTGTTTATTTGAGAAAAATGGATGTATGCAAATTGTTACATTAACAACGGATCTTGGATTGAGCGATTATTATGTGGCTTCCCTCAAAGGCCAGTTGTTAAGTGCATGTCCAGAAATAAGCTTAGTGGACATCTCGCATGAGATCCAACCCTTTAATATCGCACAAGCTGCATTCTATATTAATAACGTTTTAAGTGATTTTCCGGAAGGTACAATTCATTTCCTCGGAGTGGATGCTTTGCCTAAGATCAGCATTGGAAGTCCAGAATCCAACCTTTATCCAGCTGTAATGAAACTGAATGGACATTATTTTGTTGGTTGTGATAATGGTATATTTTCTTTGATCAAAAATTATCGAAATGCTGAAGAGATTATCCGTTTGGATGATTTTAGTGCGAAATTTGCTCTTCGTTTTCCGACCCGTTATATTTATGTACCGACCATCAAACGGCTAGTAGATGGCGGAAAAATGGCAGATTTAGGAGAGCCAATTGAATCCGTTAAAAAAGTATTTACGGCGCAACCAACGTTAGAGAATAACTTGATTAAGGGTGCAGTGATTCACATTGATAAATATGGAAATGTAATCGTCAATATTACCGAGAAGCTTTTTAATGAAGTGGGCAATGGTAATCCATTCACGATATACTTTAAGAGCGCACAGTACTTTATTGAGACCATATCAAAAAACTATCATGAGGTTCCGACGGCAGAGAAGTTAGCCTTGTTTAATGAGTCTGGCTTCTTAGAAATAGCCATCAATAAAGGCGTCAAAGGAAATGGAGGAGGAGCAGGTTCTTTATTAGGTTTGTCGGTGGGCGACCTTGTGCGTATGGAGTTTCACCCGAAAGGATCAAAGGATAATATAGAATCTTTGTTTCCGTCAGAATAAAATGACTTATGTTGATTCAACGCATCGTAAAAATGACATTTAAGCCAGAATATTGCTCTGACTTTGAAGAATATTTTGCAACCATTAAAGATCGTGTAGGCCATCAACCTGGCTGCAGCGGTGTTAAATTACTCAAAGACAAAAGTGAAAACGGTGTATATTTTACTTACAGTATTTGGGATTCGGCAGAAGATTTGGAACGTTATCGGCATACAGAATTATTTGGTCAGGTTTGGCCAAAAGTAAAAGCTTGGTTTGGTGCAAAACCGGAAGCGTGGAGCACTGAGATTCAAGCAGAATCTGAACCACTTTAAAAATGATTTTCTCAAAACATATGAAATTTTCACTCTACCTAATTTTGATGCTATTTTCCGTTGTAACTGTGGCTCAAGATGATTCTAAAGGTGTAATAGATCTTCCAAAAGAAGTGCAAAAAAAGATGGAGTTTGCCGGTGTATTTAAGAGCTCTATCGGTATTGAATTTGCGGGGAAAAGTGGTTTGGTTGGCGTGAACTACGATTTGTTATTATCCAGACATGTCCGCCTAGGAATGGGGCTTGGATATGCTGGTGCTGGTATGGATTTAAACTTCTTTCCAATTGGAGGTGTTAAAAGGGGTAAATTGAGGTTTACGGCTGGACTGAGAGCCAATTATATGGCGTTTCCAGAGCAAGATCATAAACTATTTTTAAGTGCACCGCTTGGCTTGTTTTACGCGGGTGTCAATCGTATCAATTATGAGTTTGATATTGGTCCTTTGCATCAACAGGTTTATCCACAAACGGGTTCCGTTGAAGGATTTTCAGATCAGTTTCAATACGTTTGGTTCTCTGTAAAATTGAGTTATCGCTTTTCATTTTATGCCATGAAACGCTACCGTCAATTCGATAAGAATAAATAGGCTACAGTTGATAATAGATCCCTATTTCACCCGTTAAAAAAGTGCCCGGTTCATTGGTAAGGTTTCGCACACCATAACCGGTTTGTAGGTTCAGATTGAGCACATCCCAAAAATCAATTTTTAAGCCAATGCCTAATCCGAGGGCAAAACTATTATCTACTTGCTTTTCATTCCCTAAGTATTCAAACGTTATCGGGTCGTATATAGCCTCTTCAAAGATATTAGAATTGATTCTTGTACCAAAATAGCTGAAGAGATCAACGCGATCATTGTCTTTCATCAAAAATAGAGCGCTTGCGCCACCATTGATCCAAATATCACCTTGTGCGAAAATTGGAATAGTGGTGACTTGAAATCCCCATCTGCTAGGCCAGTAGCGATAGGACAAACCGATGCCAGTTGTACCGCCTGCACTCAGACCAATATGATGTGAATTTAACAGTGGTGCTGGTGATTCATTTGTCTCTTCCCCCTGAGCCATTGTGGTGCCAAAAAAGAAGGCGCAAATTGTTGTAAATAGTATTTTCTTCATTTCGTATAATTATTATAAATGATAATAAATGCCCCATCCTCCAGCGAATGCGCCAAGAGGAGAATCGTTTAAACTATAACCAGCATAACCTGCTTGAAAATTTAGATTCACCACTTTCCAGAGGTCAAATTTTATTCCCAGTCCAGCTCCGGCCATAATGGTGTTTTGATCTCCAAAAGAATCACCTGAGACTCTTAAAAATTGTCCTCCTGCGTATCCATATAAATCAACAACCCGGTTGTCTCGAATCAAATACAATCCGTTCACGCCACCGCTAATCAAATTATTGTTTGGTCCAAAAATGGGGATTCCTGTAACTTGAACACCAAGTTTTCCTGGCCAATAACGATATGAGAATCCAAATCCAGAAATCACACCTGCTTGCAAACCAAAATGGTGTGGGGTTTGCGCTAAAGATTCATCCTGCGCAATACTTTGATTGCTCATTAAAATTGAAAATAGGCAAATAATTAAATATCTCATCTTGATTGTAGTTTAGTCAATGATACGAAAAATATTCACACCACCAAATGATTCTTATCATCAGATTTACGCTGAAGGAAAAGCTACGCATTTGTACCTATGAAATAATTTGAAATTCAGTCTCTCTACTGTTTTTTATTGCATGAATAAGTCTCAAATTTGTACAGACTTAGATTAACGTTGGGAGGTTGTCGAAAATCCCTTATGAGAGTAGACTCGATAAGTTTTATTTATAAACAAATCGGTTAACGGTAATTCCGAGATGGGAGAGTAGGCCCGTCTCGGTTTTGTCGTTAAAAGAGGGGCATAAAAAAAGCTGGCAATTGTCAATAACGGTTGCCAGCTTTTTTATAATTGTTGTTAAATATTATCCAACGACTTCTTCAGCGTCAAAATGGAAGTTACTTTCGATTTCAGCATTCTCATCTGAATCTGAACCATGAACCGCATTTTCTGCTTTTGAAGTTGCATATTTCTTACGAATTGTTCCTTCTGCTGCCTCTGCAGGATCAGTTGCTCCAATTAAAGCACGAAAATCTGCTACCGCATTATCTTTTTCCAAGATCATAGCAACAATTGGTCCGCTTGACATATAGTCAATCAACTCACCATAGAATGGACGTTCTTTGTGAACAGCATAAAACTCACCAGCTTCTTCTTTGCTTAACTGCTTTAATTTCATTGCTTTGATTTTGAAGCCACCTTCAATAATCATGTCCGTAATCTTTCCTGTAGTGCCGTTAGCTACTGCTTCGGGCTTAATCATTGTGAATGTTCTATTTGTTGCCATTGCTAATATTCGATTATAATTTTGGGCAAAGATAGTCCTTCAGATCAAAACGACCATTAAAAAGAATGATAAAATATTTAGTCATGTCTAAAAAATAGTTTAAATTCGCACAAAAATTAAGTTAAAAGATGCTTAAAAATATTTTTTTAATTCTTTTCTTAACTGTTCTTAGTGTCAACGCACAGGGTGATGGTCGCAATTTTATAGGGGAAGTCGTGGCGCATGGCGAGCCTTTGGCTTTTTCACGGATTTATTGTGATCAGTTAAAATCAGGCGTCTCCACCGACTTAAATGGTATTTTTGCATTTAAAAATTTGTCTTTCGGTGATTATGATTTTCGAATATCATCCATGGGTTTTTCGGATTTAGAGATAATGGTAAAACACGAAAACCCCTCGGACACTTTATTAATAGACCTCTCACAAAATGATATTCAATTAAATGAGGTGGTTGTCTCTGGCACGATGCGAGAAACGATGATTTCAAAATCTCCCGTTAAGATAGAGGTACTCAATGCAAATTTCTTTAAATCAAATCCTGTAAACAGCATTATTGAGGCGCTTGAAACTGTAAATGGTGTTCAAGAGCAAATGAATTGCGGTGTTTGTGCAACAAATGACATTCACATTAACGGAATGGAAGGACCTTATACTCTAGTGTTGATTGACGGAATGCCTATTGTGAGTGGTTTATCCGCAGTATATGGTTTTAATGGTATTCCAACATCGTTGATCGAACGGGTTGAAATAATTAAAGGACCGTCCTCAACGTTGTATGGAACAGAGGCTGTTGGCGGAGTAATCAATATTATCACAAAATCGCCTGAAAATAGTGACCTGCTCAATGTCGATTTACGTTATACAACACATGATGAACTTAAAACAGAATTATCTTATGCCCCCAAATTAAATGATCGTGTTTATATGAGTTTGAGTGGTGATTATTACCGCAATAAATACCGAATGGATTATAATAATGATGGTTTCACTGATATCCCTTTGAATAATCGTCTGTCAGTCTTCAATAAATGGACGGTTTTGTCAAAGGATAAGGAGGATAAAGTCTTTTCAATTGGTGCCCGATATTTATTCGAAGATCGTTTTGGAGGACAATTGGATTGGACAAATGCTAACCGTGGCGGTGATCAAGTTTATGGTGAAAGTATATATACGCAACGTTGGGAGGTTATGGGTCATTACGTTTTTCCAACCCAAAAACGTAACCTTAAACTTGATTTTTCAGCGAATCGACATGAGCAAGATTCTTATTATGGAGATGTGAATTATGGCGCGACACAACGGGTCCTTTTTAGTAATTTGATTTGGGAGAATAAAATTGGTAAACGACATTTTTTAGTCAGTGGTCTGACCAATCGATGGATGACTTATGAAGATAATACGCCGTCCATGACGGATGAGAACGCATATATCCCAGGTGTTTTTGTGCAAGACGAATTTACGTGGTCAAATGACTTTGTCATGCTAGGCGGTGCGCGGTTAGATCATCATCAGCGGCATGGCTTTATTTTCGCTCCAAGATTCAGTATCAAAAAGACTTTTAAAACCTATACTACAGTGCGTGCAAATTATGGTAACGGCTTTCGTCAAGTTTTCTTATTTACAGAAGATCATGCATTTGTTAGTGGAGCAAGAGATGTGGTAATTTTATCGGACTTGCTGCCGGAACGGTCACATAACGTCACCCTAAACCTAAATCATACGTACACTGTAGGCGGTTATGGTAACTTTGATATTGACTTATTTTATACGCATTTTTCAAATAAAATCATCCCTGATTTCGACACAGATCCTAATCTCATTATTTATGACAATCTTGCCGGATTAGGCGTGTCAAGAGGAGCTTCATTGGCTATCAATCACAAGTTTAAGATTCCACTTCGAGTTAAGTTAGGTGCAACATTTATGGATGTTTATGAAGAAGAACCCAATGAACTAGATGGAACTATCCAGCGTACAGATCAAGTGTTTGCACCGAAGTTTTCGGGAGTATTTGGTGTGAAATACCAATGGAATAAGCTAGGCATAACGATTGATTATACAGGACGAGTTGTTGGTCCGCAAAGATTACCTACTGCGCCTGATGGATTTGAAATTAATGCATATTCTGACTGGTTTAGCTTGCAACATATCCAACTAACAAAAACATTCAAAAAGCAAAACATAGAAATTTTTGGCGGTGTCAAAAACATATTTAATTATACCCAAGGTTCGCCATTAATCGATCCGCAAAATCCTTTTGGAGATTCATTTGATACGGCTTTTGCATACGGACCGCTGCAAGTAAGAAGATTTTTCTTCGGACTGCGTTATGGATTAAAACGAAAATAATATGGAAAACCTTTCGCATAGTGAAGAGAATTATTTGAAGGAGATATTTCATCTTTCAGCACAATCCAATGATCGCGTGTCTACGAATCACTTGGCCGATCGGTTGAATGCCAAAGCGTCTTCGATAACGGACATGCTCAGAAAACTTGCTGATAAGGACTTAGTATCCTATATAAAATATAAGGGCTGTCGATTGACGGACGAAGGAGAGCGCATTGCGGTTCAAATCATCAGAAAACACCGTCTTTGGGAAACTTTTTTAGTTAAAAAATTAAGCTTTGGTTGGGAGGAAGTTCATGAAGTAGCCGAACAATTAGAGCATATCGATTCTGAAAAGCTGATAGACTCGTTGGATCATTTTTTAGATTACCCGAAGTTTGATCCCCATGGAGATCCAATACCCAATAAAGACGGACAAATTGAATACAGGTCTTCTAAATTAAAGCTCATAGATGTTGGTATCAAGTCAAGAGTTGAGATTGTTCGCGTTAATGAAGACTCGCTATCATTATTAAAGTTTCTCGAACAACAAGAGCTGACATTGGGCACAGTCATTGAAATCATGGAGAAATTTCCCTTCGACGATTCGGTCAGAATTAAAGTGAATGGAGAACGCAATATCAACCTTTCCAAAAAAGTAATTGAGAATATTAGTGTTAAACTATTAGATGAATAAAATGAGAAGAATAATTTTATTGAGCTTATTACTTTTGATCGTGCTTGGTGCATGTCGACTAGAAAGTGAAGAGCGTACTGGGCCGCTTCATATTGTTGCTACCACTGGAATTATTGAAGATGCTTTGGTCAATATCGTTGGCGATAGCGCTGAGGTATCTGCACTAATGGGGCCGGGTACTGATCCGCACCTTTATAAGCCAACGCCATTTGATGTTGAATTACTAGAAGAAGCAGATTTTATCGTCTGCAATGGATTGCACTTAGAAGGCAAAATGTCGGAAATGCTGAGGAAATATGGAGCTTCAAAACCGGTTATTGAAGTTGCTGGTACATTAACTGACAAAGACTTGATTCAAGCTATAGATGCCGGAGATTCTTATGACTCTCACATTTGGTTTGACCCAGCAATATGGGTAAAAGGGTTAGCGGGTGTCTGTGCTGAATTGATAAAGGTTGAGCCTGAAAATGAAGCCTATTACCAGAAGAACTTCGAAAAATATAAATTTAAGATAGATGACATGTCTATTTGGGTAGAGAAGCAAATAGCGACCCTTAATGATTCTTCAAAAGTGCTGATAACATCTCATGATGCTTTCTCTTATTTTGGTAAAAAGTATGGCATAGAAGTGCGCGGCATTCAAGGTGTTTCGACCCTGTCTGAGGTTGGGTTAAAAGATATTTCTCAAATGGTCGACTTTGTGATTGAACGTCAGATTCCAGCCATCTTTGTAGAGACATCTACTTCGGACAAAACAGCGCAGGCTATACTTGAAGGAACCAAGCAAAAAGGATTTGAATTGCGACTAGAAGGGCCATTGTATAGCGATGCTTTAGGCGAACCTGGGGGAGAAGCTGGAACTTATATCGGAATGTTTAAAGCTAATGTTGGAATGATTGTATCCGCATTAAACAACGAAAATCAATAAATGAATAATTGTGCAATTGAGGTACATAACCTCACAACAACGTACGGCGGAGCCCCGGTTCTATGGGATATTGACTTTGAATTGCCAGCTGGCCAAATCATTGGGATAATCGGTCCGAATGGCTCAGGGAAAACAACCTTATTAAAAACAATAATGGGTTTATTGGAGCCATCGAGTGGTTATGTTAAGATCTTTGATCAAGACCTCGAGAAGATGCGTGAACGAATTGCTTATGTGCCCCAACGTGAATCTGTTGATTGGGATTTCCCGGCAACAGTAGAAGATGTTGTTATGATGGGCCGTTATCGAAAAGCGAATCTCTTTAGACGATCAAACCGAACAGATTTGGCAGTTGTAGCAGAGTCTATTGAGAAAGTTGGTTTGACGCCATTTAAGAAAAGGCAGATCGCCCAACTATCTGGCGGGCAGCAACAGCGTGTCTTTATTGCACGAGCCTTGGCTCAAAAAGCAGATGTATATTTAATGGATGAACCCTTTGTTGGTGTAGATGCTGCAACAGAAAATGCCATTCTATCTTTGCTTGAAGAGATGAAAGCACAAGGGAAAACGGTCTTGATCATTCATCATGATTTGCAAACCGTATCTGATTATTTTGATTATTTGGTACTCTTAAATACCCGTTTAATCGCAAAAGGAACACCGCAGGAGGTATTAACCAAGGAGAATTTGTCCAATGCTTATGGAGGACAGTTGACACTATTGGCCAAAGTAGCCAATTTGATAAAAGAAAATGAATTCCCTATCCGTGAAAAAGACATGGATTTATAGAAGCGAAAATAATTGAATAAAGAAGGTGCAAACATTCATTGATTTCATATCATTTAAAGATCCTAACGTTTTATACGTCGTATTGGGAATGTTCTTTATTAATGGCTCGTCTGCCATGATCGGAACATTTGCTTTCCTTCGGAAAAGGGCGCTAATCGGAGATGCCATTGCGCATGCATTATTACCCGGCATTTGTCTAGGGTTTATGTTTAGCGGGGATAAGAATATTCTTTATCTCTTTTTAGGCGCATTCGCTACAGGATGGATCTCTACTTATTTGGTTGATTATATTGTTAACCAATCAAAAATTAAACAAGATGCCGCTATTGGTATCGTTTTATCTGTGTTTTTTGCACTGGGTATTGTTTTGTTGACCTACATTCAAAACGCAGGATATAGTAATCATGGAGGACTCAATCTCTTTCTATTTGGGCAAGCTGCTGCCATTGGTAAATCAGAATTGTGGATATTTGCCGTCATATTTATTACTATTCTTCTATTGATTATCCTTTTTTATAAAGGGTTCACAACAGTTGCTTTTAATGCGGACTTTGCAAAAGCAATTGGTTTACCGGTCAAAACGATTGAATTTCTCTTGACATCTTTAACTGTATTATCCATTGCCTCTGGCATACAAGCTTTAGGGGTTGTCCTGATGTCGGCGCTCATTGTTACACCAGCTGCGGCAGCACGATTCTGGACAAATAAATTACCAAAAATGTTGGGGATTGCCGTTTTATTTTCGGTGTTTTCTGGATTTATTGGGGCCTTTGTTTCATATTCAGAATCAGGTACACCAACCGGACCGTGGGTAGTCATGATTTTATCATTGATCACACTGCTGTCTTTTATCTTTTCGACAAAGAGAGGTATTCTTGCTCGTTATTTGCAAGCGCGTAACAACAAACTTAAAATTAGGCATGAAAATATTCTGAAAGCGATTTATCAATATCATGAGCGGATTGGCCGACAGGTCCGACTTGATCAAAAATTGTCAGCCACTGATATTCTCGGAATTCGAATATTTGATACTTCCGAATTACAAAAAGGGTTAAGGCGCCTGATACGCAATGATTATATCCGAAAGACTGAAGACCGATATCAATTGACTGAAATCGGAGCAAAAGAAAGTAAACGTATTGTAAGACTCCATCGTTTATGGGAACAGTACTTATTAAAAAGAACGACCATTGATACCTATCACGTACATTCCGGAGCAGAAGCAATTGAGCACATTCTTTCTCCTGAAATTGAAGCTGAATTAAAACGTGAATTGGGCATTGAAGGAATACCAGAAGAAGATTTTTAATGAATGAGTTTTGGATCATATTAACCGCGAGTATTGTTGCTATTAATGCAGCACTTTTAGGCTGTTTTTTACTGTTGCGAAAGATGTCAATGGTTGGTGATGCCATTTCTCATGCAGTTTTACCAGGAATTGTGGTTGCCTATTATCTCAGCGGAGATAAGACCTCCATTTTATTATTGATAGGCGCTACATTAATGGGGGTATTAACTTCATATTTAATCATATTCCTTTCTAAAAAGGCAAGAATTCAAGGAGATGCTTCAATCGGCATAACGTACACACTTTTGTTTGCCGTTGGTATGATTATGATTTCAACATGGCTAAAAGGGAATGTTGATATTGACATGGAATGTGTGTTGTATGGTGATGTTGCATTGATAAATCTCGATAAAATCATTATTGATGGCAACCTATATATCGGTCCAAGGGCCTTTTATGTGGAGATTATCGCTTTTGCCATTATTATCGTATCGCTACTTTGGGGATATAAAGGATTCAAAATATTATCCTTCAATGAAGATTATGCGCAATCGCTGGGCATACGCACAGGCAGATGGCATTATTTCTTAATGACGCTCGTCTCTTTAACAACGGTAGTTGCATTTGAAGTGGTTGGAGCTATCCTTGTTGTCGGATTTTTAATCGTTCCACCAGCCACGGCACAATTATTAACGAACCGACTCCCTTTCATGCTAATAGTAGCCGCTCTACTGGGTATTGTTTCAGCAATAGGCGGTTATTATGTAGCAGTATGGTTAAATGTCAGTATTACAGGCGCAATGATTGTTGTAAGCGGACTTATCTTTAGTCTGGCTTTTATCTATGTTCGATTTCGAGAGCGACTCGGCAATAAATCAGTGACTGAGCATTTGCCAATCTAGAAATTAGGATGTTCAGGTTTATTGCCTAAAATAACATCAATTTTCTCCATAAATTCCGGGTTTAAACGCGTTTTAAGTTCACTGGCTTTCAAGTTCTCTTCCAATTGAGCAAGTTTAGATGCACCAAGTATGACCGTGCTTACATTACAGTTATTCAAAGCCCAGCTTAATGCCAATTGCGGCATCGTTATATCGATATCCCTAGAGAGGCTTTGCAGTTGCTCTACCTTCGCCAAGTTTTGCTCTGTTAGTGTCTTATCCTTTAACCACTCTAAACCTTCTATATTCATTCGGGTAGCTTCTGGTGGATTATTTGTATTGTATTTCCCAGTTAATATTCCCGAGGCTAATGGCGACCAGATTGTTGTGCCTAGCCCAACCGTTTTATATATCTGAGTAAATTCTACCTCTACCTTATGACGGTGCAACATATTATACTGTGGCTGTTCCATCGTTGGGCCGATTAAATTGTATTGTTTCGCAACCATATGTGCTTCCATAATTTCTTGTGCACTCCATTCTGATGTTCCCCAATACAAAATTTTACCTTGTGTAATGAGATTATGCATCGCCCAAACCGTTTCTTCAATAGGTGTTGACTTATCTGGCCGATGGCAAAAGAAAAGGTCTAAATAATCAACTTGCAGTCGTTCCAGCGCTTGATGACAAGCCTCAGTAATGTGCTTTCGATTTAAGCCCTTTTGCGTGGGAGTCGAATTAATTAAACCTTGTACGCCAAAAAATACTTTACTAGAGACGATATAACTATCGCGGGCCCAACCCATTTTTTTGAGGATTTCTCCCATCACGATTTCTGACTCACCATTGGCATAAATCTCAGCATTATCGAAGAAGTTGACACCGTGTTCATAAGCCATTTTCATTAAATCTTCAGCTATATTATTTTCAATTTGTTTCCCAAATGTTAACCAGCTACCCAATGATAATTCACTGACTTGCAACCCCGATTTACCTAGTCTTCTATACTCCATTTTTGTTGTGTTTAATTTCTCTTTTAAAGTTAACAAAATGATTTGAGTTCTGTTCGCTCGAAAGCTCTTTAGCGCTTGGAAAACACGATCAAATAATAACTCTTATCTTTAGATGGTAAAGACAAATGATGCCTTATGATATATACTGTTTCTTTAGAGATAAACGCACCGATTGAACGTGTAGTAGAATTGTTTGATAATGAAGAAAATGCTTTTAAATGGATGAAAGGCTTGCTAGCATTTGATCATATAAGCGGGGACAAAGGAGAGGTGGGAGCCAAGTCGCGCATGACTTTTAAAAGAGGGAAAAGAGACATGCAAATGCTAGAGACAATTGAGTCGAAAGATTTACCTGATGAAATGGTGATGACCTATGAAGCTGGACCAGTTTTTAATCGTGTTGTCAATCGATTCAAGAAAAAGGATGATTCATCAACAGTTTACGAAACAGAAAATGAGTTTATTTTCAAAAGCTGGGGAATGAAAGCAATGGCCTATTTAATGCCTGGAGCATTTAAGAAACAATCCTTAAAATACCTAGAAGACTTTAAGGCATTCGTTGAGGAAGCCTCAGATAACAGCTAGTTGCTCGCCGACTCTTGACTATTAATCCATTCGTATTTAAACTTACATTCAGAAGTGTATTCTGGAGCAATTCGGATATAGTTTTTGCTGATTTTTTGTGTAATCCATTTATCAATCACTTCCTGCTTCTTTTTGTTGAGCGCAGCCTGTTCGATCAATTGTCGATCGGTATTTAAACTGGCCAAGTGCGGCTTCGTTTTAGAGATCAACTTCACAATTCTTACACCTTCCTTATTTCGTTCCATCACATTTGTGTAAAGGGTAGGAGAGGTGATTTTTCCGGGAGTTAAACTTTGCACCATTTGGTACATTTGCGGGTCAATAGAGTTAATGTTTTGCATATCCCATGAATAGTCTTGGGTATATGGATTTAGAATTTGACCACCATTATATTTTGAATCTTCATCATCACTGAATAAACGAGTGGCTTCCGAGAAAGTAAGCGTTTTACGTTGAATGGCATTATAAATACTGTCAATTCGAGTAGCCGCTTTTACTAGGGCTTGATCACTGATTTTTGGTTGAATCAAGATATGTCTTGAATGAAAATTATCTCCCTTTCGTTCAAGCAGTTGAATAACATGATAGCCAAATTGCGTTTCTACAATTTCCGAGATCTCATTGGGCTCTAATTTAAATAAAGCTGCTTCGAATGCTGGAACCATGGTCCCACGTGTTTGCCATCCTAAATCACCTCCTTGAATTCGACTTCCCATATCATCTGAATAGCGCGTAGCGGCGGCAGTAAAGCTGAGTTTCTCGTCAAGTACATCCTGACGCACCGTAGCAAGTGTTTTTCGCGCATTGTCTCGATCACGTTGTGTAATCTCCGGATAAAGGACTAAATGAGCTACCGTTACCGTTGAGTTGATATAAGGAATACTATCCTTTGGTAAATCATTGTAAAAGGTTTTGATTTCCTTTGGCGTGATTCTCACATTTTCTGTGATAATCTGTTTCATTTGATCCGCAAGCATACGCTTTTTAATGGCTTCAAAGAATTCGGCTTTGATTTTTGCTACCGATTTACCATAAAACTCTTCGAGTTTTTCAACACTTCCAATCTGATCAGCGATATACCGAATACGTTGCTCCATCTCTTGGTTTACCATTTCGTCCGGTACTTCAACACTATCAATTTTTGCCTGGTTGACCAAAAGCTTCTCGTATAGGAATTCTTCAAGAATAGCGCAGTCGGTGGATGCGTCACCATCCATACCTTCTTGAATCATCTGTAAACGCTGATTCTGAATGTCAGATAAAAGGATGATTTCGTCACCGATTTGCGCAACAACTTTATCGATTACGCGCATTCCGTCTAATTGCGCATTGGCCTGGATTTGTATACCAAGCAAGGCAATACTTAGAATGAAAATTTTATGGAAGCTGAACTTCGCCATTGTCATATGCTGATTGAATAATTTCATTTTCTATTTTTTCGCGTAAATCCTTCATTCTCATATTCAGGATACGCGTTTTTATATTATTTCTTTCAAAGTTAAGGGGAGAGATACTATTCTTGAGCTTGTAATCAATGATGTTCAAGAAGTAATAAAACCCATTCTCTTCAAAACGTATTTTAGATCGTTTCAGTATAAATCGATCCTTATTAATGTCATGCAAAGGTATCTCTTTTAAGATATCGTCAAAATAAATCCAGTTATCTACGTCATAATAAAAATTACTCGCATACATTTTTGCAAAAGTTTCCACCGTTTCTTGGTCACTTTCCCTCTGCAATTTGTAGGTTGCGGCTACTTTGTCAACTTCGGGCGCATCTAACGGAACTTTTAAATAAAGTACTTTCACCAAATAATCGTTTAATTGAAAATCTGCCTTATGTTCTTCATAATAAGCTTGTATTTCATTTTCAGCAACGACAGTATCCAATGCTGTCTCTACCCTATGTTTTAATAATTGATGAATATAAAGATCGCTGCGAAAGTCTTCCACTTTGTGGTCAATTTCCGCTGCATTAATATTTTCATCTTTTTCTGCAGCTTGCAATAGCGCTTCTTGTGCGATCCATTCTTCAATGTATTTTCCAACTACTCTCGCACTGTCTCCTGCGTTCCAGCTGAGCCCTCTAATGTCATCTTCAAATAACGCTGTCTCACCAACTTGAGCAATCACTTCTCCTTTATATTCCTCAGAACCACAGGTAGTCAAAAAACCAAGGCTAGCGATCAAAAAAATATATGTGGCAAGAAATTTCATTAAACCAAGGACTAAAAAAGATAAATTTAAACATAAAAAAACCATCCGTCTCAGACGGATGGTTATTCTTAACAATATTTAGGTTTATTCACCACCTAAGTTATACAGATTCTGCGAGTGCACCTTAATGCTGTATTTCTGGCGAAGTGACATAATCCATTCTTTTTCTAACTGATTTTGGTAAGCAGCTGTTACTAAACCTTTAGCTTCGTGAAATTCACGTTGGCGAGCCGGTAATATTTCGGCAACATTCATCACGTAATATTCACCATTTCGCTTATAGGCCTTGTTGATACCAGTTTTGAATGTCTTTTTAGTCTTTTTACCATTTTTCTTTTCAATGATAAACGCATCTGTCTTTTCAGCGTTAAATGTTTGTGAGCGTAATTCTAAATTTAATTGAGAATCATGATTAATCATTTTAACGATTTCATCAGCTGTCAGCTTATTTGTCTTTAACATCTTAATAATACCCTTAGCGGTCTTTTTATCCTTGCAGATAAATAAGTCGCCTTTATAACGTTTATCATAAGTGAAATCAGCACGATTGGCATTAAAATAAGCTTTTATACCTGCTGTGTCCTTTGATGCTTTTTTCCAGATTTCATCCTGCATGATTTCAAAAACCAATATTCCAGAACTGTATTCATTGATTAAATTTCTGAATTCTGGGTATTTGCTTTCCAGTTGAGCTTCTTCATAGGCATATATTTCTTCATTGACCATTGTTTCTAATAAGCCTTTGAAATATCCCTCTCGGTCAACAGGACGCATGCGTGATTGTTTTGAAAGAACGTATGCTTCGAAATCTTTCACGTAAAAAACATTGTCCTTGAACTCAAATAACAACTTGTCATCAAGAGCATCTGTATCAAAACCTTCCCAATTTCCTTTAAAAATTGAATCGCTTGAATGCGCTACTAGTAAATGCATGATTTTAGGTGCATTACTCGTGTAGTTATATTCTTTCTTTAGTTTCTCGATAAAAGAAGCTTTCGTTGTTTCGGCACGCATATCTCTTTCTACGCGCAATTCTAACTCGCGCTGCATATCTTCAAAAGCAGGTAGTTGAATGATTTGAATTCGCTTGATGATATGCCACCCAAACATGGTCTTAACGGGTTTTGAATATTCTCCGTCATTCGCAAGTCCAAACGCTGCATTTTCAAATTCAGGCACCATACGCTGCTTGGCTCCTGATCCAAAAAGAGGTAATAAACCACCTTTTCCACTGGACGATTTATCGTCCGAATACTTTTTTGCTAATTCTTCAAAAGCATTGCCTTCTTCAAGTAAATCATATATTTCATTGATTTTTTCTTCTGCCAATTTTTTTGCTTCTGGTTTATCTTTCTCGTTTACTAATATCAAAATATGGGCTGTCTCAATCATTCCTTTTGCAGGACGACGATCATCAACTCTAATTAAATGATATCCAAAACGCGTGCGAATCGGTTGTGAAATTTCTCCAACAGGCGTCTGAAAAGCGGCATTCTCAAATGGATAAACCATTTGTAAGGCAGAGAAATAACCAAGATCTCCGTTATTCTTCATAACTGAAGGGTCATCTGATCCACCTTTACTCTTAGCAACAGACTCCCAAGATTCTCCATTGATAATACGGTTACGCAAGTTCATTGCTCTGATGTAGGCCGCGTTTGTATCTTCAGGAGTAGCGTTTTGACTTACTTTAACCAAGATGTGACTCGCACGAACTTCGTTAACCGTTCTGTCATAAGCTTCTTTTACCAATTCTTCGGTTTTATCTTTATCCGTCAGATACGGAAGTGATAATTGATTGCGATATTGTTCCAACTCCCTTTTTAATCGAGGAATCGTATCGTATTTCATTTGGTGCGCTTCGTGTACTTTCAGTTTATAGTTGATGAATAATTCCATATAACTATCCAAAGAATCTTTATCAAACGAAACATTATCGTTGTTCTTTGAATAAATGTACATGAACTCAGAAGCATGAACATCTTCTCCTTCGATTGTTAAGACAACCGGATCGGTATCCTGCGCTTTCAATGCTGTGCCAAATAAGAATCCGAATAATAATAATGGTATTAACTTCATGGTTATTTTTTAGTGTAATGTTATTGACTACGTATTATTTCTTGCTATAGTTGGGTGCTTCTCTTGTAATGGAAACATCATGTGGGTGACTTTCGTTCACTCCAGCACTCGAAATACGCACAAATGGTGCGCCTTTAAGTGATTCAATGTTATTTGATCCGCAATATCCCATACCAGCTCTTAATCCGCCGATAATCTGATGCATTACTTCTTGTAAATTTCCTTTATAAGGTACTCGACCTGATATACCCTCAGGAACTAATTTTTTTACATCATCCTCCGCGTCCTGGAAATATCTGTCTTTAGAACCTTTTTGCATCGCTTCAACAGAACCCATTCCACGATAGGCTTTAAATTTTCGACCTTGATATATAATCGTTTCGCCAGGTGACTCTTTTACACCGGCAAACATTGAGCCAACCATGATAGAATCAGCACCTGCGGCAATAGCTTTTACAAAATCCCCTGTATAACGAATTCCTCCATCAGCAATTACTGGAACTCCCGTTCCTTCTAATGCCATAGCGACATCGTTAACGGCTGATAATTGAGGGACGCCAACGCCCGCAATAATTCGCGTCGTACAAATAGAACCCGGTCCAATTCCAACTTTCACAGCATCAGCACCAGCTTCAACTAAATATTTTGCAGCTTCTGCCGTTGCAATATTTCCAACAATAACATCCAAAGTTGGATATTTGGCTTTTACCTGTTTTAATGTGGTCACTACACCTTTTGTATGTCCATGCGCCGTGTCAATAACGATCGCATCAACCCCAGCTTCAACGATTGCATCAACACGATCCAATGTGTCAGAAGTAACACCAACAGCTGCCGCAACGCGTAAACGGCCGAATTCATCTTTGCATGAATTGGGATGTTCCTTTACTTTGATGATATCTCTAAAGGTGATTAGTCCAATCAACTTGTTATTTTCATCGACAACGGGTAGCTTTTCAATTTTATGACGTTGCAAAGTTTCCTCAGCAGCCGTCAGATCTGTACCTTTAGAAGCCGTGATGATCTGATCAGATGTCATAACCTGCGCAATTGGTTTTTGCAAATCCTTTTCAAATCGTAAATCACGATTAGTCACGATACCTTTTAGTAACCCTTCCTTATCCACAACTGGAATTCCTCCAATTTTATTTTCAGCCATTAATTGCAAGGCATCAGCCACAACAGCATCTTCCTCCAATGTAATGGGGTCTTGAATAAGACCAGCTTCTGATCGTTTTACTTTGCGTACTTCCCTTGCCTGACTTTCGATAGACATGTTTTTATGAATCACGCCAATACCGCCTTGTTGTGCAATGGCAACAGCCAAAGCTGATTCAGTCACGGTATCCATCGCAGCAGAAACAATAGGAGTTCTTAATGTAATATTTTTAGTCAGTTTTGTTTCTAAACTGACATCGCGTGGAAGTACTTCTGAATAACGCGGGACTAATAGGACGTCGTCGTAGGTTAAACCTTCTTTGACATTATTTATATCCGATACAGGCATCTTTTGAATTTATTTTATGTATAAATTCCCGCAAAGTTAATAAAAAGGAATTTGAATTTTTCAATAAATTGGAGGAACCCATTAAAAATTGTTAAATTCCTTTGAGGCCCAATCATAATTCGCGATATTTGAACCAGATGTTTAGAAGACTTTTTTTCAGTTTCATTGTTGCGCTTTTGTCGGTATCCGCTTATGGACAACAACCCACAACGAAAGCTGGACCTAAGGACACGGTTGAATTAATTCAACTGACTGGTATTGTTATAACGGATAGTTTGCGTCGTGTGCCTTTCACACGTGTGGCCGATCAGTCTACGCGTAGAGGAACCATCGCCGATTATTTTGGATACTTTGCGTTAGTTGTTCATCCTGGAGACACTATAGAATTTGCTTGTCTAGGGTACAAGCGCAAGACCTATATTGTTCCGGATACTTTATCTGAAAAAGAAATTTCATTGGTTCAAGTAATGCATGAGGATACGATTCAAATGGATCCAGTAGAAGTTTACCCTTGGCCTTCTAAGGAGCAATTTGCTACCGTTTTTGTCAATATGGATTTGCCAGATGATGATTTAAGACGGGCTCAGAAAAGACTTTCACCGCAAGAAATGGCTTTTGTTGGGGCTTTATTGGCTTCAGATGGTACATCTTCTTACAGTGCGTATCGGATAGAACAATATCAAGATCTGTATACTCGAGGGCAATCACCGGTCAATAACTTACTGAATCCTGCTGCTTGGAGCGATTTCATAAAGGGTATTGGTACGGGGCGTTATCAGATCAGTCAATAATTAGCTAATCATTGCAATTAACCCTTCATAATTCGGAATCTCTTTAAGGTATTGAAGTGATCCATCCACAGCATTGACATAAGCACAAAAATGTTCTAAGCCATTGGTGAGAATTAAAAAGGGGGCCTTTAAGGTGTGCGTATATCGAGCGATTTGTAAGAACGTGTCTTGAGTGATTTTTATATGTGGCGCTTTGCACTCAACGATGACAAGAGGTTTGCCATAATCATCATATAAAGCAATGTCACAGCGTTTTCGCATCTTATTATAAACCACAACTTGTTCTGCCGTCATTCGTCCAGCGGGGTAGTTGAGGTGATCAATTAAATAGTATATAAATTGCTGTCGTACCCATTCTTCAGGTGTTATCAGGAGGTCTTTCTTTCGAATTCTACAACGGACTTTTTCTCCAAGAATTGGTATTTCAGATAAGGGTAAATTTAGACGTGGATACATATTGCAAAATTAAAAGATTTTAGCGGACTTCTGAAGTGAGTTTTATCGGTTATTGTTTAACTTTGAGCAGCACGAAAAAATGCTGTCAAAGAAGAAAACGCATGCACCTTAACTCATTGGCCCTTGTCAATTATAAAAACTACGAAGAAGCCTCTTTGGAATTTACCAAGGATATTAATGTCTTTATCGGAGAAAATGGTGCGGGTAAGACTAATTTATTAGACGCGGTCTATTACTTGTCTTATTGTCGTTCTTTTTTAAACCCCGTAGATAAACAGTCGATTCGTATTGGAGAAAAATTCTTTGTGATTCAAGGAGATTTTGATCGGGAGGATAAATCAATAGGCATCACCTGCGCTATTAAAGAAGGGCAAAAGAAAAAGATCAAGCGAAATAAGAAAGAATACGAGAAATTGTCAGATCATATCGGACAGTTTCCTGCGGTTGTCATTTCTCCTTATGACACGAACCTCATAGCAGAAGGAAGTGAAACGAGAAGGAAGTTTATTGACAGCATTATTTCTCAATTTGATCGTCATTACCTGGATACATTAATCAGGTATAATAAAGTATTAAAGCAGCGAAATGCCTTATTAAAGCAATTTCAGGAGCTTCGTATTTTTGATCAAGAGTCTATTGATGTTTGGGATGTGCAATTGATTGAACTAGGTAAGATTATACACGAAAAACGCACCGATTTTTTAGAATCTTTTATTCCAGTTTTTCAAAATTATTTTGACGCCATTTCGAATAAGAAGGAGGTTATTGATATCTCTTACAAATCGCAATTACAAGAGATGGATTTTAAAGAAGGATTGGAGCATTGTAAACGAAAGGATAATGCAGTCGGGTATTCCACCTTTGGTATTCACAAAGACGATCTTGTATTTTTGATACATGACCAACCGATTAAAAAGTTCGGCTCCCAAGGTCAACAAAAGTCATTCTTAATTGCGCTTAAATTAGCCCAGTTTGATGTGATTCGAAAAAATTTAGATATGCGTCCGATCTTGTTATTGGATGATATTTTCGATAAATTGGACCATCAACGCGTTTCTCATTTGATGAAATTGATATCAGACCATGTCTTTGGACAAGTTTTTATAACAGACACGGATGAGGATAGAATTGAAAAAGTATTTGAAAACATAGCGATAGAAAGAAAAGTATTTCGCGTAAACGCAGGTAAGGTTGAAAAAAGGTAAATACGAAGATGGGATCCCCTTGAGTGAGGCCTTGCAACATTATTTTGAAGCGCTCGGAATGGACGACAAAATGGTGGAGACCGGTGTCTTGTCTAAATGGAAAGAAATCATTGGTGATTCAGTGGCTGTGCGGACAAAAGAGATTTATATAAAGGATAAAACTTTGTACCTCTCTATTAATTCTTCAGTAGTTCGTGAGGAGTTAGCACAAAAAAAGTCAGAAATTATTAATAAATTAAACGCCTGCGCTGGCAGAACCATTGTAAATAAGATTTATTTGAAATAATTGAAAAACACAAATTATGAAGAAGATTATAACTGGAATTGGACTACTAACATTAGTTGCATGTGGCGGATATAGCGATGAGCAGAGCACAGCAGCTGAAGAAATGTGTAACTGTATGGATGCTGATGCGTTCGGGGATTTTGATATCAACTACTTTGAATGTGATACTGAAATGAAAGGTAAATACGGAACTGAGGTTTTTGAAGAAGGATCCTGGTTAGAAGCACTCGAAGATAAATGTCCAGATTTAGCGACAAAACTAAATGAGCAAGAAGGTTAATACCTTCAAATAATATGAAAAAAGGTCATCCGTCTCAGACGGATGACTTTTTTTGTTTTCATCAAAATTATATCTATTCTTCGATTTCAATCGATTCGATTTTATCACCTTCACGGATTTCATCCACTGTATCAACACCATCAACAACTTTACCAAAACAAGTGTGGTTTCCGTCTAAATGCGCTGTATTTGTGCGGCTATGACAAACAAAAAATTGAGAACCACCCGTATTTCTTCCAGCGTGTGCCATGGATAATACACCTCGATCATGGTATTGATTGTCAGCATTTACTTCGCAATCAATTGTGTATCCTGGTCCACCTCTTCCTGTTCCATCAGGGCATCCACCTTGAATTACAAAATCAGGAATCACACGGTGCCATGTCAAACCATTATAAAAACCTTCTTTTGCCAATTTGACAAAATTAGCGGTTGCGATCGGTGTCTCATCATACAATTTAGCGACCATCACACCTTTGTTTGTTGTTATTTTTGCTTTCATTTATTCTAATTTCTATTCGTAAATTAAGAGTACAAAGGTAAGAAACACATTGATTTGATCGGCAGCTTTGGTTTAAATTAGCCGATTTGATTTTTGGTCAGAAATAGATCAAGCAACGAAAATGAATCGTATTTTTGGTCTTTGACCAATTAAATCCAATCAGACCATGACGTCATCAAAAGGTGTTTTTAAAAAATCCGCTGTATTTAATACGTTCAGCATACTTGCCATAGTAGGTAATGTAATTGTTACCATTTTATTTGCAATTCTATTTACGGGTGGATTAAACAATAGCTTTGAAGACAGCGAGCGTATAGCTATCGATGGTTTGGTTGGCGGATTTATGTTTTTATTTACCATACTGAGCGCCTTGGTTTTAACGTCATCTATCCTTTCTATCATTGGATTGATTAGAATGCGAAAAGGACAACGAAGAGGATTTAAAATGTATTTATTTGCTAATGGCGCCTGGATTGCATTGGTATTCTATGCGTCACTTGGGGATGCATACTATTACCTGTTTGGTGCTGCTATCAGCGTTTTGTTTATACTCTACTTTTTGACGGTATATCGAAAAATGCAATAGGATTATCAGTCTGTTGAAACATTTTATTATCCCTCCTGTTATCGATTAGCTACCAACGTTAACCGTTTAACGTGATTGATATAAATCGCTAACTTTGTGCCATGATGTTAAAGCAATTTTCTTTTAAAGAATTTCAATTTTCTTCACCTATTATCCGAGATTTTGTATCTGAAACATCCGCGATAAAACCCTATTGCGGCGCCTTTTTTTCACTTGAAAATTGCCTCGAGCAAACAAAAAGGAAGGATTTTAAGTTGGAAGACCGCAAAGTATTGGTCGAAGCTTTAAAAAGACAATACAGTCAGACCATTATAACAGATGAGACGCATAAAAACATCTCGTCTTTATTAGATGAAAATACGTATACTATCACAACGGGGCATCAGCTTAATTTAATGACAGGTCCACTTTATTCTCTATATAAGATCCTGCAAGTCATAACGATCTCAGCAAAGTTAAATCAAAAAGGGCAACAACATTTCGTGCCCATATTTTGGATGGCGACAGAGGACCATGATTTTGAAGAAATAAATCACCTGCATCTCTACAATCAGAAAATTTCATGGGACAAGGAGGGGCAGGAGAACCTAATCACCGGAGCGATTTTATTGGATGCGATCGAAGAATTTCATGAAACCATTAGTGGAAAGTTTAATGATGAACGTACAACTGAACAACTAAAAGCTTTTTTATCACATTACGAATCGGGGAATAACCTTGCCTCGGCAACCCGTGGATTGGTGAATCAACTTTTTGGTCAATACGGATTAGTGATCATCGATGGAAATGATGAACAACTAAAGCAAAAGTTCAAAAGCATAGCATACGCAGAAATCGAAAATCAAGTCACTTATAAAGCGGTATCTAGAACAAATCGCTTATTAGAAGAGTCTGGATATCATCAGCAGGTCTATTTAAGAAATATCAACCTCTTTTATATTGATGATAAAAAGAAGCGAACGAGAATCGCATTGCAAGATGATCAATTCTCAATAGGAGATGAGTCGATAGAGAAAACTGAATTATTAAAGTTGTTGGAAAGTCAGCCCGCATCGTTTTCACCCAATGCCTTGTTAAGACCCGTATATCAAGAAGCTGTTCTGCCCAATATTGCCTATATCGGTGGGGGCGGAGAAATTGCATATTGGATGCAAATCAAAGGTGTTTTTGAAGCATTGGAAATCCCATATCCCTTGTTACGTGTGCGTGATTCATTTGTTCTGCTCAATGATAAGCAGGTAGAAGACATGAATGAACTCGGATTAAGTTTAACTGATTTAAAACGTGATTACCATGAATTAATAAAAGAAATTGCTTTGGAAGAGGTGTCCATCGATATCGAATTGGATCGTGAAAAAGCCGCGCTAAAAGAAATAGAAGCGCAACTGAATGATAAAGTTGAGCATATCAATAAAGGACTGTTAAGCATGGTTGGTGCAGAGTTCACCAAAATGGAAAAATCATTAGAGCGCATTGAGTCCAAAATGATAAAAGCCGAGAAGTCCCGTCATGAACAAAAGGGGAAGAAAATCCAGAAATTACAAGATAAAATCTATCCAAAAGGAGGCTTCCAAGAACGCTATGAAAACTTCTTGATGTATTATTTTAAAGAAGAAGATTTTATCAATCGCTTGTGTCTAGAGATGGTGAAATCCGAGAATGAACCTTATATTAGAGTGCTCAATGCATAGGCTATGAAAAAGTTTGAACCTTCAGAATTAACATTAGATAAAGCAGGTAAATTATATCATCTTGGTATTTCAGGTGAAGATATCGCGGATACCGTGATACTGGTCGGTGATCCTGACCGGGTTGCTTTTGTCGGCACCTTTTTTGAGTCCATTCGTTTTGAAAACCAGAATCGCGAATTCTGCACCTTAACAGGTATATATAAAGGCAAGGAGTTGACGGTCATGTCAACAGGAATCGGGACGGATAATATTGATATTGTACTCAACGAATTGGACGCAGCAGTTAATATTGATTTAGAAAAACGAGAGGAGAAAGCCAATAAACGTATCCTTGACTTAGTGCGAATTGGAACGTGTGGAGCACTTCACGCAGATATTAAGCCTGGCTCACATATCATTTCAAAATATGCTATTGGTTTAGATGGTGTAGCGCATTTTTATGTTATGCCCTATACCCAGGATGAAAAGGATGCTTTAAAAGCTTTTCATGCAACCACAGCTTGGAGTAATCAATTAAATCCGCCTTATATCAAAAGAAGTTCTGATCGTTTAAGAGAGCTGTTAAAAGAGGGGATGAAAGAAGGAATTACAACAACAGCAAATGGTTTCTATGGTCCACAGGGACGAGCAATTCGTATTCCTTTAAGTCTGCCTGATTTTAAGGAGAACTTGCGGCAATTTGAATGGGATGGTGCTCGTGCAACTAATCTTGAGATGGAAACTTCAGGTTTGTATGCTTTATCAAGCGCATTAGGTCATGAAGCCGTGACGGTCTGTCTTGTTTTAGCCAATCGTTACTCCAATGAATTTGAGCCCAACTATAAACCTAAAATGGCGGCGCTTATCCAAACAGTTCTAGACCGATTAACAAAATAGCGTTAAAAACATTTTGTGTACTAACACATTATGCCGATTCAACTGATTTACCTTTGTTTCGGTGAAAATTACGGACGAAAGACATCATATAAAGGTTAACTCCTTGATTAGGTTAGCAGAAGACCCCGACCCGATTATATACGATCGGGTAAAGGTTGAGCTGGTAAAAATGGGAGAAACAATTATTCCAGATTTAGAGAATCACTGGAGTGATTATCGCACGGAAGACCAACACCGCGAGCGACTTTTTGAAATCATACGACATATTCGTGTCAATGAAATTAAAGGAGAACTCGAAAAATGGAGAGCATCTTCAAATCGAGATCTATTGCGCGGAGCGACAATTATCAGCAAATTTCAATTTCCACATCTTGATCATTCAACCATTGAGGTAGAATTTGAGAAGATCAAACAAAAAGTTTGGTTAGAGATTAATGATGAGCATACGGCTTTTGAGATTGTAAAGATCTTTAATCATGTGCTTTTTGATATCTGTGGTTTTCAGATAGGCGAATCTAGTTTTTATTCTCCCCAAAACTCTCTCATTCATTCTGTTTTAGAGTCGAAGAAAGGAAATCAGCTGAGTCTCTCAATGATCTATTCGATCATAGCGCAAAAGCTAAAGATTCCGATTTATGGGATTGATTTACCAAACCAATTTGTCTTAGGTTTTGTAGATCAATTTCAAACACTTAAAATGCTCGGCTTAGATGAACACGAGCGAAATATCTTATTCTATATCAATCCTGTCAGTAAAGGTCGCATATTTGACCAAAATGAGATTGAACACTATCTAAAAAGTTTGAACTTACCGCTTCGTAATGACTATTTTGTGCCTTGTTCGAATACTGAAATTTTAAAGCGACTGATAGGAGATCTTTCTAATGCTTATAACAAGGTAGGGGAGGCTCAAAAAGTAAGAGAGTTGCAAGAATTAAATCATGTACTCGGCGCATAGTCTTTCCGAATCCGCATAATAATTAACCATCCAAGCCAGCCGATGGTACCATAGCATAGCAGGATTATGCCTGAAAGTGCAAAAAGGCTGGTCCCGAAAATAACGAACAAACCGGCATTTGAAATAGCTACAATAGCATTAAACTTCAGCAACCAATTGCGTTTTTTTTCATAGTCGAAAGACTGTTTCTTCAGATAATTCAATCCAAAATAAAAGGCAAACATAGCGGGTAGGGAGGTGATTGCTGATAGTATTAGACAAGTTAAGTAAATGTCATCAACAAAAGAATCAGAATAGCCAACAAGGACAGTCATCAAGAGGCTGCCAAGCAAAAGCGTAGCAATCCAACAAAGAGCGATATCATTACCCTTAATGGGCAGTGTATTGTCTTTATCCATTTCGTTTATAATGCGATAAAATAATCCCAGATGCCATGGCTACATTCAGTGATTCAGTTTGACCAAATTGTGGGATTGTAATCGATAAATCAATGAGCTTTTGCAATTCATCGGAAATTCCATGTGATTCACTTCCCATAATCAATCCCGTTTTTGCAGGAAAATCAACCTCATAAAGGTTTTTGCCTCCAAGATCTGCGCCCATTAATTGGAAATCGTTGGCTTGCAGTTGTTGGCAAGTTTCAACGAGATCCTCTCTGTGATATTGAATGCGATAAACAGCACCCATAGAGGATTGAATGACCTTTGGGTTAAATAAGTCAACCGTAGAAGGTGATGCAATCACTTGTCGAATACCAAACCAATCTGCCGTTCGAATGATGGTTCCCAAATTACCAGGGTCATTTACTCGATCTAACAATAAAACGAGGTTATTCTCCGTATAATCTATCGTAACTGGGGCTGGATATTTAACAACCGCCAAAACTTTGTTCGGGTTTTTTAAACCAGATATGCGTTCGAGTTCAGATTCTGTGATTTGAAAGGTATGCACTGATCCGGGAATGGCTCCTTCGAATGATGGGGTGTGAAAAACAGCATCAATCTTAAATGCACTTTGTTCAAATAGTTCATTAACCAATTTTACGCCCTCAACAACAAATAAACGGTTTAAATCGCGGTACTTCTTCATTTGTAGTGATTTCACCAATTTTATTTCGTTTTTTGAAAGAGACATTGCGCGATTAAATTATTTTTGTAAAGTTACGGTTTTAGATGAATTACCCTTTGTTCAAATATAGTATTCTCCTCCTTGTATTGCTGATATTTTCAGGATGCAGACAGGCGAAATATGTTCCAGAAGGGAATTATTTACTCAAAGATAATGAGGTTAAATTTCAAACGCAGAAGCGAGATAAGATCAAATATGAGGATGATCATCCTTTGTTAGATGCTGCTGAAATTGCCGAACTGGTGAAACCTAAACCGAATCAAAGTTTCAAATTGTTTTTTTACAACCGTATCGATACAACGCGTCATAAAGAACAAATGAATCGCAAGACGGAAAAGTATCGCAAGAAAAATGAGAAGCGCAAAACGAAGGAAAATCGTATCAATAACCGCAGAGTAGATCGTGCGGCAGAAAAAGGAGATTCACTCTATCGACACAAGACGATTCAAGACAAAGAAGTTAAATTGGGTTGGAGAGAATGGGTGAGGAGTAATTTTGGTCAACCTCCGGTATTATTGGACACTTTTCGCGTAACAAAATCTAGAAATCAAATCGAAATCTATTTGAGAAAGAAAGGGTTTTATGAAGCCACCGTTACCGATACCGTCATTTATAAAGAGCGAAAACGAAAAGCATTTGTAGCGTTTGTTATCGAACCAGGAGAGCCGCATCGTTTGCGTAATTTTATTTTGGATAGTGCCTCTATGAACAGGACCTTGTTAGCCAGCTATAAAAGGATGCTTAAAGTGAGTAACCGATCCATCAAGCCCGGCGACTTATTAGATCAGGATGCCTTGGACGATGAGCGTGAATTATTTTCAAAATATTGTCGAAATGAATCGGGTATGTTTGGTTTTAATAAAAACTATATTGGTTTTTTGGTCGACACTACAGTCGGACCAAAACAAGCTGATATTACATTATTCGTTAAGCCGAGAATTGTGGATGATCCAAATGATTCTGAAGGGGAACGGAAAATAACCATTAACCACATGTCATATCGCGTGAAAGACGCCACCTTTTATTTGCGTAATCCAGACACAGCTTCATTCAAAAATTATGCTGCCTTTGCAGCACGATGTATGGATCTTGGTTTAAAGCCAAGAGATCAAAAAGGTCGATTCCAACTCTTGGACACCCTCCATATCGATGGAAAAGGAACGTTTATATATAACGAGGAACCTTTTCTAGA
>Ga0181553_10000449_pt1 | contig 35487 bp, 24 predicted proteins | sample 011ome_17_FD_133753 | JGI IMG/M metagenome (GOLD analysis project Ga0181553, IMG submission 133753) | Coastal salt marsh microbial communities from the Groves Creek Marsh, Skidaway Island, Georgia - 011502XT metaG (megahit assembly) | ecosystem: Environmental > Aquatic > Marine > Intertidal...
GAGTATCCTTGATGTAGGGCCCATGTGGATATTCACTGGCTACTATCATGCAAAAGGGCTGATCGCCCGAATTCGCGATAAATCGATCCATCTCTGCCAAAGGAATCACTGGTCGTGGCAGGCCTGGCTCACGCACGGGGTTCATCTGCTCACTCCAAGGAAACTGAGAGCGGGGATTCACATGCGACTTGCCCGCGAGGATTACTTGGTAATCAAGCTCACGCAAATAAGCCGCGATGGTCTTCACTCCCGAGCGAACGGAGTAGTGATTGAGGAAGCAGCCATTACGAATCGGATAGAGCCCCGAGTAGAGCATCGAGCGACTCGGCGCACAAACGGCCTGACCAGTGTAGGCCCGGTCAAAGACCAAGGCCTCCTTCGAAAACGCCAGCGTAGTGGGCGCTGGCACCTTAGTATTCCCATTGATCGCGTGGTCCGGGAAACTCTGATCATCCGCGAGGAAGAAGACGATGTTCGGACGTGTGCCGCGAAGGTCGTCGGCGGCGAACAGCGCGCTTTGGTTGAGAATGCATCCAAGCCCGAAGGCAAAGCGCGCGATGTTTGTTAAAAGAGGCATGCCACAAGTTAGCTTAATACACCCGCCGCCGCAATGGGTCTTTTTGAGTCGGGACTGTGGTTTTTGGCAGGTTCTCGATAAGGCCGAAAACGGCTTGCTAGGCACCTTATACACGTAATCAGGAAGAGCCTAAAAGTAAATAGGACCGGAGCCGTCCTATGGGCGATCATTCAGGAGAAAGTAGTCCACCCTAGGCTCCCCGCTAAGGTCTTCTAAGTCCGTACCATATGCCAGGTCCATGCCATCGCGAGTTACAGTAGCAATACCAGTAACTCGAGCATTCGGTAAAACTCCGACCGGTTTGTCGAAAAAAGGGACCCAATTGCCCTCTTTCTGGTAAGCCGCAACAATGCCTACGACAGGGCGAGGCCCCGGTGGTACAACAGAAACAATATCTGCGGCATAAGGCTTTGTTTTAATTGGAGTCGTGCCGATCCGAGTCGCAATAGCCACTGGTAATAAATTAATAATTCTAAAGGTTCCACCGGGGAATGCCTTTGCGCTATCATCAAAAAGTCCTAAGCGCCAGACTTGTGCTTGATTGTGAATCACCCCTAGAGCTTTCCGTAAAGAACCTGGATCAGCCTCAGCAATAGTTTCATAAACTAATCGATCCTCAATGAGCGTCTGACGAAAAATGCGCACTTTCCCTTCCGACAGTCGCACATTAAAGGGCTCGCTAACCTCGTAAGGAGGTAAATTAGTTTCTGTGTAATCTCCCTCGGCATTGAGATAATACAGATCCTTTAGGCCTTTTTCTACTGCAATGAAACGAACTTCAATTGCCTGTACCGCCTGAATACAGATACCCAAAATAAAAAATAATATAGTAGAGCTTTTCATGCTCCATTTTAGGTGTGAATAATTCATAATTCTGCCGCAGTAAGGTAGCGCTGGCTAATAATCTTGTAACGACGTCCCATCAACTGATTCGTGGTACCCTGCAAATCATCTGTAACCACACTGGGCCGATCTTGTGCGGAATCAACATACTCAGGAATACGTTGAACCACTAATTCGCAATAAGACTCGGCAGTATCCTGACTATCGAACGCATTGCTGGCACTCCCATAACTACGCACCAGAAAAGTGTCTGACCGTACTGACATCGCAGGACCTAGGGACTGCAACAAATCTCCCTGAAGAACCCACCCTGGGATTCCTGCGGTCGTTGCCGCTAAAGCTATGGGGGACCCGTCAGTATCAATTATATCTCCCCCTCCAAGGTTCTGGGTTTCCTGATAATCAAATAAATCTTTACCAGTCGCCTTGTCTTGATCCAGTGCTAAAATTGGTTTAAGGTCTTCGTATTCGAAATTTTGAGTCCGGTCTAGTGCTGACTGCAAGGCACCAGAGCTTCTGGTATCATATCCATCCGGCCCGGCGTTCGTTAAGTCTCTATTGACAAAATCTGCCATGCTAAGAAACGGCCCCCTGATCTTCACTTCTTCGACAATCGCACTCGCAAGATCATTGAGAGCCGATTCTTCGATGTGCCGCCACCCGGTCCATAAGCGTCCCAAATCAGTTGTTGAGCCGTCTACATATTCTTCTATCTGATGTAGGCTACGTGGGAATACGCCATAGGCATCTGCAGAATTAAGCCCTCCAAATGCGACGCCTCTGAAACTACTAAGAAAAGCGTGCCATGCCTCTACAGAAGTTGAATTCACATTAAATCCCCCATCGACATAGAAGCCTTCAGCTACATCTGAAACGTTATCATTTTGAAAGGTTATAGCATCTTCAAAAGGCTTTAAGCGTGTGTTAGTGAGGTTTTCGATAATGCCAGATGAAGGCACCGAGGAAAATAAGTACCGGTCAAATAGTATGTCATTAAGTACATACGAAAGGTCCAAGAAGGTATTGTCACCAACTACTTGATAAAATTCCTTACGAGGGACGAATGGAGTCACATAACTATTGCCAACAGTATAGGCTGGTGCGTAAGCCGTTTCTACATTTACGAGTAGGTCACTCGTTAAATCCTCCTGCCAATCGGAAGGAGTATCAGCATAACCGCCCGCATTAAAATGTTGCAACTGTCCAATTGATGACATCCCCGACTCGGCATCGCTACGCGGCAGGTCAAACAATACAGTCTTGCGGGAATCTACCGGATCCTTAGAGTACGCGACAAAGCCCGCTCCCCAAGGGAATGAAGATGGATCGCTTCCAAGAGTATTCGTATCGGATATTGTGTGAGAAAACTGCGCACCAAAAGTAATGAAGTATGTGCGATAATTGGCTGAAGCTAATGACGTCTGCTTCATCTTTACCTGTTGTGGGCTACGGAAGTTTAGATCAGTCAACCACCCGCCGTTATTAGTTGAATATGTATTAGCTACTGGTTCACTAATACCTCCGTTTAAAAACAACATAAAAGAACTCGCACCCGGTGAATTGTTATTCTTTTTCCAATCAGTATTGATAGGATTACTTTTCGTAGCGTGCCAACTTCGCGAATACACATCTTGCGGCAAATCATTGATCAACCAATGCCCGAGATGCTGTGTGCTAGGACCGTCGTTAAATCCCGCGGGTCCTATGGTTTGGACAAGCTTTTCTTGGGCATCATCAGGTAGCGTAGTGCGCACCCACGTCCCACCACCAGTCGATAATTTCCAATTAAGTGGTTTTACACGAGTGCCATCTTCGAGCAGAGTGCCGTTAAGGGTTTGCGGGTTTCCATTAGGCACTAAGCGGATCGAAGAAAAACCAGCGTCCCAACCTTCCTCAAAAAGAAATTCTTGTTCAGTATTCGCACCCAAAATTTGATTACCTCCAAACTGTAACTGACAGTCATAATCCGTTGTATAATTTGAACTGTTAAAAGTATAGCCATATGCAGAATCGTTATCATAACTGAGCGTAAAGATCTTTGCTTCTCCAGGTTTCAATGAAACCGATGGCACAGTAAATACCATATGTTTAAATATATCTTTTAACAATATCCGTGGATACAATGGTTCCAGATCATCCGTTTCTATTTCTACACGAGTATATTTCGATTGTAAACGAATACGATAATCTTCCACCTCTAAAGTCACATTGTATGGATTTGCCAGAACGAACCAAGGGCGTAGGTGGTGATTTACCTGGTATTCCCTATCGGCTGGGGCTTGTGTTGAGTTGGTGTAATTGCTATCAAGTAATACTGCGAAATTAATACTTAGCATAGTTAGGATTGGAAATACCCCATGGCTCTCTTTTGTTTGAGCCCTTGCACTAATGGAGGAGGTACCTGTCTCTTTTGCCAAATCATGATAGGACGCTAATTGCTCCCATGTGATGCGATTGTAGGCATCTGGTATCACCAAGCTCCCATACTTTTCATCATCCAGGTCTTTAATATTTTGAAATATTGATCCCGCGTTAACCCCTTTATTCAAAATGTAAGTCAGATCCTCTTTTAAGCCTCCCCTTTGCACATCCACTAGCAGCGATTGGCTGTAAGTGGTGAGGTCATGCGAGTGAGCTTTGAGGTTAGACACAGAAGAGGAAAGTTGCTCCGCATTGATCGCCTTGGATAGATCACTGCGAAAATTGGGGCTATCCTCATATGAATACGTTGTGCCAATTGAATCCAATGCTTCCACCCCACTCCGTGTCGCCGTGCGAAGGCGCGCTGTAGAATCACCTGCAATTAAGTTCTCGTCTTCGACTAGGGTCAGCTTTGCCTTGACGCCCTCATCGCCGACCCACCATGCGTATTCTCCAGTATTTTCGTTGTTCTGCCCCGTAATAGGCACTGGCTCTGCGCGAACCGCTTCGGCTAAAAAGTTTCCATTACTAGTTTTCTCAGAAACTAAAATCGGCCATTCCGAATCGGTAGCTTCTGCTTCATTAAATGGCGCTTGTTGTGACTTGGAGACTAACCAACTAATCGGATCCTCACCTGCTGCTGCCGTGGCATCCCAAACCGCTGTATGTTGTTTTTTAGAGTCCACGGTTGTATCGATTAACTCACCCGTTCCCGTCACCCGCTGATCGGGCCCTGTGTAGCGCTGTAAGTCCCCCAGCGCGATCATTGCTCCGAGCTGGGCATTCATGCGTGCCTCAAGCTGAGCAAGCTGAATATTCGCACTTTGGGTTTCGACGCGGACCAGCGTTGTAATGCTCAGAATCAGCAGTAGTACGAAGGCCATCAGGGACAGCGCGATAACCAGCGCAAAACCATGAGTTGGTGCAGAACGATTTTTCATTTAGCGAAAGGGGACAAATGGGGCGTCGGATACGGAGCAAAACAAAGGATGACGCGAAATGACAGAGATTTAACAAATTACTTTATACGTGTAAATATAAATAGTACCGATGGTTAAATTGCAGAAAACGTGGATTATAGCAAAAATTGACTGCTTTTCATATATTCACAAATGACTTAAAAATACAAATTAATGAAATTCACAAGAATCAGGATCCATAGTTGCCAAACAATCAGTTTCATTTTATGTTATTTACGGTTCAATTTTACCTCTTAGATAAACTCACTATCTAGATTAAACTACAGTTGTTTCTTGGCCCCCTTAGAAAAACGGCTTAGCCCATGTTACGACGTAAACACATCCTGCTGCTGCTTGAATGGTATGACTACCGCATCCACCGAGGAGTCGCTCAAATTGCGCGTGAAAACGGTTGGCAACTGAATTGCCCTAAGAGCTTTACCCACAACGAGGGCATTCTAAACAATTGGCAAGGAGACGGCTGTATTGCTCTGCTGCAATGCACACAAACACTCGAATATTTTCGCACACACAAAATTCCCTTGGTCGACCTCGGGCTCGGCGACCACAATCTATCGATTCCCAGGGTCGTGACTGACAATGAAGCAATCGGCCGACTAGCTGCCGAACATTTCAGGGACCATGGTTATAAAAAGGTCTTTGCCTTAACGGCCGATGGAATCAAAATGTATGAGGAGCGTCTGCAAGCGTTTATCAACCACATGGAAGCGGATGGCGGCAAAGTCACCGTGTTTGATTCCGCGGGTAGGACTGAAAGCAAAGTCATTCAGGAATTGCATGACCTCGCTCAAGCGCAGGGCCGTAAAATGGAAGAACTCTCGGTGGGTTTCTTTGCTTTCCAAGATACCGCGGCAGCTGAGATGATCTCTATATGCCTCAAAAACAATCTGCGCGTGCCAGAAAACATCGCGGTGCTGGGGGTCGACAATGATGATTTAGTCAACCAAGGTCTGAGCGTCGGACTCAGTAGTGTTGATAGCGACCAGGAAGGACTCGGCCTGACCGCAGCAAGAACATTGCAAAAATTACTGGATTCTAACTCTAGTAGAAGCTCCGATTCCATCCTACGTCACCCGCCAAGCGGTGTCGTCTCACGGCTCAGTACAGATTGCTACGCAGTCGCAAACCCATTAGTAGCTAATGCACTGCACTGGATCAAAGATAATTTCTATCATGGTATACAGGCAACGGATGTCGCAGAGGCCATGGGCGTCACTCAGCAAGGTCTGCAAAAGGCATTTGCCAACTGCTACAGTAAATCACCTGGGCAAGAAATACGCCATCAACGCACGCATGCGGTGGCACACTTGCTGCAAACGACAGAGGCCAACTTGGATGAAATCGCTAAAAACTGTGGCTACTACTCAGTCAATTCTTTGATCAATAGCTTTCGGGCTGAACATGGGACGACCCCGGGAAATTATCGCAAACGCCTTAAATTGGCATCGAATGCTTGAGCCATTCACCCTGAGGAATAAAGCAGCCATTGGACCTTAAGCCTTGTCCTACAAAGCACAGACTAGCAGCGGCAACAGCTGAATGGTGGAGATACCTACGAATGAGGGACGTCTGCCTATGGGGTTTTAATCACCCTCCAAAAAGCGCGGGGGCCAGTCGGATTCTCTGTAAGCGCCCAAATCATATTCGATTTATCCGCAGTCAAATCACTTTGTAGTACCACCCAATCATTGGCTAGGTTCAACGACTGTTCTAGCCGATAGGAAACACCCAATTCCGCGTTCCAGCCGAGCGAGATCGAACCATCTCCATCATCGATCAACACGGAGGCGACAATGTTTGGAGTTTGGTATTCGTAGACCTGCACATGATCGAGGGAAAAATCTGCCCCTCGGGCGATCAGTGAGAGTCCCGTAAGATTATCAGGGACCGTATAGTCGCCCTCGATCAGCAGGAACTCAGTGTCGTTTGCCGCGACGCTAGCGACGGCAACATCGGTCGCTTGGCCAGAGCCACTCGTTTCTCTCATCTCAAGTTGAACTGCGCCCGAGCTGCTACTTCTCGCCCACGCAGAAACATGATAGCTTTTACCGGGCTCAAGCACTGCTAGCATGTTCTGCTCGAGTTCCCCATCTAAGGCAGTAATCGTATTTGATAAGGTGATATTATCTATTCGCATGTAGTCGCCAGAGGTGCCATCAACTGTGGGATCAGTCGCGGTGCCTGCACCCGCTCCGCCCCAAGATCCATCAGATGGGGAGAGAGTATTAAAGCGAATGCCATCAATGCTAGTCAGGCCTGACCCACTCACAATCGTCTGGTAGGCACCGCCCTCTCCGTCATTTGCGGAAGCCGTCCATACCCCGCTGTCGAGATTTCCGGTAATTCGTAGCAAACCTCCATTCAGCTCACGACGGGCTAAGGAAAAGTCAAAACTACCGCCATAAAAATTGCCTGTTGCCAGCCCCGAGACATTGGCGCGGAAGCCAGCAGCTGCGTAAGTCTCGAAGCGCACATTGACGATGCCGTTCCCCATAAGCGAAAACTGCATCCCTTTACCTGCTGCCGAGCTGGCAGAGCTATCCCAATTTCGGCGAAGGTCCCATTCAGCAAAATCGACGACGAAGTCAAAATCGCCAGTAGTCATGGCAGAGTCCAGGGTGTATGTTCGATAGACTGGATTTGTGTTCCCACTAGCCGCTAAGTTATCATCTGCCTTTGGAGACTTAAATTCCTGGGTGTAGCCTACATTGAGCGCGCCAGATTGTACTCGAAACGAGCCAAAGCTCCACGAGCCAGCATCACTCCCCTCATTGGATTGCTCAGTAAGTGCTGTTCCGTCGGCATCATTAAACTGGTAGTCCACGAATGCCTCGTTGCTTACTGTGCCACTAATCGTGACCAATGCGGAGCGATCGCCTGCTAATGAATCTGTTGCATTGAGTGTGGCCCCTGCCGAGCCACCGACCACCCAGTTACTCAGGTCACTTTCGAAGCTGCCGTTGACTACCAGATTGTCTGCATTAGCCATGCCGAGTGATTCGAAAAGTCGCTGTTTCATCACAGCTTTCGCGGGTGAATAGGCCGGATTGCCCGCCTGATTGGTCCATTCATTCGGATCTACCTGGTTGGGCAAATTATTCGGATCTAAGGAATGATCGTAGAGTTCTTCAGATCCATCGCTGTAACGGATATAGCGATAATTCTCAGAGCGGACCGCGTGGTGATTGAGCGCCCATGGGCTCTTCGTATCTTCCGGCCAGTCCACTCGAGCGTTATGGAGGTGTGAGAGCGACACCCTCGGCCCATCCCACTGCCCTGCCAAAGGCGCCTCTAGGAGTGGAGTCAAATCGTTGCCATCTAGAACCGTATTATTCTTGCCAGCTCCTCCGTTAGGATCGGCAGGCATGTCGCAGAGCGCATTCAAGGTCGGGTAGAGATCGATTAACGACACGGGTGCACGACACTCAAGCCCCGCCACAGATTCAAGGCTGCCACCTGGGCGCATCTCTGGGGTGTAGATGACTAGCGGCACTCGGGTCGTTTCTTCCCACGGCGTCGTTTTGGAGGAGTGATCCTTCTCGCCCAGATGATAGCCATGGTCGCTGGTTACAATCACGATTGTATTGCTAGCGTAATCACTGGCCTGCAAAGCATCCCAAATGACACCTACTTGATGGTCCGCGAAAGCCACGCAGGCGAGGTATCCTTGGACAAAATTAAGCCACCACTCATTCGCACCGTTGCCATAGTCTTGCTTATACTTATCTATGCCGCTCTGGTAGCCCCGATTAAGCAGGTCCCCAGAGGGTCTGCCTATTGCGATTTCAGGAAGATCGGCTAAGTCGTCCTGATTTGGAAGGTGCGGCGGCAAAGTGACCGTATTATTCCCTTGTGCATCTCTGAAGAGATCGAAGAACTCCTTCGGGGCATAGAACGGTGCGTGCGGTCTATTCATGCCGACTACCATGAGAAAAGGGTTGCTATGGGCCTGCCCTAACTTGCCCTCAGCCCATTGTGCACTAATCTCGTCAGGCATGAGGTCTCGAACATCTCCATTGACACCTAAAGCCCCTGATTCACTTGTGTATGTAAATGGCCCATCTTTTAAAGCCCACTGATAATTTTCATAGCCGGGGGTATCTCCGGGATTATTGTCTAATGAGGTCGTGCTGGGATAATAGCCCCAATTACTTGTGGGCATATCGGGATGCTGTTCGCCGGTGTAGTTGCCTGTCAGCGGGACCTCTCCGTTCCAAGGGAAAGGTCCGAAGTCAGATGGCCCGGCGCCATCATCCGCTGGAATCACGCTGAAGACAGTGTTGTCGTCATGCCCATTATGGAAGATTTTACCGCTGCCCCAAACTGTGTAGCTATTCGCTTTGAAATGCTCCATCAAGGTGACTGCATCGCCTAAGATCTCAAAGTCCCGCCAGTCGTTAGACTGCTGGTCAAACCCATAGTAGCCACTGGTGCTAGGCAATAGACCGCTCCACAAGCTCGCCCGCGAAGGCCCACATATCGGTGCGTTACAATGGGCGTTGGTAAAGCGAACACCCTGGTCCATGAGACGCTCAATATTTGGGGTATAGGCTTGTGAGTGACCTCCCATACCTTCGACCGAGTCGTTCAAATCATCGCATATAATCAGGATCACATTAGGCTGCGCGATACAGACCGTCGCTTGAGCACAAAACAGAAATAAAGCGCTCAGTAATAGCTGGCACACTCGGCTAGAGCCGAAAGCAATTGTGAAGATTTGTTTCATTCTGTTCGTTTTTAGTTTTATCAAAAAAATTGTCGTAGGCTGTTTTAAATCTACGAGTACATGTATTTTTGCCCATTAAACGGCTACTCTTCGACGGCACGCAGCCTGAGGAATCCTGTTCCACCTGCAGTCGTCAATGACGCTTCTTGCATGCGCTTCGCGCCGACAGTATTTGTCGTGGTCGTACTGACTGCTGACCAAGCGGGGGTTTGTAGCGATGCGCTGGTCTCTGGTATCAACGAAACGTCGCCTCGAGTTGTCACTTCTGGATATTGGATCGCTATAGCGCCGGCTGAATCACTCATCGAGACTTGGGCAGGATTGTGTTCAAACGGATGCGTACCCATGGCATATTCCAAAAGATTAGGAATGCCATCGTGGTCGGGATCCTCAGTATCGACGAGATCCGCGGCAGTATGCCCAGGAGTCTGGTGCAGCGTTATCCATTGCGACTTCGTCACCGGATAGCTAGCGGGGGCATTGTATGGAGAGCTCTGTAAATCCTTTTTCCAGCCATCGCCCACATAATCACTATTATCAGAATCATGTAGTAGTGCCTGCAACTCAGTGATCAGTGCCGCATGCGCAGTCGCTTGCGTATAAGCTAGATTTTCTGTCTCGAGGGGGTCGTTCTGGTAATCGTATAGCTCGACGAAGCTAGCTTGATTGGCAACGACTTGACTGGCGTCTGGGTCATACGGTTGTGAAGAAGAACCATTAAATGCCCCATAGTCCCCGTTTGTGCGCCACCATTCAGTATACCTGTAACGATCCGTACGAATACTGTATCCCATCCCCTGACCTGGACCAGCAGCTGAGAGCGGATTCGAATCATAACTGGGTTTGTACGAAATATTTCGTTGATACTGACTAAAGGCGCCTAATTTCCAAGGTTGCTGAGTATCTTCTAATAGAGGTAGCAATGTGGTACCTTCCAAAATCTGATAACGAATAATATCATCTGCAATACTGGTCGTTTCGTCAGGAATTGGTAAGCTGCAGAGATCGAGCAGTGTGGGAAAAACATCCACCAATTCAACTGGTGCATTGGTCATTGTTCCAGCTGTTCCCAAAGCGCTCATCCCGGGGGAGCGAATGATAAAAGGTACGCGCGTGGAAACTTCGAAATTACTGTGCTTCGCCCAAAATGCGCCGTGGTCGCCTAGGTGGAAGCCGTGGTCACCAAATAAAATTACGATCGTATTATCGGCAATGGAGTCTGCATCCGACCCATCACCGTTGGGATCTTTGAGGGCATCTAATACTTTCCCCAACTGCGCATCGATGAAAGAAACACAGGCCATGTAACCATGTATGAGGTGTCTTGCGGAATCCACATTTGGCATTCTATCATTAAAGAAAATACTGAGGTCAGGCTCTTCAACCGTCGGTAAATAAGTCTCACCATCGCCATAAGAGGATGGCTCGCCTCCATAGGGTGCAGTAAAAGAGTTCGCACCAGTGGGCATGCTTCTTGTGCCCAAATAATTACTCATATCAATCGCGCTGGGATCATATAGATCCCAATAGTCTTTCGGTGCATTGAAGGGCAGGTGTGGCTTTTGAAAGCCTAAGCCCATAAAGAAGCGAGTGCCATTGAGTGCATACTCAGCGATTTTCTCGATCGCCAACTCGGCAGCGCGACCGTCTTTGTAATCACTGTCTTCAATCGTTGTAACACCATCTCGTTTGTATTCACCCACATCTGTCGCGGAGACACTACTTGCGTCTGCCATCGCGGCTTTGTTCCAAGTATTCCAAACGTTCGGATTGTCCCCTCTTTCATAAAAGTTAAAACGACCATCACTGGGATTATGCCAACCTTCGCTCCATGAGTCGGCACCCGAGTTGTGGTCATCATCTTGGTGATCGGACGACTGGCCATGAAAGACTTTGCCCACTCCATATGTTACGTAACCATTGTTCTTAAAGTGTTCAGGTAGTGTCACTACATTTGGCATGACCTCACGGAAGCGGGTAGAAAGAGCCCAATTACGCGTTGTATCCGGACGCAAGCCAGTCAGGAACGATGCTCGCGATGCGGTACAAATTGCTTGCTGGCAGTGGGCATTCAGGAAGGTCACTCCAGATGCAGCCAGTCGGTCAAAATTGGGTGTGCCTGATTCCCCATCAATTGTAATCGGCTTAAGTGGATCGTCTTCGCCGTAGACATTGAGCAACGGGCGCAGATCATCGATCGGAATGAAAAGAACATTATACTGCCCCGCAGGGTGATGACGCTCTCGGCTGGTGATTGCAGCACTCTTAAGAATCGTCACCGTCACAGTTTCATGCTCGACCTTAGAAGCATCTTGCGCGTCTGTCATTTCAACCACCACGGTATACGACGACTGACTTACATAGACTGGCGCAGTTTTGAAGGTTAGGACACCACTCGTTGAAATTTCAAAGTCATCCGCATCGGCACCAGACAAATTATAACTGACAGTACTGGCAGAAAAGGTGCTCGGCGTATAGGCCTTAACCTGAGTCCGGAGCTCAAGCACCGCGCTGCTCGAGTTCGTATAATTGACCGAATCGTACAAACCAACTAACTCAAGATCATCGACTCGAATTTGCGCCCCAATGGTTTGAATTAGGTCTGGAAATGTCCAACGCAAGGTAATGGATCCTGCATTCTCAATCGCAGTAACTGCATTTAAATCTGCACTCCATTCATTATTATAATCGTCATTATTATTGAGCGCCAGGCTGACTCCCGGCACAGCGATAAAGCCGCCGCCGTCGACACTGTATTCGAAATTGCTTAAGGCCTCAACCAAACCCGCGCTGCTCTGCACTCCGTTGAGGCGATATTTAAAACGCACTGAGATACCTTCAACCCCCGTAGTATCCAGGCTAACTTGAAAAGTGTTACTCGTCGACGAAGCGGCATTCGTATTCCATCCGAGCGCTTTTCCTCGAGCCCACACTGATCCATCGTATGCAGTATAACCTAAGCCAAAATTAGTGAAATCCGTTTTGCGACTGCCGCTATAAGAAAATGACGCTGTTCCATTCGCCCAATTAGCGACATTTACCACTTCAGAAAAAGTATCTCCCGGGTCTTGCTCTGTCTGAAACGCCCAATACGCGCCGACTGTCAGCGCCTGCGCGACCGCGGACGAAAGCGATATCAATATTAAGAAGTTAAATACTCGGGGTAATGCTAACATTGTTTCGGGTGCATGCGGCGCTCTGCATGTCGGATTAAGGTAGATGTCGTGACTGTAGCAGTCGGCAATAGTTAACTTTTACCATAACACAGGATTAAGGATTCAGCATACTGCGATAAATGACGCCGATATGATGGAAAGTGAAACCAACCACTGAAATGAGTTTGCTGGCTAAAATAATGTCAGGATCCAAATAGGCTCACGACCGCAGAAAACTCTACCTTATAAACCCACAACAAGCCCAAGTGCAGTAGGGGAAATGATGATTCAGCGACGAGTATTAGCATCAGTGAAACCGCCCTTGTTCCGCCTGGTAGTCATTCAAATTCCGCGGTCAATTCGATGTCGTCCAATTTAACTGTCACATCATAGATCCCATAAAATCCATTATATTGAACTTGGCCAAATGGATCAATATCCACTGCAGCTGACGGGGTCACCCTGAACACATCCACGTAAAACGAGCAAATCATTCGGAGATGAAAAGCAAAGTTGGCGCTGACATCGCTTAGACTAAAACCAACTTTCTAGCAGACAGAAAGGCTTTGAGTGAAATGAGGCACCTCTGTTATTGAGTGGTCGTAGCGACTTGAGCAACCTCTGTTGCGCAAGCGAACCGACTTTCTGACATCCACAGTAAACTCGTCACAATGCGCGGATAATACAAGCTACCAATCGGCTTGCCGGAAGTAAACTGATCCGAGCATGCATAAAATTTCGACCCTTCGACCTGCCATTGGACATGGGCTGCATCCGCACGGTCCTCACCCTCATAGCTAATGCCTAATATTTCACGAACCACATACTGATTCAGGCAAATTTTACTCATCCAAGAATTATCGGCACTACTGGACAACTTCCATGCACCATCGGCATAGAGGCAAATTCCGGGCTTCAAAATGCCAATCAAATGGCGCTTCAACACACCAATATAAGGTCCGTAAGCTCCATCCTCGGCGATCGCATCTCGAATGCCCATCTCCCACGGATAAACTAACGCTTCCGCGGCGGGGATAATGGCGCTGCTATTTTCGCCATCTAACACAGCAGGTATAAAGCCGTCTGATTCACTAAAAGCATTTGCCAAGGTTTCACTACAACGCAACGCAGCAGCATGGCACGATTCAGCGAGCTGAGAATCACCTAAGGCATTGAAAATGTATTCCAGGGCTAAGTAAGACGCCCAGCATTTTCCGCCGAGGTAAATATTGTCACGCGCCTGCCCGAGGGAATGGTCTAGTGAGTCGTAAGTCGTGATCTCACCGCCGCCCTTAGTCCGCGAGCTTTCGTAGCTCATCAGACCATTGCGGTGCTCAGGCTCTGGATGGTCACGACGCAACAAACTATCAAAGCAGCGCGTTAACACATCCGTGTGCTTTCTCGCGAACTCCAGATCCTTAGTCTTGGCTACATACACGCCCGCGCACAGCACCCAGTTGGTCAACTGCTCGCAGGTCATGTATGAAAAGCAGAGCCGGTCCAAACCACTACACTCATAACTAGAATAGCCCTCCGGACTAAAGTGATTGGCTACACCCATGTCATGCGCGAAGGAAATTCCGCCGGGCAACAGAGTCTCTGGTGCCTCGGGAGAAAATATTTCATCCTCATACGAATATCGGCTTACGAATTGGTTCAATACATTGCGTACTGTCCAGGGGTTAAAACGTAATTCGAAGAACAGCATATCGACGGTCAAATCAAGCGTATTCATCATCAAATACTCACCTTCATTTACCACCCACAAAGGCTTTCCATCGGGATCGACGAGCCACTGCGTTGATCCATAATAACTGCGCGTGGAATGCGCGATCATGAATTGCTGTGCATCCGTTAATCCAGATGCCAGTAGCTCAGCATCACGAATCTGTGCCTCTTTGGCGTACGCATCAAAATGCTCTACCGCATATGAGAAAACAGACTCAATGTTATCAAAATACTGCGTATACCAATAACTCGCTGTATGATTAAAAGTCGCAACACCTGATACATAATAACCGAGTGTAATCCGAACTTCTCGGCGCTCGCCAGCAGCCACTTTGAAGCGCACGCCAGCCACGGGACCCAATAAAAAATTGGGTGTCGTATGTTGCGCATCCAGCGCGCGATCGACACTAAAATCACAAAATTCCTCAACCTCAGCATCCGTTGCAAAACCCATAGAATCTCGGCTCACAGCTCCGCGTAACTGCCCCTCGCCTCTACTCGACAAGGGTGACCAATATTTATCATTTTTTAATGCAAAAAATCCATCCCAGTCCTCGTCGCTATCATTCTCAATCATCAAGCTCAAGAACGTCGCAGGACAACTGGCAAACTTAAGCGTCGACTGATCTGCAACCAGAGGATCAGGAATCGAGAAAAAGGGAGTCAGCACGTTGAGCGTCACGCCAGGCGCTTGAAACGCATCCGTCGCCCAGCAGTAATCACGCCCTAACACAGCCTCATCAAATACGCAGGCACTAGTTCCGCCTTCGGCGCTCGATTGGCTGTAACGCTCCGCATCGTTATCACCCCCCTGATAAAAGGGCATCGAATGAATGCGACCTGAAGCGGTTTTATAGCCAATAAAAACCGCACTGTCTGCGGGACTACCTCGCTCCATTGCCATGCCTCCAGGCGCCCCGGCCATGCCGATTGTCAATGAGCTATGCGCGCCCATTGGCGAGTGCTGCGCATGAAAAGAAGGCGTAAATTGCATCCACTATTCTAGGCAATCTAGTGGCGTTGAACAATGAATACTCATGAATTAAAAATAATAATTAATGAAACTCTTAATGGCCCATCCGAAGATTCAAGGAAATTGCGCACAAAAATTCCCTATTATTAACATCCATTAAAAGATACAAAAATGAACTTGCTTGAGACACAGTTGTTCTAGCGCTGCAATTGCTGAAAACAAGTACGCCCGCCTTCAAAGCTACACGCATGCTAACACCAAGTCCTCTAATGCAGGAATCAGCTTTTGCGTGATATTACTGCTCATAGCGAAGGCGGTAGAAGCGTTGGGGTATGGCGCTTGTGCCGCTGCCGTTGAACTTGATATGAGGGGCGGAATTTGGCACAGCGTCTACAGTCAGGTTGTCAATATAGAAGGTGACGATTTTCCCTGATGCGGCGGCATTGCCAATGATTTCACCGGCGGGCACCCATGATCCGAAGGCAAGTTGCACGTAAGTGCTTCCGGCAATATCTGTGAAAGAATTCAGGTCGGCGATATTGACCGTGATGTGAGCCGACTGCGAAACGTCCGCCTGCAAGGTTGAGAAATCAAAGCCAGGATCGACTTCGATGGATGGGCTGAAACCATCTACGGAGGTGTTGCCCGCTAGGATGAGATCAAACCGACTAGGCCTGTCTGTCGGATCGTAGTCTGCTGCTAGGATCGTTACGTCGAAGCTGACAGTGCCATTGTTGGCGACGGCATCAGTCAATTCGGCCAGCAAGGCTGCGTCCGAATGGACCCGATATTGGGCTACTGCGGCCTTTCTATCCTCAATACACTCAAAGCGGACAGAGCCCCAACCGATATTGGCTTCGTAAAAGATATCACCGTTATCGAAAGCGGGCTCAAAGAACTGAGCAATATCGGTGTCGAAGGATCTCCGCACCTTGCTTTCTTGGCCCGAGTAGGTGGTGTTGGTGGCGGTCTGAGTGTCCCAGTTGTAGGAGCCTGAAGTGAGCCATCCGGTGTCCGATACCACGGCATTGCGCTCTATGTAAACCTTGCCCGCATCCACCAGCGGGGAAACTGGTAATGCCATCTCCGTAGAACTGGGTGCGAAATCCCATCTGCCCGGCGGCGGGTCGAAGTGATCAAAGCGTGTGCCAGCAAAGTATTCCTGACCGTTGGACAATGTGTCGCCATCCGCGTCGCCATCAATCAGGCGCTCACTATCGAGCAACCCCTGGATGGTCGCATAGGCTTCGAAGCTCATGATCGGTTCCTCCCCAGCCACGTAGTGCCTGAGCCATTGCAGCGCGGGACGCCCCGTGCCGTCAGTGTCCTGTAGGTAGGCCATTTCAGTGTCGCGCCACAGTCCGGGACGCCAGCCCCACAAGGTAACGCCGACGATGGCGGGGTGTTCCCAAAAGAGGGGGAACACGCGTTGGTATTCGGACAGTTGCAGGGCGTCGTCCTGAATCCAGTTGGGATCCACGAATACCGCGCCATCAATGTCCATTTCAGTCACCATGACAGGCAGGCCGGTGGCTGCGAATCGGTTGATGCTGGTGGTCATGGCACCTACGGATGCGGGGTTAGTCGTGAATGCGTGTCCCTGAAAGCCGATGACGTCGATGAGGTCCTCAGCCTGGAGCAGCCCGATGAGGGCGAGGTAGTTGGTGGTATTGTCGTTATTGCGTATAACGTTGTATTCATTGAGTACTAGTTGAGTTCCAGGGAAGTATTGACGCGCGAGGCGAAAGGATTCTAGCACCCATTCCCAGCCGCTGGACCCTGTGCCACCGAGGGCGGCGATGTAGTTGGCTCTATCATTGTTGCCATCTGGCGGGGCGTTCAGCGGCTCGTTCACGACCTCGAGGTAGTCGATTCCCGGATACCGCGTAGCCACCGCGGCGAACCATTCCTCGATTTCGGCTCGTTGATCTGAGCTGGAAAGAGTGTCCATCCAACTGGGTTGCTGGTTACCCCAGATCAGTACATGATAGCGGAAAGGAAACCCTTGAGTCTGCGCCACGTTGTATGCTTCGTCCAGGTTAGTCCAATTCATGACGTCACGGGTGCGCTCGACTGAGCCCCATTTACCGTAGTTGCCAGGGACAGTTTGATTCCAGTAATCCACTAGCCCCGGCTGGCTGGAGTCGGTGAAGTTGCAACCCAGAAAGCGCGCCTTGCCCTCGGCTAGAGGTGCGGCGACCAAGTGTATGCGGATGGAGCAAAGCAATAGCAATGTAAGTACTTTGTATGTTTGCTTGGGCATATAAGACATGTTGCGAGGGATTGATAAAACTTGTTGAGGTTTACTTTTGGGGCGCTGTCACCTGCCTTGGGGCAGGGCAACTGGCAAACTTAAGCGTCGACTGATCTGCAACATTAGGGGCAGGAATCAAGAAAAAGGGAGTCAGCACTTTGAGCGTCAATCCAAGTGCTTGAAACGCATCTGCGCCCCAGTGGTAATCACACTCTAACGTCATGCCTCTAGGCGCACTCGCCATGCCGATTGTAAATGAGCTGTGCGCACCCGTTGGCGAATGTTGTGCATGAAAAAGAAAGCGTAAATTGCATTGCGCACTATAGGCAATCCACCCGCATACGACAATAGGCACTCATGATCTATAAATAACAATTCCTGAAACTCTTCATGGCCATTGCCAGAGCCTCCCAATTAGGGCTACGAGTACCAACACCTAAAGTTCAATCTCGGTTTAGCTAAGTAGTTAACTGACAGAACTCTTGTAGCCAAATGCCCGATTAATTTAGGGCTCTAGTGATGTGACGCCTCGCCTGATCCGCTAGGAATATGAATATTTTCAACCATGTCCTGCACTTCCTGCGGCGGTTCCGGAGTGAAGGCACTGACCAAGAACGCGACACCAAAGTTGATCAACATGCCGACGAAGCCGATCCCCTCAGGAGAGATGCCGAGGAAATATTGATCTGCATGACCATCAAGAAATTGGAAGTAAACAATATAGCCGATCGTACACGAAATACCGCAGAGCATTCCAGCAATCGAGACTTCACGATTCATCCGTTTTGAGAAGATCCCAATCAACAACGTTGGAAAGAAGGAAGAAGCCGCGAGCCCGAAAGCAAATGCCACGGTCTTCGCAATAAATGCTGACGGCGGATTAATGCCAAAGTACGCCGCCACCACTAGTGCAATAAATGAAGCGAACCGCGCGTAGCGTACTTCTTCCCGATCGCTCAGATCTGGCTTGATAATCTTCTTCATCAAGTCGTGTGAGATCGAAGTCGAAAGCACTAGCAACAAGCCTGCCGCAGTCGAGAGTGCCGCGGCTATGCAGCCTGCCATCAACAACGAAATCACCCACATCGGCAACCCTGCCATGTGCGGATTCGCCATCACCATAATATCATTACCAAACCACAACTCGTTCGGGTTGGAGCTGTCACCTTTATTAGCCAGCAGTCGTTGACCGAGCGAACCGATACGCTGCTCCTCAGGCGCGTCATAGACCGGATACGCTGGCGCCTTACCTTGAAAAACACTGTTCGAGCCGATCTCGGATTTTGCCGGCCCAAAATATTGGATCACACCGTCGTTGTTCTTATCGACCCATGCCATCTGACCAGTTGCCTCGAAATCTTTAAACCATGCAGGCGCTTCCGTATAGCTGGTCTGGTGCAGGTTGTTGATCAGGTTGACGCGCGAGAACGCACCAATTGCGGGTGCCGTGAGATAAATCACGGCAATGAACAGCAGCGTCCAACAAGCCGACTTACGCACGGCGCCGACATTCTTAACCGTGAAGAAGCGTACGATCACGTGCGGCAAACCCGCCGTGCCACACATCAGTGCCGCAGTGATGCAAAACATGTTTATCTTCGAGAGCTTACCGGCGGTGAATTCCTGAAAGCCAAGTTCGAGATTGATATTATTCAGCTTCTCAAAAAATGGAATGACCTCAGCATCGGCAGTATAGTTACCAATCAACCCAAGTTGCGGAATTACATTCCCCGTCAACGCCATCGCAATAAAGATCGCAGGAATCGTATAGGCAAAAGCCATCACACAGTATTGAGCGACCTGCGTATAGGTAATGCCCTTCATGCCGCCCAGTCCCGCGTAGAAAAACACGATCGACGCGCCAGCCAGCACCCCGGCTGGTATCCCAATCCCGAATAGCTGCGAAAACACCACACCCACGCCACGCATTTGGCCCATAATGTAAGTCATGCAAATAAAGATCGCGCAAACCACCGCCACACCGCGCGCCAGCTTTGAATAATAGCGGTCGCCAATAAAATCAGGCACGGTCGCCTTGCCAAATTTACGCAGGTAAGGAACCATTAGGATTGTCAACAAGACGAAGCCACCGGTCCAACCCATCAAGAAACGCGACGCATCGTAGCCGCTCAGAGCGACCGTGCCCGCCATCGAGATAAACGTCGCGGCCGACATCCAGTCCGCCGCAGTGGCCATGCCATTAGCAAGTGGTGACACGCCACCGCCAGCCGTATAATATTCCTTAGTCGAACCCGCGCGGGATTTAACCGCGATGCCAATGTAAATGGCAAAAGAGAGACCGATAAAAATGAAATTTAGGTGATCTTGCGTCATCGTATATCTCCGCGTTATTTATGTTCAGTATAGCCGTGCTTGGCGTCGAGACGGTTCATCAAGAACGCATATACCACCAACAATAGGACGAAGCAGATGATCGCGCCTTGCTGCGCCATCCAGAACCCGAACGGTGCATTGCCGACTTGTGGCGCATTGGCATCTAGCCATTCGCGAAAAATGATACCGCAGCCGAAGCTAACAGTGAACCATACGGACAACAGCCCTAGGACAATTTTGAGACACGCCTGACGATGTACTCGAGGATGATCGATTTTCATAACTTGAGGGGTAGAGGTAATTAATGAAACTACACGAATCAATAACCTAGCCGTGCCCTGCAATGCAAGAAGGGATGCAGAAAAGATACAGACTAGTATTCTAAACAACGGCGGGAGAATGTCGTGCTGCACTCAAAATGGTGTCGCGCCGCCCTGCCGACGCGCTGTACGAGCTCAGACCGAATCTTAGTCCAACGCTACTTCGTTGGCCCAAATGTCTGCAAGCTTCTGTCGGCGGCGGATCACATGTGGCAGCTTTGCCGCATCGAGCATGATTTCGGCTGCTTCGGGATACGAGTTATAGTGCTTGGTCGACATCGCCGCACAATATGCACCCGCGCCATCAATCACACACAGATCGCCGATCTGGCACAGCGGCAATGCACGTGTCGCCAACAATTCAGGATCTCCAGGTGCAGGCGTCAGAATGTCGCCCGACTCGCAGCAATGCCCGGCGATCATATAGTCGCGCGTTTCGGTGGCGGCCTCGGGCTGGAGGATGTAGATCGGGTGCTGCGCACCATAAATCGACGGACGTAAGATCTCTGTCATCCCGGTATCGAGCTTGAGGAAATCATAGCCATCCGCCCCGGTGCTGACCACGTCCTGCACGGTGGACAACACCGCACAGGTGTTTGCCAACAAATATGTGCCTGGCTCAATTTCCAAACGGATCTCGCGGCCGGTGGCCTGGGCAAATTCGCGAAACATTTCCGCCACAGGCGCCCCGCACTGCTGCAGGTCTGTGCCGACTTCACTCTCCATGCGCGCCACCTTGTAGCCGCCACCAAGATTGAGCGCCACCACGTCAGGGAACTGGCGCACCAGATCCAGACTCATGCCAGAAATCTTTTGCCACACCACGGGATCACTGCCCGAACCGATGTGCGTATGAATACGAATCACCTGCAAGCCGTACTGAAGCACAATCGCCTGCACCTGATCAATCCATTCATGCCAGATGCCGAAGCTCGAAGCAGGGCCGCCGACATTGGTGCGGTTATTGCCACCTGAACCAGAGCCAGGATTAAAGCGCAGGCCGATCGTCTTCCCTGGACAGGCTTGGCCGAAACGCTCCAGCTGACTCAGGGAGCAGGCATTAATTTCAATTCCCAGCTCGTAGAGTTCTGCAAAATCAGCTGGCAACTCCTGCGTGCTCAGACTGATATTCGCTGCCGGCACGCCAGCGGCAATCGCACGACGCACCTCATGCCCCGAGCTAGCGTCAATCTGTAGACCCGCCTGATTGAAAATTTTAAGTATCGCGGCATTCGGCGATGCCTTCATCGCATAGCGCGCGGTCAAACCAAAGGCATTCGGAAATGCCAGCACCGCGGCGGCATTCGCTTTCAAAGTTGCCATGTCATACACATACACGGGCGTGCCGAAGTCGTCCGCGATTGTGCGTGCGGTCGTGTAATCAAGAAATCTGGGCTGCGATAAGTTGGCCATGCCGAAGAAGCAAAGACGGTTCCCGCTCGCTGGCAAGCGTGATGTCTTCGATCCTATGCGGCGCCAAGCGTATTTACCAGTCACTTTTATCGCTTCCCTCTTGCACTCGAAACAGTTCAGGTTTGTTTGAAAGTATGTTGATTCTTCTATCCCCCGCAAAGTCTCTCGACTATCAAGCCCCACTACTCACTAACAAAGCGACGCAACCGCGCTTGGCCGCGCATTCTGCGGAGTTGATCAAGCAGCTGAAAGCCCTCAGCCCCGAAGCGGTCGGTACACTGATGCACATTAGCCCCAAACTCGCGGAGCTGAACCATGCACGCTATCAGAATTACCAGCCGAGCTTCACCGTAGCAAATAGCCGCCAAGCGATTCTGGCATTTACCGGCGACGTCTATCAAGGCATGGCACTTGCCGATTGGTCGGCCGAAGATTTCGCTGCCGCGCAACAACAAATCCGTATTCTATCCGGACTCTACGGCGTGCTGCGGCCGCTGGACCGCATGCAGCCCTATCGCCTAGAGATGGGTACGAAGTTCGAAAATACCCGTGGCGACAATCTCTACCAATTCTGGGGTTCGACCATCACCAAACTCCTAAACAAGGATCTGAAGGCCTCTGCTAGCGACCTGGTCGTCAACCTCGCCTCGAACGAATACTTCTCGTCCGTTAAGCTCAAGGAGCTCAACGGACAGCTCATCACTCCCGTCTTTAAGGATGCAAAAAACGGCACCTTCAAAATCATTTCGTTGTACGCGAAAAAAGCCCGCGGCATGATGGCTGACTACATCGTCCGCAACCGAGTGCAGACCATCGAAGGCCTGAAGGTATTTAATTCCAACGGCTATCAATTCGACGCTGAGGCTTCGGAAGGCAACACGATCGTGTTCCTGCGTGCAGAACAAAAGTAAGGAGCGTGGGCGACCTGCCCACAGCACATCTCGCAACGAGGGCAAGTCGCCCTCCCTCCTGTCGAAAACAAGGTGCCCCCCACTCAGACCATCTGGATTTCGCAGTTGCCCGAGTTATTCGAGCCACTAGGCTTCACGGTCTATGGAAAATCACGACGAGCCATGCGAATCTGCAACTGAGGCTAAAAACCTAGCAGCGCCAGTCCTGCCAGCGACTGAGGTCACAGCCGACTACACCATCGGCATGCTGTGTCACTTACTAAGCTTAACCCTACTGATCGGCGTGCCGCTCGGCAACATTCTCGGCCCTCTCATCGTCTGGCTCATCAAGCGCGACGAGGACCCATTCGTCGATCTCTGCGGCAAGGAATCACTCAACTTTCAGATCTCGATGACGATCTACATGGTGATCGCTGGCATCTTAATTTTTTTCATCGTCGGCCTATTCATGATCCCCGCCTTGATGATTCTAAACATCGTCTACACCATCATAGCCGCAATTAAGGCGAGCAAAGGCACCAGCTACACTTACCCGTTGTCTATCCGTTTCATTAAATAAACTAAATCGCATTCAACGTAGTCGAGTTCGAAGGAACCAACGTGAAGGCTTTGTATATGGCACTATTCTTGGCCATAGCACGCCCGCACGCCGGCGACTACTGCCTCCGCATACTGCAGTAAAATATCATCCTCGGCGAGCGCTCGGCCCGCAGCTCGATTTGCTAACGCCGACTGAAGCCGACCATAAGCTCCGATACTATTCGCGACATAAGGCTCCAACAGTACCGTCGGGCACTCCGCCATACGTAGTAGTAATAGATTACGTGCAAATAAATAAGGCTGCTGCGAATTCAATAAAATGGCGTTGCTCCTCCGATACCTAGCTGCTGGTAGCTCGGTCGCCTCCGCCAAAGCGGTCGCCATCGCACCGCCCAGTAACAGCTCTGCAGGACCACTGCCATTCGTCAACTTTACGGCCAATTGCTCCTGCTGGTTCTCGGCCTGCAGTTCGTCATCGCTCAAACAGCCAAAAATTAGCACGTGCAGATTATTTGCATCCACCAGTCGAAGCATCGCGTTGCCCCGGTCGCTTACCTCACTTTCATTCTCAGTGGGCCAAGCCGCTGCATTAATATGCAAAGAAATCAGCGCATCTGGCTGAATCTCTCGATTCACTTGTCGTGCTCGTTCCATCAAGTCTCCCTTTACAATTGATAAATGAACCGCCCGCGCGCGAAGCGCACAGCCGTACGCCCAGAAGGCAGAGAGCGAGGACTCATTCGGCGGCGAGATCTGCGCTGCAGCCAATTCCAAATACTCCACTGGGTTGCTTGGATTAACCCGCCATGCCGCTTCCCGTAGCAGTGTGACCTTAGCGCCAAGCGCCCTCAATTTCGTCCGAGCAAGCTCCGCCACGGCAAGGACCAACTCCCCCTCGCGCACATAGAAATCATCTTCTGTGATTCGGAACTGTCGACCTTCGGCAGCGGCCCACTGCCCGCCGATGTGTCCAGGGTCCAACGCGATATGCAATCCAGCTAAAGGCAAGTCACCATCACCACGCTGCAACGCAATCTCCTCTGCCGTACGCCAATAGCGCGACTCCGCCCGTTGTGCCAGCGCATCCACATCCACTACCGACTGCCAGTTGGCGTACGGCGCATAACGCGTGGTCAGCTCAGATGCCAGCTCAGGCGCGTGCGCAGCCGACAACGACGCTACCAATCCGACACAAAATAAATAACCCACGACAAACCACATTAACATGCTGCCAGACAGAACCAATCTGCCCCGACAGACAACCCAGCATTCATAAAATCTGATTTGTGGCGTCGTTGCTGGCAACGGCCTCAACGTGGGCGAGTCGCCCACACTCCTTTGCTCGTTGCAAGCAACGACAGCACACACACCGCTATACAGTCAGTCGATCCATCATTGCCTTAAAATCTGCCGGTAGCGGAGCAACAAACTCCATCTCTTCGTCACGCTCGGGATGTGGCACATGCAACTCAGTCGAGTGCAGCATGATACGTGGCACATCGATTCCTCTTAAACGGCTTGGCTTATAGCCATAAGTCGTATCGCCCAACAGTGGATGGTTCATACCACTCATATGTACCCGGATTTGATGCGTGCGTCCAGTGTGGATCACACAACTCACGAGCGCAACCTGACCGCCAAAACTATGCTCCACAGACCAATCAGTCTTGGCCTCTTTACCCATTGCCATAATCGCCATACGCGTGCGCACCACGCTATGTCGCCCAATCGGGCCATCGCAAGTACCCGCGGTTTGACGCGGCGTACCGAGCACCAACGCCGTATAGCGTTTATACGTTTCACGCGCGCTAAAAGATGCGACTAAGCTATGATGCGCACGATCTGTCTTCGCAGCCACGATCAAGCCAGTCGTCTCCTTGTCTAATCGATGCACAATCCCAGGCCGATCTGGCGCGCCAATACTACTCAAGTTGCCATTAGTATGATGTAATAACGCGTGCACCAAAGTATCCTCCCCCGTGCCAGTACCAGGATGTGTGACCATGCCTGAAGGCTTATTGACCACCACGATCGATTCATCTTCGTAAATAATACTGAGCGGAATATCCATCGGCTTCGGCCCCTCGCCCAACACCACTTCTTCAAGCACTGCGCGCAACACGCCCGGACGATTCACCTTGAAGCGCTTATCAATTATCTCGCCATTAAAAGTCACTAGCTCCGCCTCAAAAGCCTTCTGCAATCGGACACGGCTAATGTCATCAAACTCTGCGGAAAAAATCTTATCCGCACGTCCAGACTTCACACCCTTAGGCACAGTAAATTCAATGATACGATCAGGCATTCTGGACAATGATGCGACTGCTGCTCAGTTTGCGAGCCTACATTCGTTTCTTAAAAGGAATCACGCTTGAACCACATTCACTCATTCTCGACCCCAACTTCGCCCCTCACTATCAGGAATCAAGCCGAGGCAACCGATAATTCCTGCGCTGTCTCACAATCATTAGCGATCTGCAACTTTAACGCATCCACGCATGCAAACTTTTGTTCTGGGCGAATAAAGCGTAACCACTCGACCTCGATCGAGTCGCCACAATCCAGCTTCGTATCGTCCAGCGCATGCACCTCCAGCGCTGGCAATTGGTCGGCCTCAGCCACCGTCGGTTTAACGCCATAATTCGCCACTGCAAATGCCCATGGCTGATCTGCCGCGCTGCGGAAGCGCACATGGTAAACCCCGAAGCATGGCCGGCATTCTGGATCCCATGGCAGGTTCAAGGTCGGAAAGCCAATCTGACGACCCAACCGAGCTCCACCGACAACGCGTCCGTTCGAGTAATAGTTATAACCGAATAAATCATTCACCGCTTCGATTCGACCCGACACGAGATCTTGCCGAATGCGTGTGCTACTAATCGGCTCTCCATTGTGCTTAATACGTTCCACGCTAAACACCCCAAGCCCAAGCTCATTGCCAGACTCGATCAAAGTCGCGACACTACCAGCACGCATCTTGCCAAATCGAAAATTCTCGCCGACGTAAATTGATTTCAATCCGGGCAAAGCCACCTTCAAATTTCCTAAAAAATCCTCCGCTGGAATTGACGCGAACGCACGATCAAAATGCTTTTGGATCACTATATCCACGCCGACAGTATGTAGCATCGAGGTCTTTAACTCAATCGGCATCATCAATAGCGTCGGCGTATCTGGCCGAAACAATCGACTCGGGTGCGGATCAAATGTCAGCACCCCACTCACTCCTGCCGATCGCTGCGCCGAAAAAACCGCCGACTCGATCACCGCCTTATGGCCAAGATGTATCCCGTCGAATACACCAATGGCTAAATGTAACTCACCCGTCAGGCCATCTAGTTCCTCAAAGCGTTCGACGTGGGCGGGAAGTTGCATCATTGGAAAATTAAGGAAATAGCATTACAGCGCAAGCGCTCAAATAATGGCAAAGGAGAGAGGGCGACTCGCCCTCATTGACATCAACGTGGGCGGGTCGCCCACACTCCTCTCTACATCGCGACACTCGGTACTGCTTGATTTACTGGGATCAGTTTAGTGCGCAACTCAGAGGGAGCCATATTTTCGATTTCCTCTAATGTATTCGCATCTTCAATACGAAACTTACCCACCTGCGTGCGGCGCAACACGGACAAGTGACCGCCACAACCGAGGCGTTCACCGAGATCATGCGCTAGGGTGCGGATGTACGTGCCCTTACTGCTACCGACGATAATCGAAACTTCAGGAAGGTTAAAATCCAGAATATCATAGCGGCTGACATGTATCACACGCGCTTCGCGCTCGATTGCCTTACCCTGGCGAGCCAACTTATAGAGCTTCTGACCATTGACCTTCTTCGCGGAAAACATCGGCGGCGTCTGGTATTGATCGCCCATAAAGGTCGCCATCTCTTTTTCGACATCCGCTTGCGTCAATTTAGGCACAGGCTTGGTCTCAACGATCTCGCCATCAGCATCCTGCGAATCAGTCGCTTCACCGAGCTTCACCGTGCCAGTATATTCCTTATCCATGCTCATCAGAAACTGTGAGACCTTGGTCGCTTTACCGACTAGAATCAGCAACAAGCCGGTCGCCATGGGGTCAAGCGTGCCAGCATGCCCAATTTTTTTAATCCGAAATACGCGACGCATGCGCGCAACGATATCGTGGGAAGTCATCCCCTGCGGTTTATCAACCAGCAATACGCCGATCGGATCATCATTCGTTGGTTGAGACATAATAAAAATTTACTCCTAGTAAAAAACTTAATCTTAATCATTTCCTGATCTTATCCTTAATCTTATCCTTAATATTAAGGATAAGATTAAGAGTAGGAGTAGGATTACTCAGGCTGACCGAGCGCTTCGAGATGTTTACCCAATGCCTCCATTAGTTGCGGGTAGAATTCTTTGATCGAACTATTCTCGACATTCAGCCCTGCGGCACATGCATGCCCGCCGCCGTTGAAAAGTTTTGCAACTTGATCGACTCGATAGAACGCGTCCTTCGCACGCAGGCTAGCTTTTAGTGACCCATCGCGATCCTCGATCAACACCCCTATATCGACGCCGGCAATTGAACGCGCATAATCGACCAGTCCTTCCGAATCATCTATGGTTGAACCAGTTGCTTCGTAGACGCCATTCTCGATCAGCCCAACGCAAACGCGGTTATCAAATTCCATGCTCAGCGAATTCAAGAAGTTCTGTAACAATTTAATCTTCCCAAAAGTCTCGCACTCATACAGTTCGTGCGCAGCAACAGACGGACGCGCGCCACATTCACAGAGTCGACGGGCGATCTCAAATGTTTCTGGCGAGGTGGAAGGGAAACGGAATTGCCCAGTATCAGTGGCGATGCCGACATACAACGCCTGTGCGGTCACTGCATCGATCTCATAGCCGAGGTCGATGTAAAAGCCGGCTAGGATCTCTGCTGTCGCGGATGCCGTGGCAATGATTAAGTTCGTCTGCGCATACGCTTTGTTCGAAATGTGGTGATCGACATTTAAAGCCACTTCAGGGAAGAGCTCGATCAAACGATTGCCGATGCGCTTTTTGTCTGCACAATCTACCGTCACTGCGACATGCCCGTCGGGCTGAAAATCCGCTGCGAGCATTAAGGGCGTATCTCCAACAAATGCCTTTAGTGTCGCAGGCACTTCATCGCGATTAAGGCCCACGGCGTCGATCCCTTGGCTGATCAATAAACGCACCACCGCAACAATTGAACCAATGCAATCGCCATCGGGTCGCAAGTGGCCACACACGGCAACTTTCTTGCCTTTAAGTTGTTCGACGCTCGCTGCAAACAGCGGACTCTCATTCGGAAAGAATTCAACTTTTGTCATTTTCATTATCTAGTTGGTCTAATAGGTCGAGGATGCCGGCACCCCGCTCCATCGACGGGTCATACATAAAGTCAAAGCGCGGGAAATATTTAAGTGTCACACGCGCCATCACCCGTTGACGTAGCTCTTTGCCAACACGCTTAAAAAATGCTTGAGCCGCGTTGATGTCCTGGTCATCGCCAATCACGGCATAGAAGATTTTGCATTGGCGTAGATCGGGTGACGTATCCACATCACTGATCGTGATTTTTACCGTTTGCACGCCACCATAGTAGCGCCGCAATTGCTCGCCTATCTCACGCTGGAGGAGCTCGTTTACACGGGAAATTCGCTTCGACATAACTTAAAGGGATGGAACCTATTCAAAAAAAATCGGCGACGTGCGAGCTCGCACGTCACCGAAGAAAAATAATTAGCGCAGGGTCGGACGAATCTCAACCACCTCGAAGCATTCGATGATATCGCCTTCTTCGTAATCGTCGTAACCATCCACATTAATACCACATTCGAAGCCAGCACGAACTTCCTTTACGTCGTCCTTGAAGCGCTTGAGCGTATCAATCTTACTTTCGTGAACGACTTCGCCGTTACGTAGCAAGCGTGCCTTGCGGTTGCGATTAATCGTGCCTTCGGTGACCATACAACCAGCAACAGCGCGGTTCTTACCCATACTGAAGACTTGACGAATCTCGGCGGCACCGAGCTTTTTCTCACTCAATTCCGGCTCAAGCAACTCGGCCATGCACTCTTCGACTTGATCGAGGAGTTCGTAAATAATATTATGCTGAATGATGCGTACATTGTGATGCTTCGCTTGGCTCTGCACGCCATTATCAAGACGAACGTTAAAACCAACAATTGTTACATCAGTTTCACCCGCGCTGGCCAATGCGATATCGCTCTTGCTGATATGGCCGACGCCATGACTGATAACACGAATGTCGACTTTATCACTCTCAATCTGCTTGAGGCTATTGACTAATGCCTCAGTCGAACCGTGTACGTCAGACTTTACAATCACGCTAAGGCAGGCCTTTTTTTGCTGGGCAATTGCAGCAAACAAATCTTCAACAGTGACGCCAGCCTCAGTCTTCGCAGATTGATCTGGAGCCACATTTTCTTGACGCTTACGCTCAGTGGTCGATTCGGCCGCGGCTTTCTTTGCAGTCTTCTCGTTTTTCGCGGAAGTAAATGTGCTACCACCAGTTGGCACTTGCGACCAACCAATGACCTTTACTGGGGTCGATGGCGGGGCTTCTTTGAGCACCTTGCCATTCTCATCCTCCATGGACTTCACTTTACAATAGGCTTCACCACAAATCAGCGCATCACCCTTCTTTAAAGTGCCACGCTCGACAATGACCGACGCAGTTGCACCGCGACCTTCTTCGAGTTGTGCTTCAATAATGGTGCCAGAGGCCGGGCAATCTGGATTTGCTTGAAGCTCTAAGACTTCAGCTTGCAGAAGAATCATATCGAGCAGATCGTCGATATGAGTGCCTTTCAATGCCGAAACTTCGACTGCAATGGTTTCCCCGCCCCAGTCTTCTGGTGCGATGCCCTTTTCTTGCATCTGCTGCTTCACGCGGTCAACATTCGCACCCTTCGCATCGATCTTATTGATCGCAACGATGATCGAATTATTCGCCTCTTGGGCAAAGCGCAACGCCTCTTCGGTCTGCGGCTTGAATGCGTCGTCCGCAGCGATTACGAGAATCGCTAGATCAGTCACATTGGCTCCACGCTCACGCATCAGCGAGAAAGCGGCATGACCTGGAGTATCGAGGAAAGTAATCTTTTGCTCCTTGTGTTCGATCTGGTAAGCCCCGATGTGTTGCGTGATACCGCCGGCTTCACCAGCGGTCACATTGGCCTTACGAATCGTATCGAGCAGCGTGGTCTTACCGTGGTCAACGTGGCCAAGAATACAAACCACTGGCGGACGTGGCTTGAGAAAGCGAGGGTCATCGTCTGCGACTTTTGCGACCTTCTCCTTTTCAGCGACCTCGGCTTGGGTCTCACCACGGTGGTGGATCTGCAAGTTGAAGCCATGTCGCTTGGCAATCTGAATCGCGACTGGTTCTTCGATGGTTTGATTCATCGAAGCGAAAATGCCCATTTCCATCAGCTCAGAAATCAGCTTGAATGGCTTCATTTCAATCTCAGTGGCGAAATCGCGCACCACAATCGGAGGCTTAGCGTGAATGATGCGCTCAGTGCCTTCAGTAGGTTCAGCTGATTCTTCGGCTTCAACCGGGACTTCCACATCAGTCGCGCTAGGCGTCGCTTCGACTTTGCTCGCGCCCGCAGATGGAGGTTTAGGTGGCCCAGGAGGCTTCGGGGGGCCAGCGGGAGCGACTCTTGGAGGTGATGATTTTGGCCGCGGTGCTGTCGGTGGGCCTTTTGATCGGGGCGCACTCGGCGGTGCTTTACTCATCGGAGCAGGTCTTGAGGCTGTCGCCTCAGGCTTCGACGCCGCGGCCTCGGTGGTCTTTGGCTTAGCTACTTCAGCCGCAGCCTCGCGCTCAAGCTTGATTTCGGCGGCGCTCTTGACGACGACGCCATCCGGCAAAGTAGGCCCTTTCGACGATTCCGCTACCACAGGAGCTTCGCCAACAGGCACGTCCTCAGCTTTATCCTTTGGAGCGAACTCTTCTACGAGGGATTCGGCGGATATATTATCGACGGTACTGGAAGCGCTTTTGACTTCGAACCCACGACTACGGAGGAGCTCAATGAGCTCTTTATTCTCCATTCCGACTTGTTTGGAAAGTTGATGTATACGAACACTCATGGAAGAGTTACTACTTGAGATCTGATAGGTGGAGGAAGGCTTGGCGACTACTTGGTTTATACGTTTTGCTCCAAGTATGCGGCAACTTTAGCCAGCACGTCGCTGGCTTCTTCTTCACTAAATTCTGCGTCGACTAGATCGCCAACGGATACACCTTCGAAGGCTTCGGGACTAATCAAGCCAATCGAAACAAGGCGTTCGCCAATCGCGGGCTCAATGCCGGGAATCATATTGATGCCCTTGAGCGCCTTCGCGACCTTTTCGTCAAAGCCCACTGCTTCCTTCTCTTCCTTGCCGATATCGAGCTTCCAACCGATCAGGCGGGAAGTGAGCTTGGCATTGAAGCCACGGCGGCCAATTGCAATCGAAAGATCATCTTCAGCCACTTCGAAGTGAATGCGACGATCGGCTTCAATCACCTTGATGTTTTTCGGGATCGCAGGTGATAGCGCTTCTTCAAGCAACTGAATCGGATCGCTGTGGAAGCGAATGATATCGATTTTCTCGCCACCGAGTTCACGCACGATGGTTTTGACGCGGGCACCACGTGCACCAACGCATGCACCGACAGGATCCACCTTCGGGTCAGAACTATTTACGGCGATCTTGGTGCGGTAGCCAGCTTCGCGGGCCATCGCTTCGATGGACACGGTACCATCGGCGATTTCCGTCACTTCGAGTTCGAATAGGCGGCGCACAAAATTGATGTTTGAGCGTGAAAGAATGATATCTGGACCGCGATTGGTTTGCTCAATCTTCAGCAGCAGGCAGCGGATGCTTTCACCCGGCGCATAATCCTCACCCGGCACGCGCTCGCGTGGTGGCAGAATCGCCTCGGCCTTGCCTAAATCGATGATCAAATCACCGCGCTCACGGCGCCGTACGATGCCGGTAACGATGTCGCCGACAGTGTCTTTGTAATCGTCGTAAATGCGGTCTTTCTCAAACTGGCGGATTCGTTGCATGATCGCCTGCCGCGCAGTTTGCGCGGCGATACGGCCGAGATATGCTGGGTCGATCTCTTTTTCGATGGTACCACCGACCTCCACATCAGGTTGGATGGCACGCGCCTTTTCAATGTGAATCTCAAGCTCTGCATCGCCCACGGAGTCGACCACATTGAGACTGGACCACGCCTTCAAGGCACCCGTCTTGGGGTTAATTTGAACACGGATATCTTGCCCGGCAGCGATGCCTTTTTGGGCAGCGGCAGCAATCGCAGAAGAGATAGCTTCGATCATATCGGCGCGATCGATGCCCTTCTCCTTCTCCATGTATTCTAAGACTGATAAAATTTCGTGACTCATTGCGGCAGAAAATAAAAAAGCGGACTTAAGCCCGCTTAAAAAAAGATGTTGCTAGGTTAATTTAAGAATTCAAAAAGCTAAACGGCCTCCGTCGCTTGTCAAGTGTCTGTATGCCGGCAATTGAGGATAGTTTTAGCGGCCAGGATAGTGCAAATTACGCGCGGACATCGAGACGATACCCCTCCACCATCAAAGCTTGGCAATACATGAAGTGGCCATTGTCCTCGGCGACCGCCAATACCACCAACCAAACACCGCCCTTTTACCTTGCCGTGTTCGCCAAAAACATCATGTTCCCCCATCCAACAGCAGGCCCTGCTAACGAATTCCCAGGGCCACAGCCATTCGGCAACCACTGAATTCATGAACAGCGTCCTGATTTATTCTGGCGGGCTCGACTCGACCGCTCTGCTCTACCATCTGCGTGCCGCAGGCCACACCGTGCATGCGCTCTCCGTCAACTATGGGCAACGCCACAGTTGCGAGCTCAGACATGCCGTCGAGATCTGCAAAGCCATCGATGTGCCGCATCAAACCGCCGACCTCGCCGCGATTCAGCCCCTGCTCGCCGGCAGCAGCCTAACCTCGCCCGAAATCGACGTTGCTGAAGGCCACTACACCGAGGAGTCAATGAAGTCCACCGTGGTGCCGAATCGAAACATGATCCTGCTCGCGATTGCGGCGGGGCATGCCCTTTCGATTGGCGCTGAACAGATCGCTTACGCTGCCCACAGCGGCGACCACGCGATCTACCCCGATTGTCGCAACGAGTTTGCCGACGCCATGGCCGCAGCCATCCGTCTGTGCGACTGGAGCACGGTCGAGCTCAGCCGCCCCTTCGTCGATTGGACCAAAGCCGACATCGTGCGCCGCGGCGCCGAACTGGGCCTGCCCTTTGCGAAAACCTGGTCCTGCTACCAAGGCGGCGACCTTCACTGTGGCCGCTGCGGCACCTGTATTGAACGCCGCGAAGCCTTCGACCTCGCAGGCGTCACCGATCCCACATGCTACGCCGCCAACGCTCCGAGCGTCAGCGACCTGCGCGCCAACGACTGGCGCCTGTAAATTATCCACTCTCTTACTTTTACACCTTCCGACTTTTCAAAAAAATGCTCACCTGTAAAAAAACCTACCGCGATATTCCGTTTGCCCACCGCCAACACTGCCATGACGGGCACTGTGCCTTTATCCACGGCCACAACTGGGGAATCACGCTGACCTTTGCCTGCAGCAAGACCGACAGCAATGGCTTCGTCGTGGACTTCGGCAAACTAAAATACCTAAAGACCTGGATCGATCAACACCTCGACCACGCCTGCCTGTTTAATGCGGACGACCCCGAAACTGCAGCGCTGTTGGCCAACGCCAGCGACCTATTCAAGCCCTACATACTACCCAACTGCTCCTGCGAAGGCATCGCCCAACACCTGCACGGCATCTTCGACCAGATGGTGCGCACCGAAACCAGTGGCCGGGTGTGGGTCACCGAAATCGAAATCATCGAGGACTCGAAAAATAGCGCCGCTTACCGCCCCGAGTAGCCAAGTCTCCCTCCTCAGCCCTCAGCTCTCAACTCTCAGCCCTCAAGTCTCAGCCCTCAAGCCTCAGCCCTCAACTCTCAGCCCTCAACTCTCCCCAAATGCTCCCGATCCACGAACAGTTTTATACCTTCCAAGGCGAGGGTGCGCACGCAGGGCGAGCCGCTTACTTCATCCGCACTTTTGGCTGCCCTGTGCATTGCCCGTGGTGTGACTCGGCTGGCACCTGGCACCCAGACTACATCCCCAAGCACATTGACCGGCTCGAGCCCGCAGCCCTCGCGGCCGAGGCCGCCGACACCCGCGCCGAGTTTACCGTGATCACTGGCGGCGAACCTGCCATCCACGATCTCAGCGCGCTCACTGCTGCACTGCACGCGGTGGGCCAACAGACCCACCTCGAAACTAGCGGCGCCTTTCCGATCCGCGGCGCATTCGACTGGATCACGCTCAGCCCCAAGCGCTGGAAGCTGCCACTGGCCGACAACGTCGCCCGAGCTAATGAGTACAAACTGATCATCGACCGACCCGAAGCGATCGCCGAATACGTCGACGCCTTGACCGAGCGCGGCGCCGAGCTGAGCGCAGAGCATATCGTCTGGCTGCACCCCGAATGGTCGCAGCACAACAACTCAGCGGTGCTCAACGCCATCACCGAATGGATCAAGACCCACGGCGCCCCCTTCCGCGCCGGCTGGCAGCTACACAAAAACTACGCCGCCGATTGTATGGATCAACGCAGCGTCCCCGCCGCCCCACTCGGCGGCGATCCCGAGCTAGGGTTTTAGGCAGTTCGTGCACTGCTCTATTGCTCCACGATCTTACGATCGAGGCTACCATGCTCACGTGGCCTCCGTCGTCAGACGGGGGAATCCATGCTCACGTGGCCTCCGTCGTCAGACGGGGGGAATCCATGCTCACGTGGCCTCCGTCGTCAGACGGGGGGGATCGGCAGCCAGCACCCGCACGACTCCAGTGCTCCCCGATCTTACGATCGAGGCCACGTAGCGACAAAAAAAGCCCTCGGGTTACCGAGGGCTTTTGAAAATCTTTGTCTGCAGAGTGCCGGCAGGCGTCACTCTGCGATCGCTACGCTCTAGTCGCTAGCGGATCTCCACCAACTCACACTCGAAGATCAGTGTGTCACCCGGCTTGATCGCACCACCTGGACGCGGGGTGTTGCCGTAGCCTAGCTCGCTGGGGATGTAGAGGACGATCTTACCGCCCGCACCGATCTTAGTCAGGCCTTCGCCGAAGCCTTTGACCACACCATTAAGTGGAAATTCGGCGGGCTCACCACGATCGTAGGAGCTATCAAACTGTGTGCCGTCGATCAAAGTGCCC
>Ga0181553_10000455_pt1 | contig 35329 bp, 47 predicted proteins | sample 011ome_17_FD_133753 | JGI IMG/M metagenome (GOLD analysis project Ga0181553, IMG submission 133753) | Coastal salt marsh microbial communities from the Groves Creek Marsh, Skidaway Island, Georgia - 011502XT metaG (megahit assembly) | ecosystem: Environmental > Aquatic > Marine > Intertidal...
AAGTGGCGTACCTTAGAGAATAATATTGTTGATGAGGTTCGTCCTGGAACTATCAAAGAGACACGAGACTTCGTTAAACGATATAGTGATGTGTCTGGGTTTGACATCTATGGTCAAACTAACTATGCGTATCAGTATATCAGCGATAACTATCCAGAGGAAATTCGATTTGATATGGATCACATCAAAGTGTTCACTATCGATATTGAAACTTCAACTGAACATGGTTTCCCTGATATTAAATCTGCTAACGAAGAAGTTCTTCTGATCACAGTTAAGGATCTTGCCACTAAGAATGTAACTACGTTTGGTTACTCTCCAACTGGTGATTTGCATAACAACAATCGTGATAATGTAGATTATCGTGCATTCACTTCTGAGTTATCAATGCTCAAGGAATTCATGATCTGGTGGCAGGAAAACTATCCAGACATTATCACTGGTTGGAATACTGACTTCTTTGACGTTCCTTACCTTGTCCGCAGGGTTGATCGTGAACTTGGTGAATCGTTCTCTAAGAAATTCTCACCATGGGGTTATATCAATGAGCGTAAGACTTTCATTAAAGGTAGTGAAGAAATCCACTACACAATTATGGGTATTGCTCAGCTAGATTATCTCCAGCTGTATCAAAAGTATACATACTCAAAGCAAGAATCCTATCGACTGGATTACATCGCTGAACAGGAACTTGGCTCTAACAAACTACAGAATCCTGGATCTACGTTCAAAGAATTCTACACCCAACACTGGGACAAGTTTGTTGACTATAACATTCGTGACGTAGAGTTGGTTGATCAACTAGAAGATAAGATGCGTCTGATTGAACTTCATCTTACGATGGCGTACAACGCTGGCATCAATTATGAAGATGTTTTCTCTCAGGTTCGTATGTGGGACACTATCATCTACAACCACCTACGTAAGAAGAATATTGTTATCCCTCAAAAGAGCGACTCACATAAAGATGCTCAGTTCGAAGGTGCGTATGTTAAAGATCCATTGGTCGGTAAACATAACTGGGTTGCTTCTTTTGACTTGAACTCTCTGTATCCTCACTTGATTATGCAGTACAACATCTCGCCAGAGACTCTGACTAGCGAGAAGATTTCATGTACTGTGGATAAGTTATTGAACCGTGAAGTTGATACATCATATGCCCATCGCAGAGACTTATCGTTGACTGCCAATGGTTGGTGCTACACGAAAGAGTTTCAAGGATTCATGCCTGAGTTGATGAACCAGATGTATGTGAACCGTTCGAAATTCAAGAAACAGATGTTGAAAGTCGAACAGGAATATCAGCACGATAAAAGTAAGGTTCAACTACTCAAAGAAATCTCTCGTTTGAATAACCTGCAGATGGCTATGAAGATTGCGTTGAACTCTGCTTATGGTGCGATGGGTAACCAATACTTCCGCTACTTTGATCTGCGTATGGCTGAAGGTATTACGACTTCTGGTCAGTTATCCATTCGTTGGATGGCAAACAAATTAAACGCATTCATGAATAAGACACTTAAGACTGAGGGTCAAGACTTTGTGATTGCGATTGACACTGACTCAATCTATCTTACTCTCGAATCATTGATCGAAAAAGTTTGTCCTGAGAAAAGTACTGAGGACAAGATCAAATACATGGACAAGATCTGCGAAGATATCTTCCAGCCATTTATTGATTCTGGCTATCAGGAACTAGCTGAATACATGAATGCGTATTCGCAGAAGATGGTTATGAAGCGAGAAGTTTTGGCTGACACAGCTATCTGGACTGCCAAGAAACGTTATGTTATGAACGTCCATAACTCTGAGGGTGTGCAGTATGCAAAACCAAAAGTAAAGGTTATGGGTTTGGAGATGGTTAAGTCATCCACTCCAGCAGTTATTCGTGATAAGTTGCGTGATGCTATCCCAGTTATTTTGAGCGGAGATAAATCTAAGTTACATGACTTTGTGGATTCTTTCCGACAGCAATTTTTGAAATTGCCAGTAGATGCGATTGCTTTCCCTCGTTCTGTTGGAGACATTAAGAAGTATTCAGGTTCTCCAATTTACACAAAGGGTACTCCTATCCATATTAGGGGTGCGTTATTGTTCAACCATCACGTTAAGAGAATTGGTCTAGAAAATAAGTATCAACCAATTCGTTCTGGTGATAAAATTAAATTTGTGTATGTTAAAAAGCCAAACCCTTTTCAGGAGGATATTATTGCGTTTCCTTCTGAACTCCCCAAAGAGTTTGAACTTACCTCATACATAGACTATGACAAACAGTTTGAAAAAACATTCATTGATGCTATTCAAATTGTTATTGAACCTCTTGGGTGGAGAGCGCAAGAGGAAGCTAACCTAGAGGAGTTTTTCGGATAATGTATTGGCTATTACAAAATTATATGTCGGTGAAGGTGCTTGATAATTTTCTAAATGATGAAGATATCGCACGACTAGAAAAGAATGCTGAGGCATTTGAACTGGAGCAGGGTGGAGCAGCGCAGGGTGATACTGAAGAAGTATATCGTTCTTCTGACATCAAATGGCTACATGCAAATGAAGACACACGATGGTTATATGAAAAACTTGCTAACTTTGTCGTTCCTGCTAACATGTCAGGGTTTGGTAAACAATTATACTTTATTGAACCTCTACAGTATTCAATCTACAATTCAGAAGAGAATGGGCACTACAAAGCACATTACGATGATAAAGATTTTATGGGTGGATATCGTAGGAAACTTTCTTTCACAATTCAACTATCAGACGAAGAGGATTATGAGGGTGGAGATCTTTCTATCTTCTGTCCTGAGAAACGAAGTGTGAAAAAAACTAAAGGGACTATTGCTCTATTTGACGCAGATTTATTGCACGAAGTTGAGCCAGTCACTAAGGGTACACGAAAAGCATTAGTAGGATGGTTTGTTGGACCAAATGTCTAACTTGTCTTGTAGTGTTTTATGCTGTATACTAATATGTATTAATAAGGAGAAGTAAATGCGTGTATTAAAATTTTATGCTGATTGGTGTGGTCCATGCAAAGCGTTGAGTGCGACCCTAGAAGGAATGGGCGATCTTCCAGATATCGAGAATATTGATATTGATACGAACAACGAAACTGCCATCAAGTATGGTGTGCGTAGTGTTCCAACTCTTATCATGGTATCAGAAGATGGCACAGAGATGAAACGACAGACAGGCGCATTACCTGCTGGCGAACTACAGAAATGGATGGTTGGATAATGAGTATTCTTGAGAAACTTAAAAAGAATAGCACCATTAAGGATACTGCTATTCTGAAGGACAGTAAGTTCTTCACGAAGAAGGATATGATTCCTACTTCAATTCCGATCATCAACGTTGCGTTGTCTGGTCGTTTTGATGGTGGTCTTACTCCAGGTCTTACTATGTGGGCTGGACCATCCAAACACTTCAAAACTGCCTTCAGTCTACTGATGGCAAAATCTTATCTGGACAAATATGAAGATGCTGTTCTTTTATTCTACGATAGCGAGTTTGGTACTCCACAGTCTTATTTTGACTCATTCGGTATTGATACCTCTCGTGTTCTTCATACTCCTATTACCGATGTAGAACAACTGAAGTTCGACATCATGCAACAGATGGATCAGATTGAGCGTGGTGAACATGTCATTATTGTTATTGACTCTATTGGTAACTTGGCTTCAAAGAAAGAAGTAGAAGATGCCATGAATGCTAAAGCAGTTGCAGATATGTCTCGTGCGAAACAGATGAAGTCTCTGTTCCGTATGGTCACGCCACATCTGTCTCTGAAAGACATTCCAATGGTAGTAGTTAACCACACATACAAAGAAATCGGTTTGTTCCCGAAAGATATTGTTGGTGGTGGTACTGGTTCATATTATTCAGCTGACAACATTTTTATTCTTGGTCGTCAGCAAGACAAAGAAGGAGCAGACATTGTCGGTTATAACTTTATCATCAACGTTGAAAAATCTCGCTATGTACGTGAGAAGTCGAAGATTCCTGTTAGTGTTCGGTTTGATGGGGGTATATCTAAGTGGTCTGGTCTCCTTGATCTGGCTATTGAGTCAGGTCATGTAGTTAAACCATCTAATGGCTGGTACTCAAAGGTGGATGTAGAAACTGGAGAAGTGGAAGATAAAAAGTATCGCATCAAAGATACAGACACTAAAGAATTCTGGATGCCTATTATCGCACAAAAGAGTTTTTACACCTTTGTCAAAGACAAGTATGCTATCGCTACAAGTCAGATTATCAAGGATGAAGATATTTCTGAACAGATCGAAGCACTGGATGTGTTAGATGACTTACCGAGTTCGTGATGACCAGATAAATGGTTTCGATGTCGTTGAGTTGACATTGGAACCATATTGTGGTATAATCTATACTTACGGTGGAGTTCGTCTCATTGAAGATGCAGACGTTCTCCGAGTAAAGTTTGACTATGATGTTCACCACAATCCAACTAATGAAGACACCAACAATCAGGACTTCAGGAATTACATTGGTGACATTCTAGTCGAACTACTCAATGGTGGCTTGATGCAAAACAATTTGACATATACTGGTGGGACTGAATGAGAATAGAACAAACGATTTTAAGTAATTTGATTGAGGATGAGACGTATTGCAGGAAAGTAATACCATTCATTAAACCAGAATACTTTACTGATAGAAAGGAACAAGTATTATCAGAAGAAATCGTTAAGTTCTTTGAGAAATATAATAAACCATTAACCAAAGAGATACTGTCTATTGAAATCGGAAACCGTAAGGATCTGAATGATAAAGAAGTAGCTGAGATTGGCACGTTTATTGACAATCTAAACTATGTAAAACCTACCAGTGAAGAGTGGATGGTTTCTTCCACAGAGAAGTTTTGTAAAGACAAAGCAGTCTACAATGCTATTCTTCAGTCTATTTCTATTATTGATGGTAGAAATAAAACATACCAACAAGATGCCATCCCAACTATTCTGAGTGAAGCGTTGGGCGTATCATTTGACAATCATGTTGGTCACGATTACATCAATGACTTTGAAAGTCGTTATGAGTTTTATCATCGTGTTGAAGAAAAGATTCCATTCGATCTAGATCTATTCAATAAGATCACAAAGGGTGGTTTATCACGCAAAACATTGAACATTGTTCTTGCTGGTACTGGTGTTGGTAAGTCTTTGTTTATGTGTCACGTTGCTGGTGGTGCATTGAAACAAGGGCAGAACGTTTTGTATATCACCATGGAGATGGCTGAGGAGCGCATTGCTGAACGTATTGATGCTAACCTCATGAATCTTTCTATGGATGAGTTAAAGGTTATCGACAAAGACATCTTCCAACGTAGGTTAGAAAAGATCAGAGCAAAGACTCAGGGTAATCTTATTGTCAAAGAATATCCAACCGCAGGGGCGCATGCTGGTCACTTCCGAGCATTGCTAGAAGAATTGAAAGTCAAACGAGATTTCAAACCAGATATTATTATGATTGACTATCTGAATATCTGTTCTTCACAACGTATGAAGCAAGGCGCAAATATCAATTCTTATACATATGTTAAGGCAATTGCAGAAGAACTACGTGGACTAGCTGTTGAGTATAATGTTCCGATTGTTTCAGCTACACAAACTACTCGTTCTGGTTTCGCAAACTCGGATCCAGGACTTGAAGATACCTCTGAATCATTTGGACTACCTGCCACTGCTGACTTTATGTTTGCTTTGGTGTCTAATGAAGAGTTGCAAGAACTGAATCAAATCATTGTCAAGCAACTTAAAAACAGGTATAATGATCCTAGTTACTACAAAAGATTCGTTATTGGTGTTGATAGATCTAAGATGAAACTATATGATGTTGAACCTTCTGCACAAACTGATCTTTCTGATACTGGACAGACAAAACCAGTTTCGACCAGATCAAGTGCCGAGAAAGAAAGCATACATAATGATACCTTTAGCGAATTTAAGTTTTAAAGAAAGAGGAAAGAAATGGTAAAAGTAATCGTAGCAGACAAAAAGTACGATGCGGAACACCGTCTTGGTCAGTTCCTAGATGAAAGTGATTACGATCATCTCATTGATTATGATTGTGATGTATATGCTCCACCAGAGTATGGTGAAGATCCCCATGATGAGAGACGTATTGTTCTGAAGTTCCGTAAGAACTACTTCTCAAAAGAGCAACAAGACCAAGCGTATATTGGTCTGCGTGAAGCTGCTGTTGAAACCCAAAACCGTGGACTAGCAGCTGGACCACGTGAAGGTAAATTGGGTAATCGTGAGTGGGTAACTGCAGAAGAATTTGATATTATCGACTACTTCTTGAAACCCACCGAGAATATCTTTGGTGAAGATCCAATTGATGTTATTCGTGCAGCCCATGCTGGCAAGAAAGCAGATATTTCTAATCGTTCACAGGTATGGGGTATTGCTGCAGTCAAAGCAGACAACTTCAACTTTGATGAATGGGTAGAACATACACGCAAACTAGACGCAGATGGTCAGAAAGCAGAAGCCAACAAGATCATCAATCGTTATGTCTGTAAGACAACCTATGCGAATGGTGTTATGTCTGGTATTGCTGGATGGTTTGATCGTTATCCACGAATTCCTTATGGACGTTCTACATCTTATACAGAGCAGTTCCCTGAGAAATTTGCGATGGCATTTCCATTCCTACAATCTCTGGCAAAAGGTTTCAAAGACTTGTTGCCATGGCGTTATGAGAATCAGATGAAAGCTGCTCGGCAGATGGATCCTCGTTTCTTAGTTCCAGAAACACCATTCACTACGGTTACTGTTAATAAAACATTCCGTACTGCTGCGCACTACGATGCTGGTGACTTGAATGATGGATTGTCAAACCTACTCGTTCTGTCAAACAATGGTAACTACTCAGGTGGATACTTGGTAGCACCAGAGTATCGTGTTGCAGTTAATCCTCGTCCTGGAGATCTACTGCTGATCAATAACCATGAAGTGATGCACGGTAACACACCAATTGAACTTCATGACGATGAAACTGAACGTGTTTCTTTGGTTGTTTACTTCCGAGAGAAAATGTTAGAACTTGGATCTTGGGAATATGAGCAGTGCCGTAAGAACTTTGTTGACACTCGTCGCCAAAACAAAGAACATCCTGAGTGGCGTAAACTTTGGAATGGTGTATCTCCAGGAATGTGGACTTCAGATGAATGGTATCAATTCGCTGAACAAAAACTTGGTGCTGAAGTTTTAGAGCAGTACCATCCAGAGGCAGTTGCCACAACGTCAACTCTTGATTCTTTTTTCGGGTAAATAATATGTGTGCCATCATTGGTGTGATTATCGACAAACCTACATATGATGATTTTACTATGGTAAGACGTCTGTTCCTCGAGTCTCAAATTCGAGGGAAACATGCGACAGGTTTTTCTTATGTTCGTAATGGATCTGTGATAACAAGAAAATCGCCTGTCGCTGCAGATCAGTTTGATAATCTTCATTATCTTGATCAGTGCGTTAACGAAGATGGAAATCTCTATCTCGTTGGACATTGTCGATATAGCACCAGTGATCTGGAATTTAATCAGCCTATTGCTGATGATAAACTTTCAGTAGTGCACAACGGTGTCATTTCACAAGAGTTGCCTGAGAACTGGGAATCATTATATGGTTACCAGACAAAAACTCGAAATGACACCGAACTTCTTCTGCGTACAAGACAGAATGGTGATGAACCATTAGTTGTATGGAAAGATGCTTCTCTGGCTGTGTGTGAACTTAACTCAGACAGAACAATTACAACATACCGTAATGGTAAACGACCATTGTATTTGACAACCAATGAACGGTGTAGTATAATTACTTCAACCTTAGATGTTGTCAAACGTAGTGGTATCAAAGGGGAAGTTACTTCTATTCCCATGAACCTTAAGATGACGTTTGATGAACACCAAGCATGTTTATTTGAAAAGATTGAGGTTGATGGAGAATATGACTTTCAAAACACAAATGTTATTTGTTAACTCAACCAAAGTACAAGAGATAATTGACACAGCACCTGCTGGTAAAAACACTAAGTTTCTTAGTGCTGCTCATTCTCTATGGACACGTTTCAAGAATTATGAAAAGTGTCCTGCTATGGCTTTGGAAGTTGACAATGAAATTGTTTCATTAATCTTTGCTACGTTTAATCGTGACAAGTATAGTAACTTGTACGAGATTGTAACTGTTCAGGGACATGAGGGTAAAGGATACGCCAGCAAAATCTGGGATGAGTACATTCGGTTTGCAGTTGAAGATCGTGGTATCGAGCGACTGAAAATCTCATGTACTCCATCTTCAGTTACATGGCATTATAAGAATGGTCTTATCTTTTGGGCAGTAGATCCTACAGGTTCACTTCGCTCAGATCAACCATTGTTCTCTACTCGTGAAGAACAGATCGCATACAGAGATCATGCTATTGTTTATCCGCATGATGTTCTTCCCCCACATAAGGCACGTGATCAATTCAAGAAAGAAGGATTAGAATCTTATTCTTGGGGTGACAAGAAGAAAGCAAAAACCCAAGCTGCTATTGATGCTGTCGGTAAAGCATGGTTGCGTGATGCGTTGATGGATCAACCATCACTTGAGGAATTTATGGAATGAACTTCTTAGAAAAAGAAAATAGACGTGAAGCATTTATCCGATGGTTTACGTGGTCTGTGAAATATAAAGACTGCGATCCAGCTGTTTGGATGACTAATTATCTTCACGAACGTTATGAACATAACGAAGAACAACGTCTATGGTTAGCATGGTTATACGGCAACACATACTATTTGCCAACAGCATGGGTACTGCTGAATGAGTTCCCAGACTTCGAGTTGGCGACAGTTGACAGAATGGAGAAATGGAACAGTGAAAATTATAAACGACTACGTTATCAAACCGACACAAAATGGAATAAGGGTCATCTTCCAGTCATGTTTGCGAGTTACAAAGAATTTATCGGCTCAGGGACTCAACGAAAATCGTTGGAACAGTATTACGGAGACAATCCTACCCAAACATTCGACAATTTATGGACAAGTGTTAAAGGGCAGCTGCATAAGTTTGGTCGCTATTCTACTTGGTTTTATTTACAGCATTTGCGTCATACTGCTGGAGTTGATATGGAGCCTAGCTCTCTCATGCTTAGCGATTATTCTGGGTCTCGTTCTCACCGTAATGGGTTACTTTTCGCAGCTGGAAGAGACAGTGATTACGATAGAAAATTGGACGCAAAAGATTATGACTCTCTTGAGAGATTCGCTACTGAAATTCTACAAGAGGTTCGAATAAGAAATCCTGAGTTGGCATCTGAAGTAAATTTCTTCACTATGGAAACATGCTTGTGTTCATTTAAAAAAATCTTTAGAGAACATCATGGTAGATATCTTGGATACTACAATGATCGTTGTGCTGAAGAAATTATCAAATGTGAAGCAGATGGTTGGTATGGTATTGAATGGGAAGTTTTGTGGCAAGCCAGAACAGAAACTCTAGATTCAAGACTGAACAACAAACTTGGTATCAATAAAGAATGGTTCAAATCGTTTATCAATACTGGTAGAATTTCTCGACTCGAGTGGATGTATGATGATGTTGATAAAGTTAGTGTTGACTTATTAGAGGAGTTTATGGTATAATGTTTAAGGATGATTTTGGAACAACAGACAAATTGTTTATGGAGAAGAAAACGATGGATAAAAAGCGACGCAAGATTGTAGCAGTTGGTGGTCAACCTGGAACTGGTAAGACAACTTTATTCTGGTCATACATGGCAGGTAAAAAGTGGATCCAAACTGAACCTGCGAAACTTATTTCTGCTCTGTACAACGAAGAACGTGATTTGTATATCTTGGGTAAGTATGAGCAAGGACAAACCTTTGCTGGAACTGATCGTTTGAGTATGGCTGTACAACCAGAAGTCCAGAAGTGGATCGCTACCCACAATTGTAATATTCTGTTTGAGGGTGATCGTATCTTCAATCAATCTTTCTTGGAGTTTGCGTTGACACTTCCAGACACTGACGTTGAAATTGTATACCTAAGTGCTCCAAAAGATATTCTGGAACAGAGATATAAAGATCGTGGTTCTGACCAATCAGAGAAATTTCTCCGTGGTAGAGAAACTAAGTATTCCAATCTTCTGAGCAACTTTGATTTGATGCCATACACAACAGAATTCGCTAATACTAATATTGCAGAACAAACTAAAATTCTGGAGTGGATCGACCAGAAATTTAGTGCTTGACATTTTATAAATACTGAGGTATAATAGATCTATTCATAGGAGGGTGAAGTATGAATTTGATCGAAGTCCGAGGTGGTACAGAATTTCAGAAAGATATTGCGCATAAGGTTACAAGTCACCTAGTCAGAAAATTCTTCCCAAGACACAAAACACTGATGATTGAAATAAACATCAAAAATCTTAAAGGGGAAGCGTCTGGATGGTGTCTTGCTGACGACAGCAGAACTTTTGAAATTGAAGTCGAAAAGAAGCAGCAGTTGCGAGACTTCATTGAAACGATCTGTCATGAGATGGTTCATGTTCGTCAATATGTTCGCAATGAGGTAGATCTACAGTGGAGCAAAAACCCACGATGGAAGAATCGCCGTATTGGAGAAAATGTGAAATACTTAGATCTTCCATGGGAAAAAGAAGCGTATCGTCTTCAGGGTAAGTTACTCAAAGAAATATGGGACTCTAACATCTTATAAATAATCTATTAGGAACTTATATCTGATGGATTACACATGCTCTCTTTCAAACAAACACAACAATTAGACGAAGTATTTTCGTTCACGAGAATCCTCGGTGCGATGAAGATGAAAATCTCTCAGGCATTCCGCAGTCTTGGGTTTGGTAAAAAAGTAAAACTAAATTTAGGTTCATATATTATGAGTGAAGAGGTAGACTTAAAGAGTAGACTTGGTTACTTGTCCGAATATGCTACAGCATTAGAACTATCTAAAATTATCACTGCTGCAGGTGGACGTATTACCACTCGCTCTCAAACAAATACTCTTCAGAGTTTATACAACCAAAAGAAACAAGAAGTTGTCAAACTCGGTGCGGATGCAAATGAGGTTATGCGCCAAGAGTCTGCTGGTAAAGTTATGGCAGACCAGATCTTCAAAGATATTGTTATGGAAGTTGAAGATTTCCCACTGTTGACATTCGATATTGAGTTGACAGGTGATTCAGGTAAGGGTGTGACTAAAGCTGATCTAATCTTATCTGTGACGAAAGATTCCGAGAAAGTTGTGGTTGATCGAATCATGGCATCTTTGAAGGCATACAAATCTGATGCTATTAACCTATCAAACTCTACATTCATTTCACTAATCAAAACATTATTTTACGATAACACCTCTGCTTTACCTACTAGATCTGAAGAATTCCTAAAGAAATTTGTTAAAGACTTTGGTTCAGCCAAAGAGATCAATGAGTTGTATCGCCTACAAAACATCATCGGTGCTGAAATGAAGGCAGGTGCTGATAAAGCTGCTGCTCGTAAAACTGCTAAAGGCACACATGGTGATGTGATTGCTCTTATTGCTACTATATTCAAAACCCACTATCCACGGCATAAGAAAGAAATCAATGAGCGTGTTCTGAAGATGTTAGGGTTTGATGGTGAAGATGACTTCTACGCTGCTATCGGAGAGACAGGAAAGCAGAAGGTTCTTTCTTCACGCAATAGTCCAGAACTGCAAAAGATGATTGCCAATCTTTCCAAAGGGTTTGTGTTGACTATTGAGCGTAATGGTACTACAAATAATGCTAACATGGTTTTCAAATCACCAAATGGTAAGGTTGTGTTCAATCAATTAAACATTACTTTTGCTGATACAGGTGGTAAGAATCCACAAGGTAAGACTAACGCATTCATGAAATTTAAACAGTATATGAGTAAGTAGTAATGACAGCGAATACAATATTATCCGACATCAATGAAATTTATACTGGTTATGTTCTGAATGGTAATAAGTGGTTTGACAATGAAGCCAAACGAACATATGAAAATCGTCTGACTCAGTGTAAACCTGAAGAAGCCATGGATGCTATGGGTAAAGCGCAAGCGATGGCAGAGGAGTTTGTCACGTGGGCAAAGGCGCATGGGTATCGTGGAGCGATCAAAGGGGTTTGGTGGACTGCTCGTCCTGGATCTATGACAGCAGCATTTGGTGAACCTGTTGATCAAAAGAAAAACCCAACTGACATTCTGATACAATTCTCATCTGGACCAAGCAAAGGTTTCTTGGGATTGTCAGCTAAAGCGACCAAAGGTAAGGGTGATATTGGATTTAAAAACCCTGGAGTTGGTACTGTTGATAAGTCACTGAATATGAAGTTGGGCGACTACGTTAAGAAAGAGACAGACAGAGTCATTAAGAAATACGATCTGCCCATATCTGCTACTGAACGTAAGAAATTTATCCGAACTAATTTCCAGATTAAAAAGAATACTGAGATAGAAGGAACTAAACTTCTAAAGTCTCTACGTGACCAATTATTGGCACAACTAAAACCATTCAACGATAAGAAACTTATGGCATACCTCCTGTCCGATTGGATGGATGCCGAAATCATTTCACCACCATACATTAAAGTCACAGGGCAAGGAAACAAAGCACCTTACTCTGCAGTCTCTATGGATCCTACATCTAATCCTAAACTAGATGCCCTAGCAAAATACCCTCTACATCTTGAAGAAGTGGGTAACGATTCAATAGGGGTCAAGGCTGGGGAGAAGAAGATTATGAAGATCCGATTCAAGTTTGAGTCCGAGAAGATGGCGTCCTCGATGAAACTATCTGGCGACCCTTGGTAAGTTGTTGATTTTACAATAGAAAATACTTGAAAAAACCTCCAGAAAAGTGTTGACTTTTCTGGATTTCTGTTGTATAATATAACTATGATGATGAAAAAAGACTTGAAAATTTTTGATATAGATGAAACCCTCTTCGAAACTACGGCACAGATCCGAGTCCTGAAAGATGGTCGTGTAACTAAACTCCTCTCCAACTCTGAATACAATACATACGAATTAGAAGTTGGTGAGGAATTTGACTTTTCGGAATTTCGTGATGCTGAAAAGTTCTTCAATGAATCTAAACCTATCAATGGGTTGTTAGATAATGTTAGAAAATGTCTAGCTGACAATGACGATGTTAAAATTGTTACTGCTCGGTGTGACTTTGATAACAAAGAAATCTTCCTCGATACATTCCGTAAACATAATATCGACATAGACAAGATTCATGTCTATCGTGTTGGTAATATGTCTAATGATATTTCCCCTGCTGTTAAGAAAGCGATCGTGATAGAGAGTTTTCTGAAGACAGATAAATATAAAAGAGTATCACTGTTTGACGACTCTATGTCGAACCTAAAAGAGTTCCTGAAACTCGCTAGTAAATTTACTACTACTAGGTTTGAAGCCAAATATGTCGAACATGGAATTGTATCGGAAATTAGATGAAAACATTAAAAGAACTAATAAACGAATCTAAAAATACCCACATGACTCATGTGGAGGATCTCGTATTTGACGAAGGTGTTAATGGTGCTAGACGTGCTATCAATTTCCTGCGTGATCTTAGAGACATGCTTGCTGGCAAAGCAAAGACGCATCTTGCTACCACAGTTAAGTGGGACGGTGCTCCAGCGATCTTTGTTGGTATTGATCCACGTGACAAGAAATTCTTCGTCGCTAAGAAAGGCGTGTTCAACAAAGAACCAAAAGTCTACAAGACACCTGCTGACATCGATGCTGATACATCAGGCGATCTAGCTGCAAAGCTGAAGGTGGCTCTTGCTGAGTTCTCTAAACTGGGGATCAAGTCTGGTGTTTACCAAGGTGATTTGATGTTCACTAAGGGAGACGTCAAGACTGAGACGATTGATGGTCAAAAATACAGCGTGTTCCACCCAAATACTATCGCATATGCTGTGCCATATGCTTCTGGTGAATCTATCCGTAACGCCAAGATCGGCGTTGTGTGGCATACTGCTTACACTGGTACTTCGTTTGAATCAATGCGTGCAGCATTCGGACAGAATATCGCCAAAAAGTTTAACAAGATTCCTAGCGTCTGGCAGATGGATGCTAACTACAAAGATTATTCTGGAACAGCAACGTTTACTGATGCAGAGACTGCTCAATTAACTAATATGCTATCAAATGCTGGTAAATTGTTTCAGACTATTCCTGCTGCGACTCTGAATGCCTTTATGCAAGATGAGTTGAATACTGCAGTTAATACATATAACAATTCAAAGATCAGAGCAGGTGAGCGAATCACCAATACTAAATCTCATGTCACTGGTCTATATCACTTCATTCATGATAGATACCAAAAAGAGATTGATAAGTTAAAGACTGAGAAGGCTAAGTCTGCTCGTGAAGAGAAGCGTAAGGAAGTATTAAAGTTCTTTGCGAATCACCCACAGGAAGATATTGTCAAAATCTTTGACTTGGTTAACCTTTTAGCAGATGCTAAACAGATGATTATCAATAAGATGAATCAGGCTGGACATATCTCCACATTCCTAAGAACTTCTAAAGGATTTAAGGTTACTGGCGTTGAGGGATTCGTTGCTATTGACCACCTATCTGGTGGTGCTGTCAAGATTGTCGATCGTCTCGAGTTTAGTAATGCTAACTTCTCTCCAGAAATCATTAAAGGATGGCAGCGATAACTAACTAAAGTTAGAGCAGTCCTAAATAATATTAGTTACAAATACATTTATAGATGGGTCAAATGAAACAGTATAAACAATTAATAAAAGAATTACCTTCAAAAACAGTCGTTTTTGCGTTTGGAAGATTTAATCCTCCGACCAATGGTCACGAACTGTTGATGAATGTTGTACAGCGTCTGGCTCAACAAAAGCGTGCAGACCACGTTGTATTTGCGTCCAAGTCTCAGGACGCTAAAAAGAATCCCCTCTCTATAGAAAAGAAGATCAGGTATCTGAAGTTGATGTTCCCTCGTGTGAACTTCCGTGCTGCAGATGACGATCTTCGCACTTTCATAGAAGCATGCGTTGCCTTACACAACATGGGTTATAAAAATGTTGTTATGGTTGCTGGCTCTGACAGATATCAAAATTTCAATACCACATTAAACAAATACAATGGTAAGAAAGATCGTCATGGCTTCTATAAGTTTGACACTATCGAAGTAATTTCTTCTGGACAGCGTGATCCAGATGATGATAACTCTCCTGCTGGTATGTCTGGTACTAAAATGCGTGAGCATGCCAAAGCTGGTAAGTTTGAAGAATTCAAAAAAGGTTTGCCAAAGACAATGCGTGAGATTGATGCACGCAGATTGATGAATGATGTTCGTCAGGGTATGGGTCTTCAGGCAGTAAGAGAACAGATTGAATTACCAAAAGATGACATCCGTGAGATGTACTTTCAAGAAAAGATTTTCAATGTCGGTGACTTGGTTGAATCAAACGAAGAAATATACGAGATTGTTAAGCGTGGATCAAATCATTTACTACTAAGAAATAACGAAGGAAATCTAGAATCCAAGTGGATCCATGATGTCAAGGAACTAAAAATGAATGAAGAACTAACAGACAAAACTCTTCGTAAAACAGATAAAATTAAAGTCGCTAGAATGATTGCTATGATGCTTGGTGTCGATAAACCTGAAGCATCTTCTAACGCAGAGAATTTGGTGAACATGGGTCTACGTAAGATCCGCACTAAAGCATTGAACCCTGAATCAGTTAGACTAGTCGGACAGATCGTAGATCTAGCTAAACACATGGATATTAAGTTTGATGCTGCATTGTTGCCTGCCAAACTAAAGGAAGAAAAGACTGATCGAGTCGTTCCTGTAGACAAAACAAAAAAGAATAACATGGCAGGTGACATCCTGTCATATAAAGACTTCAAAAAAATTGATGCCATGAAGGGTGGATATAAAGAAGAAGTCGAAACAAAAGAGACAGAGTCTGATCTCGATGCAGATAATGCTGATGCTGAAACACATACTGCTATTGGTGGTTTGATGTCACAACCATATGGTATCAAGGACGACAATCATCGTCGCAGAGTTGTAAAGTATCATCTTGGTGAAGCTGAAGATGCAGCTGCAAAAGCAGCAGAGAAAGCTGCTAAAGAAACTGCCAAAGCGCAGTTGTCAGTCAAACACGCTAAAGAAAAAGAAGCACTTGCTACCAAACATGCTAATGATCGTGAGCAACTAAAAAGCGAAGAAGTTGAAGAAGGTAAAAAGCCTGGATTATGGGATAACATCCATGCCAAGCGTAAGCGCATTAAAGCTGGTTCAGATGAGCGTATGCGTAAACCTGGAAGTAAAGGTGCACCAACTGCTGATGATTTCAAACAAGCTGCTGAAGAAACTGTATACCGTAATACGTTCGAAGAAGAAACTGTTGCCATTGGCGACTTAGTTGGTTTTGCTAACCATCTACAAGAAAAGTTGACTGCAGCTGACGATATGGGTACATGGATTAAAGATTTCAAGAAGTCTGATGCCCCACAGTTTAAGGGTAAGTCAAAAGAGAAAAAGCGTGAGATGGCTATTGCTGCCAAGCTACAAGCCGATGATGTTAAAGAAGAAGTCGTGTATGAAGAAAAAGATGATGTAGATGTTCGTGACTACGAAAAAGATATTAACATCACAGACTTTACCGATAATGATATTGATTCAATTATTGCCGATTTGACTGATGATGATTACTTAGAAGAGTACGAAGAAGATGAGTTGGCTCTTGTAGATGATGAGACTGGCGAGGAGATTGAAGCAGACGAAGAAGAACAGGCAATGGACGAAGAACATATTGTTGAAGTTCTTTCACGTGCTGAGAGAATGAAATCTAAGTTCCGTATCCGTAGGACTAAAGCCAAACGTGCCAGATCTACCAAGATTGCTTTGAAGAGATTCTCACCATCATCAACAATTAACAAAAGAGCAAGACGACTTGCTGTCAAAGCGTTGAAGAAACGTTTGTTGCGTGGACGTAATCCAAGCAAACTATCTGTTTCTGAGAAGGAAAGAGTAGAGAAGATTATTCAAAATAAGAAACCTCTTCTAAAGCGTATTGCTATGAAACTAGCACCACAGGTTCGTAAACGTGAAAAGGCTAGAATGTCTCATAGCAAATTTACACAGGGGAAATCAAGTGTCTTTTAAAACATGGTTAACCGAAAACATAGAGATGGATACTCCTTCTACGGAAGAAGTGTTAAATGAATCTGAGTATCAGGGTAAACAAGTTACTCTGAACAAGCCATTTAGAACACCCTCTGAAAAGAAAAAATTCGCAGTATATGTGAAGAACAGTTCTGGGAAAGTAGTGATCGTTCGCTTTGGTGATCCTAATATGGAAATCAAACGAGACGATCCTAAACGTAGAGCAGCATTTCGTGCAAGACACAGTTGTGACACCGCAAAAGATAAATCAACACCGAGATATTGGTCATGCTATCAATGGCGCAGTGGCTCTAAGGTTGAAAGTTAAGGGATAACCGATGAGTAAAATTCATATTTTAAAAAATACCGAGACTGAAGCAGTTGTTAAGATTTATACAACTGAAAACACAGATACAATTGATCTGAGTCTAGAAACTTGGTTAACTACCCCAACACAGGTATATGTTGCTGGAACTAATGATGCTCCAGAAACCGATGGACACTTTGCCATATTCGCTGGTTCTCATGTATTCATTGCTGGTATTTGGTGGGGTCTTAAGGTTGGTAAGCAGTTAGACATTACACGTGTTATTGATCCAGTCGCACCAGTCGTTCATAGTCACTATTACCTAGTCAATGCTGGTCAATACGAATTTGATCATCATGGCTTTGTTGATCGTATCTACGCAAACAAAGATCTTCGTTTTGTGTTCGATGGTCCAGGACATTGTATTGTAAAACTCCGTAAGCATGGTTGGCTCTCTAAAGTAGAAACACCAGAGTTTTCTATTTACGACGATCCAACTGCTGTTGGTAGTTAACAAAAAATAGAGATAAACTAAATAAATTAAGAAAAAATTGATCGAATTAACGAAAATTGGAGCCAAAATGAAAAGTTATAAAGATTTTATGGAGGGATACGTTGCTTCAGCTGATAAGAAACCAGCTAAAGATGGACGTATGCTACCTGCACGAAAGATTCAAACAAACGATCGTCAAGCTGACAAAGAAGTCGCTGAAGAAACTGATCTTGAAGAAAACTACTTAAACAAAGATGGCACTGGTCGATCCAAAGAAGGATACCATGATGCTGGTCAGTTTTCAAAACAACAAGCACAACAACATGCTCAAAAGCATGGTGGTAAAGTGTCAGCAGATCCATCTGGTAAGTATTTGGTTAAACTTCCAAAACCGAAACAAATGGATGAAGAAATGACACCTGCGCAAAAAGCAGCACGTCTAGCATTGATTAAAAAGACTGCTGCTAGAATGGCTAAACGTGCAGAGACGGACGCCAAGCGTGCTATGCGTAGAGATCCAGATCTGAAAAAACCAAAGAAAGATCCTGCTGATCACGACTTGGTTCATAAAGAAGAAGTAATTGCTGAGCGTGACAAAGCAAACGCATTAAAGCGTAAGACTATGGATGCTTCTCGTGGTGCTCGTTTCAAGGCACAGGGTAACCATGTTCCTGCTCCAGAGCCAGAACACAAAACTGGTCAGGCGCATAATAAAGCAATTGGTCGTGCGATTCGTCAGATGAGCAATGAAGAAGTTAACGAAGCTAAAACTCCATCTGATGCTGATTTGCACAAGACACTTGGTCCTACAAAGAATATGCAACAAGGTGTTGAGGCTTTAAAGAAAAAGCATGGAATGTCTGATGACGATGCTAAAAAACATATTCGTAGATTGATGGGTATGAAAGAAGGTGTCGAACAGATTGATGAATCTGACAGTCAACAAAAATATAAAACTGCAGCAAACCAAGCTAAAAACGCAACCAATGAAGAACGTGCACTTCGTAACGAAGCGACACCGAATAAAAAACAAGTCAAGCAAGCAATTGGTATTGCTCGTGACAAGCGTTATGCTGGTGGCAACATGACTGGAGCAACAAAGGCTATGGATAAGATCAATAAAGGTCTAGCCCAGCACCCAGCTGTTTCTAAAGAACTACAAAAGCAAAACGAACAATTGGATCCAGCAGGATCAGATCTGTATTATGAGGAACTTAAGACTTATAAATCTTTTATTAAGTCTTATAAATAAAATATACCCCACAAGGAGAACAACAAATGGCACTATGGTCAAACACTGATGTTGCTGGCAGTAAACCAAAATTTCTGTCTGCGGCAGACAAAGCAAAAACATTTTTCGTATCACAAGAGGAAGCACTTCTTGACGTAAACAAAACACGTGGTATCACTGGCGCAGGCTGGTGGATCGTTGACAGTTATACTGACAGTGCTGGTAGCACACGTCATAAAGCAGAATGTATTGTCGCTATGACAACACCAACTTCTATTTCTGGCGACGCTGCTGACGACGCAATTGTAGCTGACGTTACATCAACCATTAGCATCAGCGCACCACCAGCTGGTCAGAACACCTCAAGCGGTGGTGCTACATTCAGCATCACAGCTACAGCAACTACTGGTACAGTTACATACCAGTGGCAGAGAAAAGCTGCAGGTGCTACTCGCTGGGCAAACGTTTCTGGAGAAACATCAGCAACTATCGCATTGACAGGGCAAACTGCTGCTGAAGATGGCGATCAGTATCGTGTTGTGTTGAATTCAGACGCAGGTGCTGCTCAGGTAACATCAACTGCTGCTACACTAACATTCGTAGATTAATTTTAACATAATGGGGGAGCGATCCCCCATACATCATGTGATGTTGAATAGATGATTGCATTAAATGACGATACATTTATGACTTTTGCTATACAGAACTATGACAATATTCAATGTCATTCTGTACAGGAGTTTGAAGATGATTTGAAACGGTTTCTTTACATTAAGAAGTTATTTACTAGATATAAAGTAAATGGCGATCTTAGAGAGAGGCTAATTTTAAACCATCTAATTGTATTGTATAATGTTTTTGGATTATCAGCAACACGGATGTTGTTTTATAAAATAGAACAGGAAGATTGGTCTATTTTAACTACGTTTTTGTTATACTTGGAAAGAATGCCAGAACAGATTCCAGATTCTAACATAATGCTATCAGATGTAAAACTGGATGAAAATGTTATATCTGTATTAAGGAATATCTAATGAGTCGCATAGTAGACAATTTACTTGCTTTCAAAGTCTTGAAATTGCTAACAACAAATTTCGAGGACACCCCTGCGTATAAAGAAGGCATCATCGATTCTAAAGGTAAAAATCTACGTAAGGCTACAACTCTAAAGACTACAGCTGAAAAAGACGCATATACGTATTTACACCGTCTCGTTTTTAACATGAAGAAGATTATCAATAAACTTCCTGGAGGCGAGAGCAAAACTAAGTCAATGATTGCTGCTTTGTTCTTAGTAAAAGAACATTATCAGCAAGGTAGCAGAGTAACAAGCACAACAATCTTAAGCGAGAAATTCGATAAGGTAATGTCTGTACTAAATACAGGCGCAGTGCTAGTAGAAGAACAAATTGCAGTTCGTAAGTTTTACGAATCGCTCGAAGAAGAAGCACCAGCAAATTCTGGTGGCACTGGTATCGCTCTAGGTGGCGAAGCAGGTGCCAATAAAGGAACGGTTGCTGGTATGGACATGCCACTTAAAACTGGTAAACTTGTTAAACGTAAAAAAGAAATTGAGCCTTTGAAGTCATTTGCTCAGATGAGGTGAATATGTTTGGTCTTGGATCAGCAATAAAAATAATTAGTGTATTAATCATTGTTATGTTAGTCTTTGGTGGTGTATGGCACATAAGTAATCTGAAGGCAGATTTAGCGATCGCTGGAGAGAATGCTAAAAAATATGAGCAAGCAATTCAAGATCAACAGGCAGTGGTCGAGCAGATGAAACAAGACTTTGCCCAAATTAACCAGATTAATGAAGATCTGTCTGGTAAGTTGAAAGCTGCACAAGCAGATATGAACTCTTTAAGAGATCGTTTTGCTAGATCGTCAAGTGGTGCAGCGAGAGACTTTGGTGGTCTCGCTGAATCAAAGCCTGCATTGATTGAGAAAATTATCAACGCAGGTACTATTAATGCTTTAAGATGTATGGAGATTGCCTCTGGTGCTCCACTGACAGAACAGGAAAAGAATGCGACTAAACCAAGTGAAATTAATAAAGAGTGTCCGTCAATCGCTAATCCTAGCTACCAGCCTATTCTTGGTAACTAGCCTAAGCGGTTGTTCCTCTTTTGGACTATTCAGCAGGGAAGAAGTTAAACCTGTTGAAGTAGTAGTAAAAGCGGAAGAACGCACACCATTGAATATTGCTTTACCAGATCCAATAAAAGCTGAAAGGTTTGTTTGGGTGGTAGTCACACGTGAAAATTTTGAAGAACAGATTACTAAGATAGAAGCAGCTGGACAGAATCCAGTTTTATTCTCTATCACTACGGATGACTATCAAACACTATCAATGACAGTTAGTCAAATGAGAATCTTGATACAACAACAAAGAGAAATCATTGTCAAGTATCAAGAGTACTACGAAACAAACAATAAAACGGATTGAGTAAAATGGGTAACGAGGTAGAGCTAGAAGTACTAAAGACAGTTGTTGGTAAGATTGACCAATCTTTGGAGAAAATGACTATTGTCAGTAATGACATTGGAAAGATTCTCGCTGTACATGAGCAAAGACTTACAGTTCTCGAAAAAACCCATGATGAATCTGAAGATGATATTAAAATCTTACACAAAAGAATAACAGAACTATTCGGAGATATGTCGGATAAACTTCATCAGATGGAACAGCGTTTAGAGCTAAAGTACAATCAACAGCAAGTAAGCGCACAAGAACAACATCAGCAAATACAAAAAGAAATACAAACAGACATTTCAGTGCTAGAAAACAGAATGAGATCGCTTGAAAACTGGCGTTGGTGGATGATGGGCGTTGGTGTTGGTTTCGGATTTATTCTCGCAAAAATATTCCCTATGCTTGCCTAATACTTGACATTGTAGTATAATTATGGTATACTTCTCTTATGAGTTGGGGATGCCATGTTATACATTGATACAAAATACGCACAGATTCTTGGGTCACGCCTAAGAAATTTCAAACAGAAAAAAGACTATCTCTGGAACTACAGTTGTCCAGTTTGTGGGGATTCCTCCAGAAACAAACTGAAAGCACGTGGTTACATCTATCGCCAGAAATCAGATCTGTTTGTCAAATGCCATAACTGCAGTTATGGTACAAATCTCGGAAACTTAATCAAATACGTAGACTCTTACCTGTACGACCAGTATGTTCTGGAACGGTACAAGGAAGGCGCACGTCCTCAAAACTCCCACAAAGATATTAGCAGTTTCGTCAACGACACACAAGCACCTGAAGGTGTAGAACGTCACGTAGAATTGTCCGATGATGTGTTATCGACACTTATACGTGTCGATTCTCTTAAAAGTGACCATCCTGTTGCTAAGTGGGTAGAGAAGCGGATGATACCTAAGGACAAATGGAACCTTTTGTATCTCGCACCAAAATTCAAAGCATACACCAACACGGTAACTCCAAAATTCCAAGAACCAATCAAAGACGATCACCCACGTCTGATAATCCCATTCTTTAATAAGCATGGGAAGGTTATCGCATTTCAAGCGAGATCATTTGGAAAAGAAGAGCCTAAGTATTACACCATTAAGATAGATGAAGATTGTGAAAGAATCTATGGTATAGATAGAGTTGACTTCAGCAAGAGAATCTACGTTGTTGAAGGTCCAATTGATAGTTTATTTTTGCCGAACTGCATCGCAGTCTCAGGGTCTTCAGTTGACAGCCCAACTTTACGGCAAATCATGACTAATGCTACTATCGTAATGGATAATGAACCACGCAATAAAGAGATAGTTCGTATTGTTGACAAAAACATCGAACTAGGGTATAATGTATGCATGTTTCCGAATACTGTGAAACAAAAAGATATCAATGAAATGATTCTTGCAGGCATGAGCAAAGATGAAATTCTTAGCATAATAGATAACAACACCCATCATGGGATTGAAGCGAAATTGGAATATAGCACATGGAAAAAAATATGAAAGTGAAATTGATTAGCTACTCTCAACCTGTAGAAGATCTTTCAGAAGAAGGTATTGACGACATCCAAGAGTTAGTTGCGTTCTGTGCGAGGGTATCAAATCCCACGAACCAGATGAATACCGCAAGTTCTGAAAAACTAATCAAATACCTTGTTAATAATGCGCACTGGTCACCACTTGAAATGGTTTCTGCGTGTATGGAAATTGTAACTACACGTGACATTGCTCGCCAAATTCTTCGTCATCGTTCATTCTCCTTCCAAGAATTCTCACAGCGTTACGCTGATCCTGCACTCATGGGTGATCAATTTGTTCTACGTGAGGCACGTCTACAAGACACTAAAAACCGTCAGAACTCTATTGAGATTGATCTCAATACAGATGAAGGACGGCAAATTGCGTATGGCTGGGAACAGATGCAGAACCGTGTGATCACAGAAGCGAACAATGCATACCAATGGGCTATCTCTAAAGGTATTGCCAAAGAGCAAGCACGTGCTGTATTACCAGAAGGTAATACTATTTCACGAATGTATATGAATGGAACTATTCGTTCATGGATTCATTATATTGATTTGCGTTCCGCTAATGGAACACAACTAGAACATATCGAAATTGCTAGAGAAATTGGTAAAGCAATTGCCAAGATTTTCCCTCTAGCCGATGAATTTACAAATTAAAAGAAATATTGGAGAGAATAAACTATGAATGATGTCGTACATGGAGTAAAGGTCGACTACTCTCGAGATGCACTGTTCGATGAACTCGGACTGATTCGTCTACGAGAGTCTTATATGAAGGATGATGAGCAATCTCCACAAGAGAGGTTTGCTTATGTATCAAGTACTTTTGGTTCTAATCCTGAGCATGCTCAGCGGTTGTACGACTATTCATCCAGACACTGGTTGTCGTATAGCACACCTATCCTTTCCTATGGACGAAGTAAGCGTGGTTTGCCAATTAGTTGTTTTCTAAACTACATTGAAGATACTGCAGAAGGATTGGTTGACAATCTATCTGAAACAAATTGGCTATCAATGTTGGGAGGTGGTGTTGGTATTGGTTTTGGTATTCGTTCTGCTGACGATAAGTCTACTGGTGTTATGCCTCACCTTAAAATTTACGATGCTTCTTCTTTGGCTTATCGTCAAGGTCGGACTCGTCGTGGTTCTTACGCTGCCTATCTGGATATTTCTCATCCTGATATTATGATGTTCTTGGAACTACGTAAACCAACTGGCGACCAAAACATGCGCTGCTTGAACTTACACCATGGAGTAAACATTACTGATGACTTCATGCAAATCATTGAGAATTGTATGAAAGATTCAGATGCTAATGATGACTGGGAGTTGAAAGATCCCCACAGTGGTGAGGTTCGTGAGGTAGTTTCTGCTCGCAAATTATGGCAGAAAATTCTAGAGTTGCGTATGACTACAGGTGAGCCATACCTACACTTTATTGATACATCCAATCGCCATCTACCCCAGTGGTTGAAAGATAAGAAACTAAAGGTACATCAATCAAACCTTTGTTCCGAGATTATTCTTCCAACTAACGAGAAACGTACTGCTGTATGTTGCTTGTCTTCACTGAACCTAGAGCATTATGAAGAATGGAAAGATAACAAGTTGTTCTTGAAAGACATCGCTGAGATGTTGGACAATGTGCTTCAATACTTTATCGACAATGCTCCAGCAGTAGTGAAACGTGCAAAGTATTCTGCTATGCGTGAGCGTTCAATTGGTATCGGTGCTTTGGGTTTCCACGCATTGCTACAAAAGAAAAATCTTCCATGGGAATCTTCTATGGCAGTTGGTTTAAATAAAACTATTTTCGAAAACGTAAGGAAGAAATTAGATGCTGCAAACCAAGCACTTGGATCTGAAAGAGGTGAAGCACCTGATGCTGAAGGTACTGGTAATCGGTTCAGCCATCTCATGGCAATTGCTCCCAATGCTAGTTCTTCCATTCTTATGGGCAATACCTCTCCTAGTATTGAACCTTATCGGGCTAACGCATATCGCCAAGACACTCTATCGGGTTCTCACCTAAACAAGAATCGTTGGTTAGATCAGATCATTAAGAAAGAAGCTGAATCACATCCTGTTGGATGGTATGATGAGCAGTGGTCTTCAATTATCGCTAACGATGGTTCTGTTCAACACCTCAAGTATCTTGATGACTGGACAAAGGATGTATATAAAACATCAATGGAAATTGATCAACGTTGGGTTATTCAGCATGCAGCTGATCGCCAACCATTTATTGATCAGGCACAATCATTGAATGTGTTTTTCCGTCCTGACAGTAATCTTGTTTACATTCATGCGGTACACTTCATGGCATGGAAATCTGGACTTAAAACTATGTACTATTGCCGTTCAGATAAGATCGCCAAAGCTGACAAAGTGTCAAAGCGTATCGAGCGTGAAATTATGAAAGAAATTGATATCACATCTATCGCTGACGGTGATGCATGTATCGCCTGTGAGGGATAAATGATCGAAATTATTAATAAACATATTGATGAGGGCAAAGCTGTCCACATCAAGAAAGGCATCCAACCTTTTGGTTGGGATGTCGTGGTGAAACATCTGAGGGAATGTGCTGACGAAATTTACGCTGGCACACCCAATGGTACTTTAAGCTATCAGTTGAACCAAGCAGAAGAAATTGAAGATGTCAAAAAGGTTATTGAGTATCTTAATAAAGATATGACACTTAAAATATTTGACGCACATATCTTCACTTCCTTCACTACAAAGAAAAAGGCTGTTGCGCATACTGATAATCATAACGTGTTACTTTGGGCAATCACAGGTAACATGACTATTAATCTTCTGGATGATATTGATTCAGAAGAGTGTTATTATACAGAAGAACTAAAACCTGGAGATATCGTATACATCCCAGCTGACATGCCCCACAGAATTGATGCACAGGGTGAACGTGCATTGGTTTCGTTTGGTGTTGAAGTTGAAGAAGGTGTGAAGTATAATTCTCCAGTTACAAACCCATATATTAAAAAGGATGGCAACAATGAGTCCTAAAAAGACCAATACTCAATTACTAAATCTAACAGACGAGCGTAATTACTTTAAACCTTTCAACTATCCATGGGCATATGATGCTTGGTTGAAGCATGAACAAGCACATTGGCTTCATACTGAAGTACCAATGGCAGAAGACGTCAAAGACTGGAAATCACGTTTGACAGATTCTGAGCGTAAATTCCTAACAAACATTTTCCGTTTCTTCACACAGGGTGACATTGACGTTGCTGGTGGTTATGTGAAGAATTATCTTCCATACTTCCCACAACCAGAGATTCGTATGATGCTTTCTGGTTTTGCTGCTCGTGAAGCATTGCACATTGCTGCATACTCACACTTGATTGAAACACTAGGTATGCCAGAGTCTACTTACTCTGAGTTTGCTGAATATGAAGAAATGGCAGCAAAGCATGACTATGTTGCTGAGTTGTCTAGCAAGAATGGTACGCTAGAATCAACAGCAACACACATTGCGGTATTCTCTGCTTTCACAGAGGGTATGCAGCTATTCAGTTCTTTCATTATGTTGTTGAATTTCCCACGTCATGGTATGATGAAGGGTATGGGTCAGATTGTTACATGGTCTATTGTTGATGAAACAATGCATGCTGAGAATATGATCAAACTATTCCGCACATTCGTTCAAGAGAATCCTGAAATTTGGAATGACTCACTAAAGTCTAAGATCTATACTATCGCAGAAAAGATGGTTGAACTTGAAGACAAATTTATTGACTTGTCATTCGCAGGTAGCGATATGAGATCCCTAAATACCGAGGATGTGAAGATGTACATTCGGTATATTGCTGATCGTCGCCTAATTTCATTGGGCATGAAAGGCATTTTTAAAGTTAAAAAGAATCCTCTCCCATGGGTAGAAGAAATGATCAACGCACCAGTACACGGCAACTTCTTCGAGAACCGTGTCACTGATTATGCGAAAGGTGCATTGACGGGATCATGGGAGGAAATTTGGGGGAAGGCAGTTTAATGTCTATTAAAAAACAATTCGAATGTGAGAGTTGTAACGCTATTGGTGTAATTACTATTCGTGGGGAAGAATTTACCTCTGAAGAAATCGTCTATTGTCCTCTGTGTAGCGCAGATATATATGAGGAGGAAGAGGATTTCGATGAAGAGTAATTATGACATGGTATAATAACAACGAACCAGTTGAAGAAATAGATCCAAAATATAAGGCGTTCGTCTACTTGATAACAAATCTTGTAGATGGACGCCAATATATTGGTAAGAAGTTAACTGAAAGTACAAGAACCAAACCACCACTAAAGGGTAAGACTAGAAAACGTAAAGTTAAGTCTGAATCCGATTGGCGTGATTATTGGTCATCCTCCGATGAATTGAAAGCAGATGTAGAACGTCTTGGAAAAGAGAACTTCAGACGTGAGATCCTCTGTTATTGCCTAAATAAAGGTAGTGCCTCTTACTTTGAGGCTAAATTTCAATTCCAACACGAGGTACTCGAGAATCCTGACAAATGGTATAATGGACATATTCAAGTCCGTGTTCACAGGAATCACGTAAAAATAGAAAAATGAATTTACTCCTATTAGTAACAGCGTTGTCGTTGTCTGCAATAGCTGCTTGGTATGCCATCTCTGGATTGGTTGCCATCTTTGCTGCAGCTGTGATACCTATTATGATAATGGGCTCACTACTAGAGGTATCAAAACTTGTAGTAGCATCTTGGCTTTATAGAAACTGGAAAGAGATTCCACTTCTAATGAAGGGTTATTTCACTACTGCTTTAGTAGTGCTAATGCTCTTAACATCTATGGGCATCTTTGGCTTCTTGTCAAAAGCACATATTGATCAAACACTTTCCTCCGATGATAACACAGTTGTAATTTCTCGTATTGAAACAAATATCGAGAGACAGACAAAGCGTATTGATAGCGCAGATAAACAACTACGTATTCTTGATGATGCTATTGAACGGTATAATGAACTTGGAGCAGTAACAAAAGGTGTTAAAGCACGTCAGGATCAAAAACCAGAACGTGATGCGCTTGCTGCTGAGATCAAAGATGCTGAAACAGAAATGGCTAAACTCGAGGATGAGAAACTTGTCCTTATTAAAGAGCAAGTCAAAGCAGAAGCAGAAGTTGGTCCAATCAAGTATATCGCTGCGCTCATCTATGGTGACCAAGCGAACACAATGCTCGAAGAAGCAGTTCGTGTAGTTATTTTGATGATTGTTGGCGTGTTTGATCCACTAGCAGTATTGATGGTTATTGCTGCTAACTGGGGATTCGCAAGGAGAGAAAATGAAAAAGAAATCGTTCGGGACATGCCCATCGTGTCCGACACCACCGAAACCGAAACCGTCTCAGAACCCGAACCAACCGAAACCCACAAAGAAGTCAAAGACGAAGTAACGGTTGAGGAAGATATTCAGATCACTACTAATTCTAATCGAAAGAAAGGTAGATTGATAACTGAGATAGATGCAAACAAGACTAGCCGAACAGAATCATTTCTAAACTCTGTTGGCGCAGGTAGTGGCATCGGTATTATTGAAGCAGAAGTACAAGATTTACAGTCAGACTTGCCATTCTCAATTGACGATTCTACTAAATAGAATTAAATAATGAGGATGGCTCCACATGTACAGAACACTTTTGGGGTTCATTGTAGTTTTATTCTTTTCAGTGCCTGTGATGGCTCAGACACTGACAGGATCTGGATCTGCAGATGACCCTTTCACAACTAATTCGAACAGTACCGTAACCTCTAACGGTTCGAATACCACAACAATCAAACAGCCACCACCGTCGGCTATTTCCCCCTCTTTTAGTTCTGGTAACAACAGCGACTTGTGCACGATTGGTGTAGCAGGTGCTGTTCAGACTCAAATTCTCGGCATCTCAGCTGGCACTACATTCACTGAAGAAAACTGTATTCGTCTAAAGAACGCAAAGGTTCTATACGATATGGGTATGAAGGTAGCTGCTGTGTCTGTGATGTGTCAAGATCCAAAAGTGTTTGATGCTATGGGTCATGCTGGTACTCCATGTCCATACAATGGAACAATTGGTGAAGCTGCTAGATTGGGTTGGGAAACCCATGTACAGACAACGAGACAAGAATTAGAAGAATCGGACAAACCAAATGTTAAAGAAGTTATTACTTTCGGTGGTCTTGGTATGTTGGGCATGCTCCTCTTATTCTGAGGGGATAACACCGTACCACGGAACTACTGGAAATGCTGCAGGCAATGGACTGCGGTGGGGGATGGGTAATGTATTACCAACACCTCCAGGTTTAGACATTAATGGTGTTATCTACAGATACACGATTAATAAACAAACTGAAGATCATGCGACAGTGAATATACAAAATGAAAATGCTAATGGTACAGGATATATCTTTCGTGAGACAGATGAGTGGCTTCCTGGATCTTTAGATGGAACTCAGATTAACAAGGTTGTACCTGTAGTTCCTAGTAATAGATCATTGTGGGGTGATGGTTCAATTGATGTCACAGGTGGATCGGTTAGCGATCCTAACGTTATGTATACATATCGTGTGGATCCATGTTATGATCCGCAGTTTAGTCCAAACTGCCCTGGATACAAAAAACCAGAGATCACGATCCCAACGATTGATCTTACTACTATTTACGATGTTACTACTGATACGAATATTGATATTAACAGAGAAACATGTAAAGAAAGTGACGTATCAGCCGATTGTATTATACTAAAGACTAATTCTGAAGAAGAAGAATCTAAAACAGAAGAAGAGTTAGCTGCTGAGGAAGAAGAAGAGAAAGAAAAATCGCAGTTGCGATTAGAACGTGCCCTAACAGAAGCAAATAAAAATAAAATGTTTGCTATCGCTATGGACCAGTCTGCTGTTCTCGCTGCAGTTAACAACGCTACTAATATGAATTCATATTATTCAGTAACTATGTCTGGTGGAGTTTATAAGGATTCCGTTGCACTAGTGGATACGAAATTGCCTGAGAATAAAAGAGGGCTACGCAACGGTTTTGCACAACAATTATTGCATGAACAAATGATAGGCATGCAGTACAAAAGAGGAGTAAATAAATGAAATCGATAGTGGTAGCAATCAGTGCTGCATTGGTAGCAGTATCTGTTAGCCCGACTTGGGCACAAGCTGAGGATGTACCAATTAATGGCACCGTGCAGTCACGTTGCGTAATTCAAACAGACAGTGCAGGTGTTTATGGTAACCCAAATGCCTATACTCTAACAACCACACCAGCAGACGGTGGACAGCTAGCGATCGTTCGTTTTGATGTTACTCTTGCTGGCGCATATTATGCTGAGATTACTGCTCCAACAGCATTCTCATCTAGCCCATCACTTCCAGACCAAGTAATTTGGACTGGTAATACTGAAGTAAGCGCAGTTTCTGATTCGACAGGTATGGGAACTTATGAGTCTTCAAAGATTGAGTTTGGTATGACAGACAAGTATGATCTAACTGCTACAGGTAGCACTTGGTTCAAAACATCTTCTACCGCAGCAATGGGTGGTAATAAAGCATTTCCAGGAGGATCATACACTGCTATCGTAAGCGCACAGTGTATCGCAAAGTAAATGAAGAATATTTTTATCATATGTTTAGCTATGTTGATTTCTACTTCTACGGCATCTGCCCATGAAATGGTACCAACATACCCATCACTTGTTCCATCCCATCTTGATAATGTATACAAGGCAACGATGGAAATGTTTAATAAAAGATCTGACGTCGAATATTATGAAATCGGCGTCTTTGATGTAAACTTTCAACCGATACCGTTTGTGTCAAAGTATACTGTGATAAACATTAGGTATCTTGGACATGTTACATTTGATGTTTATATTAGAAAAGAAGATGTAAGCCGAGCAGAGTATATCTGCTCTAAATCGAAACTGAGGAAACAAGGCGAGCAACCAAAAACTGCTGTGTCGTCTAGAATTTGCTCGAAGTTTAAGTGAGATTTGTATAGATGAAAAAAATCTTAATTGTAAGTTGTTTGTTCTTAAGCACTGCTGCATTTGCTGAAAGCAGTTCTTTAAACTTACAACTACCGAGTGCTCCGTCTGCGTATGGGCAGGATAGTATTCGGGCAGGTGATCTTGATTGTAAAAATGCTATTGGTGGTTCTACTAATTTAGAATTTGGTGTCACTGGTATCGTTGACAATTATAACAGTCCATTTGGTGGAAACAGTGGTAACAGCAATAAGGACGTTGGTGTCTATGCTAGAATTACTATCCCACTAGATGGTCCAAAAGAGAGAATTAACTGTAACTCACTTTATGAATTGGAACTTCGTAAGAAAAGAATTGAAGTTTTGAAGTTGCAAGAAGAACTTGAAGCACTAAGGCGACTTAATGCTTCTGGTAAGGATGGGTTCGAAAACTAACAAAAGCGAAATTCAGAATGTAAATTAAAATTGATCCATATTATGAAACAGAAAAGGAAAGTAATATGGATTACGTTCAATTTATTATCGATCAACTTGTCACATGGTGGCAGTTTACATTAGTAGGTGTTTTAATCATTATTGGTTGGCTTGCCAATTTGGCAGGTGTAGACCAAGACGAACCACTTGTTGGTTTGAAGTATGATGAAATGCCACACATGCAACCAATCAAAATCGCCACCGCATCAAAAGGTTTTTGGGGTGCTGTTTGGATGTGGTTCATGGGTGTCCGTCACTGGCAAGTATGCAAGGACTGGCACTTTGAAGTAAATGGCGAAAAGTACGTCATCCCTAAAGGTTTCACATTTGATGGTGCGTCTGTACCAAAATTCCTAGCGACTTGGCTATCGCCAACAGGTGTGTTGCTAATCGGTGGACTAGTCCACGACTACGTCTACAAATATACTGTATTGCTTAAAAAAGGTAAGAAGGAAACTTCCGAACCTATGACACAAAAGCAAGCAGATCAACTATTCCGTGATATCAATATCGAACAGAATGGTTTTCATCTCCTCAACTATCTCGCATACTGGGCATTAAGAATAGGTGGCTTTGCCGCTTGGAATGGTCATCGTAAAAACAACTGTAAAATTGGAGACTAACACATGTATGAATATCGAGTATTAATCAAACGAGTAGTAGATGGAGATACAGTAGATGTGGACATCGATTTGGGTTTTGGTATTTGGATGCGTGATGAGCGCATACGGATTATGGGAATTGACACACCTGAGAGTAGAACTTCGGATGACGTTGAGAAAGTGTTTGGGCTTGCAGCCAAAAAACGACTTTCAGAACTTCTTGGCGAAACAGGAATTCTTAGAACGCAGGTTGATAAGAGCGGTGAGGATGCAAAGGGTAAGTTTGGTCGTATTCTTGGCGATTTTGCTGTTGGCGACAAAACTGTAACACAAATTCTTATAGAAGAAGGACATGCCGTATCTTATTATGGTGGAAGCAAAGAGGAATTGCAGGAAATGCATAAAGCAAATCGTGCGTTACTAATTGCTGAAGGTGTTGTCACTTTACCGTAAAGTAAATTGGAGAGATTAGAGATGTATGAATTGTATACACCACTACAAAAAATTTATTTCTTTATATGTGGTCTTATCATTGTTTCATCATTAGTGTGGATAACACATGTATATTTTGAAGCAAGAGTTATAAACAATAAGTGGGTTGAAACATTCACCACACCTGAAGAATACTGGAGTGCAGTTCCGAAGTGGAAGTGGAGTCCTATAGGAGAACAGAATGGCTGAAAAAGATCTTGGTGAAGAACTCGAAAACATTGAGGAAGGCATTGAGAACCTTAAAAATAAAGAATTCCGCATTGCTGGAATAAAGGTAACACCAGTTACTGCGCTGGCTGCTCTAACAGCTATCGGTTCACTTGTTGGTGCGTTATATGGTGGCTTCTTGATGTATCAGAAAGTCGAGCAGGCAATTCAATTCGTAGACCAACAACAGGAATACGAAGAAAAGATTGCTGACTATGACACACGTATGCAGATTATGGAAACTAAGATGGAAGAAACTATCGGTTATGCACGTGACATTAAAAATGGACTGCAGAAGGATATTCTTCGTATCGAACAGCAAGCTGATAGAACTGAAGACATGGTTAGAAAGTCAACTGATGATGTCCGCAATATGATCTCAGACGCAGAGCAAAGGTTTGAGACCAAGCGTGATAGTCTACGTGAGACAGTATCCAGAGACACAAAAGAAATTCAGGAAAAAATTGATAGGAACGCAAAGGAACTCGAGCAGCGTCTAACTAACAAACTGCAGAGGGCACTCGACAACCCTCTAGCCAATTAATATGTTAGCCGAACTCGCTGCGGCGAATGCTGCCTTTGAGGTAGTAAAACAAACTGTCCAGAACGGTAGAGAAATCTACGAAGCTGGTGAGGCACTTGCTCAGTATTTCGGTTTAAAGACTGAGATTCAGAAGAAGGCACACCAGCATGGATACAAGAGCGACCTTCAAGCGTTCATGGCTGAGGAACAACTGAACGCAAAAGAATCTGAACTTAAAGAGATGATGATCTATCAGGGTAGAGCAGGCATGTGGGACGATTGGTTACATTTCCAGAAGGAGATGAAACGTAGTCGTGAGGAAGAAGAGAGAAAGATCCGATTGGCTCAACTCGCACGAAGAAAAACCATTCTGAACGGTATCCTCTACACCTCATATGCGATCTGCGGGATCGCTCTGCTGGCTGCAGCGATTTTCATCACCCTAGCGGTGGTTCGACTGTCCTAAAAAGTAATACTTTTCACTCCCAGAAACCCCACCTCGAGTGGGGTTTTTTCATTGTAGACACGTAAGTTGTTGATTTTACAGGGGAAAATAATTGAAAAAAACTCCAGAAAGTTGTTGACATTTAGGATAGTTATGGTATAATTACTGTATTAGTTGATTAGGAGAGAAAACAATGCGTCGTGATTCAAGAACCAAAACTTTTACTGGCTACTCTACTGCTGGTATTGCTGCAAACTTTGCTGATGCTTATGTCAAAGACGGTGTCGTCTACTGGAAGTCGAACGATCGTTGCCCCTTTGAAGACATGCTCACTGACTTCATGGAAGCTGGTTTCATCACTGACGTGGAAATTCTGTTGACTCTGCAAGAAAAGAAAAAACAGGATCGTGAAGCGATTGCTGCGTACATCAAGTCACAAGCAAATCGTTCTGAAGAGCAGATTGCAGAAGAGCGTATGGAAGCACGTGCTGCTTTTGGTGCTGGTGAGAAAGTTGTGAACATCTTTACTGGTGAAACATACTACGCTTAATAAGAAAAGCAGAAAGTTGTTGACTTTTTGCAATGCTTGATGTATAATACTAACATGAACTTGGAGATTACTATGTTTGGATTTTTGAAGTGTACAGTGGCTGTTTTGATTGGTGCGTTGATGGTGGTTGTTGCGTTTGATTATGCAATGTCTATGCCTGATGTTTATGTTTCATACGCTACCAAGGAATGTCAGTCAGTGATCAACTACGAAGGAATCTTCTTCGGTAAAGAAATTTACAGCTGTGAGAATCTTCCAGAGAAATTTAATCATATTTGGACAAATTAAGGAGACAAGATGAGTGTAGAAATGATTGATCTAGTAAATGCTTTGTTCGACCAAGCTGCTGAAGACAGCAAAAAAGAATTCCACGATCTAATGTGGAAGCAACTTCAAGATGAAGTTCGTAAAATGGAGGACGCTCGGATTCAGGAATATGAAGATATGGAATTTGGTCGTCTATCACTTGAAAATGATTTAGAGGAGAAATACTCATGCTACTACCACTAGCCCAAGATCTCACACCAGAGAAAATGGATGAATTGAAGACTATCACAAGGGAAGCATTACATGAAGACACGGTGCGTATTACTTTTACCAAAAAAGACGGTACAGAACGAGTCTTACTCGGAACCCTCAAGTCCGATGCAATTCCCGCAGATAAGCAGCCTAAAGAAGGCACGAAAACTGCCAAGACTTCTGATGACGCCCAAGCAGTTTTTGACACAACAATTGGAGAATGGCGATCTTTCCGCTGGGACTCAGTAAAACTTGTAGAGGTTGAGTATGAACTTAACTACTAAA
>Ga0181553_10000475_pt1 | contig 34788 bp, 24 predicted proteins | sample 011ome_17_FD_133753 | JGI IMG/M metagenome (GOLD analysis project Ga0181553, IMG submission 133753) | Coastal salt marsh microbial communities from the Groves Creek Marsh, Skidaway Island, Georgia - 011502XT metaG (megahit assembly) | ecosystem: Environmental > Aquatic > Marine > Intertidal...
ATTTTAACAATATTTTATGCATTTTTTTCATCTGGATTTGTATGGTTAACATCACGTGGAAGTGATTTAGATTATATTTTACCAACAAACGAAGAATTTTATACTGCACCAACTTATGAAACAATGAAACAAGGACCATCTAGTGAAATAAACTGTAATGAAACACCGAGCGGTTCATATGCTGCATTTGTAGATAATTTTCCATATAATATGATAGTTACAAAAGGTTCTTCGCCAGAAGAATTAGCAGGATTATCTAAAACGGAACGATTAATGAATTGGTATGGTAAAACTGTTGCTGGTTGTTTTAAAACAAATCGTGGTTGGTTTAAATGGTATTTAGATTGCTTTCCACCGGGGGAAGGTTTATTTGGTAACCAAACATTTCAAATATTTATTGCTTTCCCTTTTACAATCGTTGTTATTGGATTTTTATCATTAGGAACTGGGTTTTGGTCCGCTTTTGGATCTGCAACTTCTGCAGATATGAAAGTTACCGTATGGGGTGGATTTTTGTTATATGCATGGGGATTATGTTTTGCATTAATGGGATTAGTAACAGCACGTTTTTTAGCAACAATATGCTTTTATCCAATGAGTCAGGCATGGAAGGATGTTGCTAATATAATGGCATGCAATATCACATCATTTGTTGTTTTATTTGGATTCTTTTGTTGTGGTGCAGCATACGATACATTGGATGAATCAATAGCAGGAATTATGGGTATTGTGTATATAGTTCTTATTTGTTGGAATATATACAAAAATGCAATTAACTATTTTGTAGATAATCCTGGTTCAACAGGTACTGGTCGTTCAACAAATATAGACTTATTTATATAATTGTAATTTATTGTCAATAATATGTAACTATATGTAATTATATGTAAATCTAAAATTAATATATAAAAAGGATTATTTATTAATTTTAATGGGTAAAAATAACAAGAAAAAAAATAATAAAAATAATTCTGGTAAATCGGAAAGTTCAATGCCGTTTGTTAGTGTATGCACACCAACGTTTAATAGACGCCCATTTATAATGTCCATGATAAAATGTTTTCAACACCAAGATTATCCCAAAGAGAGAATTGAATGGATTATAATTGATGATGGAACTGATAAAATCGGTGATTTGGTAAAACATATACCACAAGTAAAGTATTTCGCTTATGATAAAAAACTTTATTTGGGGAATAAACGGAATATTATGCACGAAAAGTCAAAAGGTGATATCATTGTTTACATGGACGATGATGATTATTATCCACCAGAGAGAATATCACATGCGGTTGATAGACTAGTAAACACACCTCATGCTTTATGTGCTGGTAGTAGTGAAATTTATATTTATTTTAAACATATTCAAAAAATGTATCAATTTGGACCATATAAACAAAGTCATTCTACTGCCGGGACGTTTGCTTTTAAACGCGATTTGTTGAAAATAACACGGTATGAAGATAATGCTGCTTTGGCAGAAGAAAAACATTTTCTAAAAGATTATACTATTCCCTTTGTTCAATTAGACCCATTAAAAACAATTTTGGTTTTTTCGCATATTCACAATACATTTGATAAACGTCGTTTATTGGATAATTATAATCCAGATTTTACAAGAGAAAGTAATAAAACAGTTGATATGTTTGTTAAAGAACCGGAATTATATGATTTTTACTTTAATTCTATTGAAAATGCTCTTAAGGATTATGAACCTGGACGCCCTAATATGAAACCTGATGTTTTGGCACAGATGGTCGCTATTGAAAAAAAAAGAAAAAAGGACATGGAAGAAGCACAAGCAAAAGCAGCAAAAAATGGACCAACGATTACATTTACACGAGGAGATGGGATTCCACAAGAATTAACATTAGAACAAGTTGTTGGTATTTTACAGCAACAACAAACACAAATTAATCATTTAACTAATCTTTTGAAAGGAAAGGATGAAGAAATTAAATTGTTGACTGACATTTTAAATAATAATCAAACTTCGATAAATATATAATTATACGAAAATTATAAACAAAATTATAAACAAAATTATTATTAAACAATATAAAGATATATGCTAGTTAAATAGTATTAATAAGCATAGTTTCACAATGACCACATATGACAACGACACCACCAACGACGGATTGTATGAAATGTTTAATGAGGATAAGGTTGCTTCTCGGAATGGGTCTAATAAAAATGGACGACGCCGTTATTATCCTTCAAATAAACCACAATCCTTAGTTAGAAATGCACAAACGGGTATTCCTTACAGTTTTAATGTTGGTTCAAAGGAACAACAACAACTATTTAAGACTGTGGATACTACCGGTGTTTGCGATGAAGATGGATATGTATTTCCGCGTCAATCAAATACCAGTAATCCAAATACAAACCATTTGTTTTATGATACGCCAGAACAGTGTATGACTCATTTGCGAATTTCATTTGAAAGAAGTTTTATTGAGAAATGGCACGAAGCACGACGTGAACAGTTGTAATAAATGAATAATAATTAAATGAATAATAATTAAATGAATAATAATTAAATGAATAATAATTAAATGAATAATAATTAAATGAATAATAATTAAATTGTATATAAACATAATTATTTTTATACAATTAATACTATGGATATATCATCAGATACAATAAATAAACAAAACTATATTGTATTTATACCAAGTGGACGTTTGGGTAATGCTATTTTTCGTTATATGGCGTGTGCTCTTTTGAATACAAGTAATCCAATAATGGCATCCCATAAATATACACTACAAACCGATTTAAAAACCCCACATTCATTGTTTGATTTTTACAATGGATTGGATTGTGAAGGGAATGATATTGGGTTTATAAACACAAGTAAACGTTCAATTTCAGATATAGAAAACCATTGCAGAGATAACTACACTATTATGGGGTTTAATACACTAGGATATATAAAACATACAATTGATATTAATCGATTGAAAAAAAATAAGTATATTAACGATAATAATGGACACGGTATTTATGTAAAAAATACTATTCGTATAACAGATACAAATTTTATGAATATTTTTTATAATAATAACAATTTAGAAAATGTTAATGTTTTAATGGATGGTTATTTTCAGATTGGTCATCTTTATTTAAAACATAAACCTCAAATAATAAATTATATGGAAAAATATAAAAACGAACATAAAATACAAACCGATAGAAATGACACTTATTTTATAAAAGATTTATTAAATGATATTGTATTAACTTCTGATAAACTATATGATGTTGTTATTCATATAAGATTAGGTGATTTCAATGACCGTCCAGATTTTATAGAATTAAAATATTACCTTAAATTATTTGAGTCGCTCCCAATATCAAAACACCAATCCATATGTCTATTACATGAACCAATAAATACATTTAAGGATCGTCGATTTATTCAAGAATGTATCATGTGGTTTGAAGAACGCGATTTGCCAATTACCACTGAAACAAATTCTCTCTTAATTGATTTTAATATTATGAAACAATGTAAACTTCTTGTCTGTTCAATGAGCACACTTGCTTGGAGTGCTGCTTATCTATCCAAGCACATTGAGTTATGTTATATGCCAAATTATAATTTTTTTAAAACAACAGATACTACGACGACATTGGATCGGTCAAATTTTTATTTTAGTTTGCCAATTGAAAATACAATACTATACGATGTATCCACAACATCGCCAAAAATAAATAATATTAAATCACTTATATTAACATTGCCGAAATACGCTCATCGTTTAACAAATCTAGATAAATTAATACAAGGTTTGGAAAAAATAGGATTAAGAACAAAATTATTTAATGGTGTATATGGTAAAGATATTGTAGTTGTGAATGATAATGAAAAACAAAATGGAATGGAAACAATTACATGGAGGGATTCAACATATAATTATAATAAAAATGTAAGATTAAATAGGAAGCGTATGATGCTTGGTGAGTTTGGATGTGTATGGAGTCATATTAATATTTTTAAGGAACTATTGAAAACCGAAAAAGGAAAAGGAAAAGGAAACAATAATGATAATGATAATGATAATGATAACGATAATGATAACGATAATGATAACATGTATTATTTGGTATTAGAGGATGACGTTCAATTAGTAAAACCATTAAATGAATTACACGATTTGTTGTTACATATACCTGACGATATGGATTTTTGTCATTTGGCATTAAGCGATTGGTATCCATTCGTATTAACACAACCAAAAAATGATTATTTTTATGAATGTGAAAAACGTTTTTTTAATAGAACTACTGCATATATTGTTTCAAGAAAAGGAGCAAAAAAAATACTTGATTATATTGGTAATGAAATTAATTTACCAATCGACGATTTAATTAATACGATTTATAGGACACAAATGGGTTTTAAATTCTATGTTCCCAAAACCTATTTTTTTAAAGAACAGGATAATAATACGCGATTAGACGATCTTTATCAAGCGTAATATTTTATAATAAATTTATTGTATTGTATAATAAATTTATTCTATTTTATTATTCTATTTTTATATAAATCATATATACTACACCATTCAGGATACATTGATACATTTTTATCCAGTGAAGGTGAAATGTTACCATTTACAAACGGATATGGCATATATAGATGATCCTTCCTTTTATTCATTTGAAAATGCGCACCCATCATACTTAATGCAGAGTTGGAACAAATACCGCCACAACACATACTCATTATATATAATGTATTAATTTCATTATTAATACTATAATTATTATGAAGTATTGGTTGATAATACGTTTTAGTATTAATAACAATGTTTTTTAATAATTGTTTTATATAATTGATTGTTTTATTAGAACATATATAAAATATCGCATTTGGGTTTATACTAATTATTCGATTTATACAGTATTGGTAATACTGTATTATATTAAAATTACTTAATATATTCTTAAAATTACCATCCAATACAATATGAATAAAATAATTATTAGTAAAATTGTGATTTAATAAATGAGTATTTATTGGGGAAATATTTATTTTATTTAAAATTGTAGTTGTTAATATATCTGGAATATAATTATAATTTATAAAATGACCACTTAATATAACATTATTATATGTTTGTATACTATAATCTATTTCGCGTTTAGTGTATACATATGAATTATTCGTCGACTGATTATATATAAAATAATGTTGTTTGTTGAGTAATTCGTGTGATAGTTGAAGGTCTGGAAATAATCCTTTTATTGTATGTATTATTTCCTGTTTATTATCACCAGTTATTCCATTTTCATTTAAAACAAAATTTTTATTATAACTATTTGCAAATTTTGCCGCACAAGCGATTTGAAATAAGATGTTACCTAAATTCCCATTCAATATAATGTGTAATTGGTTATTATGTATTTTGTTATGGTATGAAATTTTATTACAATTCACATTAAAATCACTATATAATTCCATCGTCGGATTAGGATAAATATTAGTTTTATATAGATGATTTCCAACCATAACATCTTCATAATATATACTATCACACGTCATTGTTGTAAACAATTTAATTGCTTTATTGCTTACATAGTATAATGGTCCCCCGCAATATTTAATACCAAGTGTAACATTATTTTCCTTCCCTTCCATTTTCATATGATGTAAATTAATATTGCGTACATCAACATTTTTCCCAATATAATCATTATCTTGTATTTTATTTAAAATTAAATCATTAATAACATTATTTATATGAATGATATTAACAATCATATCATCGTCGCATTTAAATAATCCTTTTATTGATGGATACAACTTATATACAGTTTGTAATAATAATAATGTTTTATTATTTAGGGTATCGTAGGTATCTTCGGTATTTAGAATAATATATTTATCATCTATAACAGCGTATAATTTATCAGCGTATAATTTATCAGCGTATAATTTATCAGCGTATAATGTATTTTTAAAATATTCTTGGTCTCCATATAAAATATATGCCTTTGTACGAGTTAATTTATTATTAATTTTTTTATATATTTCAGTCGAAGACCTTGTATTTTTCTTACAAGAATAAATTATAAATAAAAAATCAGTGTCAGTGTCCATTTTTATTTATATAAAAACAAAAAGTTTAAGTCATTATAATTTTATTCATTAAAGGAAAAAATCCTAATTCATTCAGAATTTTCTCTTTCGTTTGTTTGATTACTTCTATTCGTTCAGACCACCAATCTTCCTCAATAGCTTGTTGAATGATTTGTAATGCTGTTTCAGGGTCTTCCAAAGGTAATCGCACAAATGCTTTTTCATCAATATACTTTTCCAAGTTTGGACACCCCCAATAAAAACAGAGAGATTCACATAAGATTGCTTCCCATAGTTTCTCGGTTGCATAGTTGTGTTCTGAATTGTTTTCTACTCCTAAGCAATACTTATAGTTTGAATAGACATTGTATTTATTGTCTTGCGGAACTTTTCCTTTATATGCTGATATGAAATTATGGTAATTCTCTCTACCAAATACATCTAGTATTGTCTTATCTTGTCTTTCGGTGGTTTTCAATAGTTGTTGTTCACAATAGTTAATAAATGTATTACGTAGTATATGTCCTTCGTCAAAATTCTTTGAACTACATACAGTAGCAACTCTGTTTAGTTTTTGACTTCCTTCGGGAACTGGCGATGAATGAAATGGATAGTCAATCTGCCATTGAATATTATTTAAATGAGTTTTATGTGTAAAAACCTTTAAAAACTTGGTAGGGTCGGGTGATGACCATTCATTACCCCATGTTTTCACACCCCAATGTTTTGTTTCATCATACACCCAAGGTTCCATTTGAAATACCATTGTTTTTGACGGTTCATATACTGCATCTCTTGGTGGAGAATTAATTATAACATAATAATCTATATCATTATCTTCCCAAGTAAGTTCAATCGTGTCCCATAATAAATTATTTTTATCCTTACACATGTTTGACCATTCTTTACATAACTGTTCAGATGAACACCAATTACATAACATTTTGATGCGTGTATTTTTACGTGATTTAATATAACTCTTTTTTACATACAACCCGTCGGTTGGTTTAAAATACATTGATTTTTGTAATCCCGATAATTCTATTTTGTTTTTGAAAAAACCTAATGTATTAAATCCGGCACATTTTTTTTCCTTTAATGCAATTTTCATATCTTCTATATGTGATGGTGATGGCGGTTTAAAGAACATATCATTTCCCAATTGATCTTTTAATGGTATAAATTCGAAATCATCTTCTATTGTATGAGAGAAGTCTAAACTATCATAATTTGTTTGAATATCTGTGTCTATGTTTTTGCTTGTATCTTCATTCCATTCAGATCTTACAATAAGTGGTTGTAATTCATACCGATTTATTTCTGGAACAATTTTCATAACATAATCAATACCATGTTTAATTCCGTTTTTTTCAATATAATCAATCATTTTTTGAGCACCGTTTTTATTAATAGAATATGCAAATGTTCCACCAATGTATAAATCGTGATTTAATTTTTCAACATTAATATTTACATTGTTGCTATTTACATCGTTGCTATTTACATCGTTGCTATTTACATCGTTGCTATTTACATCGTATATATGCCTTACTTGTTTGCGTTTATTTTCAAACATATGATAACCTAAAAATATCATTTCCTTTTCTCCGAACTCTTTTGTTAAATTTAATTTATCTATTATTTTTTTAAAGTTGTTATTATCAGGAATCACCAAATCATCTTCAAATATAAGATAATAATCATGTATTTTATCTTCAATTAAATCTTTCCATATCGTTAAATGACTTAACGCACAACCAATAACACCTTTTCTATTTCCAAAATCATTCCCACGAAACAATTGTTTAAGTTCATTTGTTGAGATTAGTTCTTTTCCATCAACTGCCTTGAAAAATATAAAATCTGTAATAGATGCATCTTTTAATAGTTGTATTGTTTCTCTTTTCCTATCTTCTCTTCGTTCTAGATTTACAACCTTAATATTACTATTTATACTACTATTTGTTTGTGTAGATATAAATTGTGACTCTTCATTTAGTTCATAAGCATTTTTAATATTATTATTATTTCCAATTTCTGATGTTAAACGCCCTATATGGCGGTGAGTAATTCTATCAAAAAAAGCAGTTTTATACCCTGCATCATTCCATTTATCTGCATAATCTCTTTCAAAAAATTGGTTTGGTGATTCATAATTACCTAATTTCAATATTGTATCTACACGTGTTATTGATGGGCGAAAACTATAATGCGGCCAATAATGAGAATTCGGATAGTTTGTTATTGTTTGATTTGGTAAATGATTATGTAAAACAATATCAGTCATACCTTCACCTGAAAGTGGTAAATGCCCTTTTGATTTATAATACTCTATTGTTTCTGCATAATTTTTATTAAATACGACTTGATGGATATTATTATTATTATTATTCAATACATTAATTCCTTTGGTAATATAATTTGTAGAATAATAAAATAGAAAATCATCTTCCATATGTATCCAGTAAGTCGGTTTCAATATTTTTAGTTTATTCCATATAATATTCATACTATTACGATGCCCTTTTTCTTCGGGTGATTTCATATAATAATCAATCCAACCATAATATTTTTTCATTCTCTCGCGTTCTTCACTTGAAGAGTTGTCGTCAATACAAAACCAGTAATCTATTTTATGTAAATCGGTCCAAGTATTTAATATCGAATTTACTGTTTGAGTAAACAAGTCAAATCGCTTACACGTTGTAAATGTAATTATAATTGTGGGTGTGTCATTTTCTTGTGTTTTTAATTTATCTTTGATTAAATGTGCATTTTGTTTTAACAGCAGTTGTTCTTTTACAGTGGTGTTGAATTTTATAAATTTTGTTTTAATTTTATCAAAAAGTAATTTCCATAAATCATTAATATTTACATTATTCATTATGTCGGCATCATTATAAATGATGTTGTCTATACAGCGAAATAGACTAAGTATATTTTTATCATTATCTTTTTCTAATAATTCTCTGTATTGTTTAATATGGTATAAATTATTAATAATAACATTTATTTCATTTGAATCATTTTTATTATTTATTAAGACTTGTTTACAACATTCATATCCAGATACTGAATCATTTACATTATATGCAGTGATTGCATTAAAAAACTCAATCCGATCTTTATAAAAATGTTTATTTATAAATAATTTTTCATTTAATACAGGATTATTGTTATCATACATTTTAAATTTATGATATAATGCATTTATTAAAAGATATTGATTACTATTGTAAAAATATTCAATCGCTATAACAACGCCTTCAATGCGTTCTGAATCATATTCAACTGTTTTTAATAAATATTTGATTGCATTTACCATATCATTTTTATCCTTATACATCATTCCAATTTCTAGTGCAGCATAATATTGTTCTTGATTCCAATGGTTTTCCCTCGCTAGTAATTTTTTATACCATTCTATTGATTTATCGCGATACATTTCACCTGCATCTTTATAACTACGTGCGCAATAAAACGCATATCGCCCTGCTAATCCTTGACCCGGCAATACTAGTTCTTTTTCGTATGCCTTTTCTAGTATAATAGCATCATCATAATATTTTGTTGGGTTTGTGCTTCTATTTCCAGAGCGACCAGAAACGATATGATAATTTCCTTCTATTTTTCCGTAATTACCAACAGGTTCTAGATTTGATAAAAATTCATGTAATACGCCTTTAAATTCCCATTTTTTATGATTGTTTATTAATAGTGGTCTAACATATTCAAAACCTTTACCGATTTTTAACATATATCCATCACATAATAAATGGGATTGTGATATATTTGAAAAAGGTAATATTAATTTTCCATCGATTCTATCATCAGCATCAAATATAAGTAAATAATCCGTTTTGTCATAGGCATGTTGTAATGCCTTTGTTCGATTATACCCAAAATCCCTCCATTCATCATTGATTATTTCGCCCGGTATACATTTATCATAAAAAAAATCTTTAATGATTTGTTGTGTATTATCAGTTGAACCCGTATCAGATATAACCCAATAATCAAACTCAATATTATCTAATAAATTTTTTAATGTTTCAATAATAACAGTTGATTCATTCTTTACAATCATATTCAAGCATATTGTCTTTTTCTCTGATAATGGTGGTAATTCGGTTATATTACAATTCATTTTGAATAAATTAATGAATTATTAATTTAATTAATTTATTAAGTTTAAATCATTATACTTTGAAAATCATTATACTTTGAAAATCAAATCATTATACTTTGAAAATCAAATCATTATACTTTGAAAATCAAATCATTATATAGTATCAACTACTAGAATTATTCATTTACTTCATATGAATAAACCATGTCATCTATACTATTCACATCACTCATATCATACTCTTCTATATCAGTGTTTTTATTTTTATTAACTTTATTCTTACATACATTATCACAAACATCATTTGTATATTTGTCAATATAACGGTATATTCTACTAATATCTAATTTTGTTATTTCGTATGTTTCAATTCTATTGCATAATTCTTCTTCACTGTAAAGTGATTTTAATTTAATGAAAAAAGAAAACATATCTTTTTTATCCAATGATAACTTTTGACACAATTCTTGAATAAATAGAGAATTATTATATTCAGTGCTATATTTGGTAAGAACCTTTGTAAATCTTATTTCTGATAATTTTTCTTTAATCATAGTTTCATCCATATTTTTATGTAAAATAGAATTAGTTGAAAACGTTTTTATTAATGAACTCATTTCATTAAATTGCCATATTTGTTTTTGGAACGTAATACGGTCAATATAATCAGCAAAACATATCTTATCTAACATTTGTTTATATAAAGGCAATGCTCTATTCGACGGTAACCTATTTAATATATCAATAATATTTTCGTGCCATAATAGTCCAACAATAGTTCTATCAGTATCATTCATTATTGTAGTATGCTCATTTATCGAATAATTTTTATGGAATATTTTTTGTGTTATTTCCTTTGTATCCTCATTATACGATTTGCATTTTAATATATTTTTAAATAAATCTTCATTTAATATATTATTGTTTTTCTTATACAATGACAAAATTACTGTTAATTTACGTAAATCATATTGCAAATAAGTAATCATATTTGGTATTAAATTACGATTTATACTCGGTAATGAAAAATCAATTATTTTTTCCATTTGAATGGTGTTTGGACTATCTAATTGAAAAACATGGCATACTTTCATTAATTCTTTTATCTTTTTATCTACATGAAAACTACTAATGCATATAATTGGCGTCAATGATATTTCTTCTAATTTTTGTTTTTTTGTCTTTTTAGGTCTTATCATTTTTATTAATGAGTTAATCCCGCCTTTATCGCCATTATTCATGCCATCAATTTCATCCATAATAATCGCAATCGATTTTGTTTTTTTATTTAATATGCTGAACACGCTTTTATCAGACATATTATTTTTTGTGATATTATCGATAACACTTTTATTTCTCACGTCACCTGCATCATATTTAATAATATCATAATTCAATTCATTTAATAAATTTATAGCAAACTGTGTTTTTCCACTTCCTGGAGCACCACATATATAAATACCGCGTTTTATACTTAAATTATGTTTTTCTTTTTCAAATTCAATTAATATTTGTTTTATAGAATTTGATATAGTTTCTCTATCTAAAATATTATTATAATTTATATATGACATTAATTAATTAATTAGTATTGTAGTAATGTTTTTATATATAAGAATGTTTTTATATATAAAAAAATTAAAAAAGGGTTAACCTTTCTCTTTTTTTTATAATTTATTTAAAGGCATTGACGACATTCATATCTGATTTGATTTACAACTCAATTAAAGTAAGCATTCGTTTTTCTTCATCATTGTATGGGCGGAATAATTCCAATCCAGTTTGTTTCAAACTTGGCATAACCCGCATTACATATGGTTTCGTTTCTGTTTCGGTCTTCAACTTTTTTTGTTCTAGAAATTGGGGATGAAAGTTCAAACTAAATTCTTCTACACGTGAGCGCCAATTGACCATATGAATTTTTGAATACATTGGCGGCATTTGTTCCAAACTCAGTGGGAACACGCCTTGTTCGTCAATTATTTTTGAAATTTCGGCACTAGGGAACAACGGACAACTCGGATTACTTGTCACACGATACTTCATAAACAACCTATAAGTATCGGTTTTAATCTTTGACGGTGTCACTGCATGGACAAGTTTTTCATTAAATATTATTATATGATTCGGCGGGACACCAATTTTTTCTTTTTTTGAGTCGTAAAAGGGTCTATCGGTTTTGGTTATTTTCGCAAACCCAGCGCCCACAACTTCTTCGGTGTGTGTGCTAGGAACACAAGTAAAGTATTGAGTGATTGTTTCGTCTAAATTCACCCATCCACCATATATGATATCTCCTGGGTCTCCGCGTATTTTATTCTTTTTATCCACATTGGAAATGTCCCGATGCCATGATTCAGGAGATACGGATGTGCCTGGTTCTCGTTTCGCAAAGCGGTCAACAATACACTCTAGATGCTTTCCACTAAAGGTATTTTTGAAGTAAGGTAGCATGTGCTTGTAGATGGAGAGACGTAGTTGTCGCACTTCTTCGTGATGGAAACTAGAAGGATTTCCAAAAGCACCAAATCCACCCATCACATACTTAGTGGTGTTTTTGTCGGAGCAAATAAACTCTTTCTGCTCGGAGAGGAACTTGTCACAGTTAAACTGTTGTCGAATATTTTCCGGATAAGGAATCACCGCAATGCCTCGCTCTAACAGTTGCTCCATATACTTATCATTGGTAGTAGTTGTAGTATTTGTAGTAGTTGTAGTAGTTGTAGTAGTTGTAGTAGTTTCAATAGTTGGATTCATTTTAATTTTTTCTTCAGGAGATAGGGGTGCATAGTAATCATAATCAAAAAAGCATTTCAATTTTACAAATTTCATATAGAAACACTTATATCTTGCGATTTTATTTAGTCTATTAATTAATTAGACTAAACTAGTTAATGTGTATCTAAAACCATGGTTTGAGTTCTAACTGTTTATCATTAGTACTGGACATGATAGGCATTGCAATAGGAACAACTAATGTGCTAGCGTCTCTCTTATACTTCATATAACCATCTGCCTCGCCATACACTTGATTAATTGAATATTCTAATACAATCTTATTTAAATTATTTATTTGTCCAGGTATATCATCACACACGTTTTTGGAATATTGTAAAAATATAGCACGCATAATGATTTGTAATTCATCTTGATTCTGTTCTCCTACAATATACTGTTGATTTGATTTATTATAAACACCTGCTCGTATACCATTTTGTATAATTTGAATGTTTCTTGAACTAAAAAATGCTTTAGATAATTCTGTATCATACCAATTTCCAGTCATTGCGTCTCGATATGAATATTTAGTGCCATTAATGGGAATACGGTCACTCATACTAAAACGTTTATCTATATTCGGACCTAATATATTGACTCTTCCATTACTATTTTCTTGACCACTACTCATTTGTTTGATTAAATCCATATATAAAACTATATAGAAAAATTATTTATTGAATAACGAAAGTATAGTATAATTTAGAAGTTGTCTATTATGATATTATGTATTTATAGTATATATACGCTATGTTTCAAAAAACAGTAACTATGGTAGCGATAATTATCTTAATATTAACCCTGTGTTTTATCGGATTAGCATTGTATCGCCAAAAATATAACCCTCAATACCCTCCGGTTATTCCTAATTGTCCTGATTATTGGGATGCGTCGGGTAACGAATGCGTGAATTTTAAGAAATTAGGAAATAGTCAATGCTTTGATAATATGGACTTTACTACCGCACAATGGAGTGGAGACCTTGGGTTATGTGGTAAATATAAATGGGCAAAGGGATGTAACTTATCGTGGGATGGTATCACAAACCGACCTGAACTATGCGATTAAATAAAAAAATTATAAATATTTTAAATTATTATTTATAATTTTGTTTCATATTAATTTTGTTTCATATTAATTTTGTTTCATATTAATTTTGTTTCATATTAATTTTGTTTCATATTAATTTTTTTTCGTAGTTTTTTTGTTGGTTGTTGTCTTGACCTTTACCTTTTTACCTGACGTTGATAACGACGATGAAGAAGATGTGTCGGTTGTTGCTTCTTGTTGTGCTTTTTCGCGGATTTTTAAATATTCTTTTCGAAGAACATCCAACTCCTTTAACCAAATATCTTTTTCGGTTGTAGTTAAGAGTATTTCAAGTTCTTTATTTTTACTATCTCGTTCTGACATTATTTTTTCAACATTTTCTTCAGTAACACTGTCCATTGGCAATCGCACTAAATACTTATAGTGTTCGTCTTCATCTAACATATCATAGTTTTGTGTTTTCAGAATGAGTGACACTTCTGCAGATTTCTTTTTACGCAGGTCAATTGTATCATTCAATACTTCACTAATAAAACGTGCTTTATTCGACAATACACACGCCTCCTTTTTTAAAGCGTCAACTTGGTATTTTTTACGTTTAATATAATATGCCTCTCTTACAGTAATGAAGTGAGATACTAAATCGTTCACTTGTTCACATTTTATTAATTTTTCTTTTTCATTAAATACGTGCATATTAGTGGTTGACCTAGTTGTGTATAGTTTTAAGAGTTTCTCTAAAGCACTACAACTGCCATGTTCTACAATTGTATCTTTTAGTTCTGGAATAACGCCAGGAGCAAATGTAATTGTAAAATCTACAACCGTATCAGTGCTCATATCAATATAATCTTTGATTTGTGGTTGTTCAGATTTAGTCTTTTTTTGTTTTTTATCGGTCTTTTTATCGTTCTTTTTATCGGTCTTTTTATCGGTATTTTCTTTTTCTTGTGATTGAACAACTGGTTTAAAATCAATTAGTTCTTCAATATACTTTTTGTAATCATCAGTCCAAGTGCCAATAGGCAACTCTGTTACTCGGACTTGTTTATCTGATAAAATCTCATAGACGCCTTTAATCAAATATTTATTATTTTGTTCATTTAATGAAATAATGGTTCCTTTAAATCCATTATAATGAGGTGTTAATGAAATCGGAAGTTTTTCTTCGTTACTTTCTAGTAGAAGGCGTTGTTTTACATAATCAATAATAGTGAGTGGGTCGTAATTAAGAATATCAGTGCTAAACCCAGTTCCAATACCCTTTCCACCATTTATCAATTGCATAGGAATAATCGGCACATAAAACATTGGTTCTACTGGTGTGCCATCATCTTCCAAATAGGTTAGAATAGGGTCATCTGCCTCTGGAAAGATAAGACGAGTTAATTTGCTTAATTGCGTGCAAATGTATCTTTCAGAAGCAGCATCATCACCTCCTTGTAAACGCGTTCCAAACTGACCATTTGGTTCCAATAAATTAATGTTATTTGACCCGACAAAATCTTGTGCCATATTAATAATCGCACCATACAAACTTTGTTCGCCATGATGATACCGACTTTTTTCCGACACTGCACCGCCTAATTGCGCTACTTTTACTTCATTTGTTAATCGGCGTTCTAAACATGTAAATAGAATTTTACGCTGACTTGTTTTAAGACCATCAATGCCGTTTGGAATAGAACGTTCACAATCATATTTTGAAAAGTGAATCATCTCTTCGCCAATAAAGTCCTCATAAGGCACACTATCACGGTTTGTATCTAAATAAAGATTACGGTCATAATTCTCCAACCACTCTTTACGGTCAGCCGCTCGTTTTTTATTAAATACTTTATCAATTGCGTCTCGACTTCCTTCGCCAGTGCTAACGAAATTCACTATTTTTTTATTGGCAAAATATTCTTTGAACTCTTTTCCGGTGCTTGTCCCTAACCCCTTATAATACTTGAAAGTCCACCCTTTTAATGTGTTATTTTCCGCACTTTCTTTTTTCCATTTTTCGTATTCGCCGTCATTATAAAACAATCGTTCTTGATTGCCTTTTCGTGCTTTAATAATAGGTGTATTCATAAATCCAATAAATCCAGGAATAGAAAGCAGTGTGTTCCATTCCGAATCAAAGAGATTAATACACAATCCTTTAATATGACTACCATCTAAATCTTGGTCGGTCATAAACAACACCTTTCCATAACGCAAATGTTGTGTTGCTTCTTCAGTTGTATACTTTTTACCTGCTTGTAATCCAACAATTTGTTTTATTTCAAGGATTTCTTTTACTTCTGAAATGCGTTTTGCTGTTTCGCCACGCACATTAAACAATTTACCACGAAGGGGGTAAACGCCAATAGTGTTACGGTCAGTTGTAGATAGACCACTCATAATACCTGCCTTTGCTGAATCTCCTTCACACAAAATCAATACACACTTGCTGCTATTAGAACCACCAGCGTCATTTGCATCAACCAGTTTTGGAATACCGCGAACTGATTTGCTCTTTATGCCGTCTTGTTTTTTGATTGTTTTAGTTGTTTTCACTTCAGTTAAGGCACATGCAGCATCCATAATTCCTAATTTTGCTGCCTTTTCAATAAACTTATCGCTTATTTCACACGATGAACCAAAACTTGAAACAGGTGTATTCATGTAATCCTTGGTTTGACTGTCAAATGACGGATTTTCAATAACACAACGAACAAACATAAATAGTTGTTCTTTAATTGTGTTTGGTTTAACATCTACCTTTTTCTTTTGCTTAATATATGCAGTCATTTTTCTCACAAATTGGTTTAATACGTATTCCACATGCTTTCCCCCTTTACTCGTGAAGATACCATTTACAAAAGATACTTGAGTAAACTCTTCCTTTGGTGCCATACATACAACATACTCCCATCGTTCATTTGCTTCTTCATGAATTCGTGATGTTGTTGTTTTGTCGCCAACATAATAATCAACATAATGTAGGAAACTTTTAATAGGCACCGGTTCGTTATTATATTTTACCTTAACACTTTTATCGGTAACTGCTGCTAAATCAAAGACACGTCGTTTAAATAAAGCAATCATGTCGTCAGTTAGTCCTGGCAACCCCATTCGCTCATAGTCGGGTTTGAATGATACTTTGGTATATGGTTTTTTTGTATATTTTGTGACTGTTGGTTCTTTAATAATATCCAAGTTATTTTTAAACTCTTGTGTATATTTAAGTTTTCTAATATGGTCTACGGTTTCTATACATGCCCACGTTGACCAAATAAATGCCAATTTAATACCAAACCCGTTTTTACCGCCTGTTGTTTTTTTCTCGGTTTTATCGTAGTTAGTTGACGTGCGCAAATGAGCAAATATTAACTCAGGAATCCAAATATTTTCAACCGGATGTTTAGCAATATCAATCCCATTTCCATTATTACATAGAGTGATTGTTCCATCTTCTTTATCAAATGAAATATCAATCTCGGTAACAGGTATTGCGTCAGTAATTCCCCCTTTATCAATTAAATCGCGCATCCGCACAGTTTGGTCACGTGTATTTACAACTGCTTCATCAAAAATCTTATACAAACCAGGAACAATGGATACTTGTTTTTCTATAATTTTATCATTATTGGTAGAGTCGTCGGAATCGGGTTTATCTAAAAATACAAATGTATCATAATCGGTCATTGACATACTACCAGTATACGTATCGGGTGTATCTAATACGTGCTGTTTATCAGTTTTCTTTTGATATTTTTGAGCAAGAATCGCATTTTGAGTTTCGGAAGATGAAGCAGCGGAAGTCATATCGTTTGACTAGTTGATTAATATATTATATATCCATATCTGTATAAATCATTTTTCAATTTTTTAATATATTATTGAATATTTGATATTGGATTATTTCATTCTTTTAAAAAAAAATATCATTATATAGGATTATATATGTCAACTAATTTTGACAATAGTGCCAATTTTGCATATACAGGAACAACACAGGTATGGTCAAAACCAATAAATGTATATTCTATTTTTTGTAGAGTAAATGGTGGCGGAGGCGGCGGTTCATTAGCGTCATCTGGGGGCGGAGGTGCTTATGTCTTTACAAAGTATAATTTTTTAGATAAAGACGTTAGTTATAATGTCTTTGTGAATGTTGGTTCTGGTGGTAAAAAACCACCGATTAAAACTGGTGGGAAAAGTTTAGGAGGTCAAGGGTCTCAAGTAAATGGTGGTGACGGAACAACCTTAGAAAATTTAAACAGTGGTGGTGGTGGAGGAATGAGTAGTTTATTTTATCAAGATGGGTCTGGAAATAATACAATTCGGATAATCGCGGGCGGAGGTGGAGGAGGGGGTGGTAATGTTGGTAACGGTGGAAATAGTTCAAGAATAGGATTGAGTGGTGGAGGTATTGGTGGAGGACAAGGCGGGAATCAAGATAGTATTGGTGATGGAGGATTAGGTGGAGAATTTGGAGGTGTTAATGGATTTAACTATATTGACTCAAGTAATGTTGATTTAACAGATATAAGTAATAATGGTATATATTCTTTTATTGGTGGTGGTGGTGGGAACGGTGGAACTTTTGCAGGCGGCGGCGGTGGTTCTGGTTATGGCGGTGGTGCAGGCGGTAAGGGTGGTGGAGGGGGAGGAGGAGGGTCTATATCTAATGGTCAGACAATATATTTTGTTCCAGGCGCTGGTGGTGCAGGTGGAGGAATTAACGAATCCGGAACAGACGGCAGTATTGAAATTGGGTGGTTCGAAGAAATACCAGAAATTCCTCAACCGATTGTCAGTATGTTTATGTTAAATACACAACATACGTCTAGAAGTATTTATGCTGCACCTTCTATATTGCCACTTTCAGAAAACGTCACTACGACCACTACGGGTAGTCTTACATACCCATATCCTCATTCTATAGTAATTGACCAAGATGAAGAAATATATTTTATATCGGGTGATGGTTATTTATACAAATATGATCATAATTTTAATTTTATCTGGCGTTATAAAATAAATAATTATAATTTTATAGGAACACCAGCAATTACTAATGACGGAACCATATACGCATGCACTACAACAAATACTGGATTATATAGTCCTTACGTATATGCAATAGTTGAAGAAATTTCTGGTCTGGATTCTATTGCTCAAGGTAGCATTAAATGGCGCGTTGGACTTGATGGAAATTGTGTTGGTTCGCCAATGCTAGATGTTAGTTCAAATATTTATATTGGAACAACAAATGGTTCTGTGTATAAAATTGTCGATAACTTAGTGCGTGGAATTACATTATGGAGAACACCAACAACTCCTCTTGGTTATCCAATTACCGGAACATTAGCAATTGATGCTGATTATGAAACATTAATTTATACTGCAAATAATTCTACAACAAATACATCGTATATGTATTCAATTGATATATCAAATAATACATCTTCGCCACCAGAAACGCTATGGACAAAATCTATTACAAATGACACTTATAATTCACCGTCAATAAGAGATAATGGAGATGTATATGCTACAACGCCAAAGGGGAAAGTATATAGTTATAATCGTTTCACTGGTATAAATACATGGAGCACACCATCAATTGATGTTTATGACGGAAGTTTATCAAATATTGCCATTGGTAATGATGATTTTATTTATTTTACTTCAAAATATGGATTAAATGTAGTTAATAGTTCTACTGGCACGAGAGAATGGAAATATACAATTGAAATATCAAATAATAATTTATCTAATTCCACACCAACAATTGACTCAAATAATAATGTTTATTTTGGAACAAATAGTCATTATATATATTGTGTTAATGGTGTAACTCGGACACATCTGTGGAAATACGAACTTGGTGGTCCAGTTCAATCAAGTCCAATTATATGTAATCATAATGATATTAAAGTATTGGCAAATGATGGAAAATTATATGATATTAGTGGAAATGGAAATGCCGTAGTCCCTACCACTCCTCAAGTGCAAATGTTTATGTTAGATGAACGCCATACCGGAAAAAGTCCGTATTCTGCACCAGCAACACAACCAACAATTAAATGGACAAGTAATTTTGTCTCTGGTAATTTGTATGTATTGCCAACTGTTGCAATTAATTCGGACGGCACATCTCTTTATTTGGGTTCAAATGACGGATACTTATACTCACTGAATACGTCAAATGGTGTGCAGAATTGGAAAACAAAAGTAAGTAATCCTGATTATTCAAGACCGGTAACTTCAAGAGCGTCGCTTTATACAAGTCCTGCAATCTCTTCCGATGGAACTATTTATGTTGGTTCTAATGATGGATATTTACACGCAGTCCATTCTTCAGGTGATGCAAAATGGACGTATAACGCAGGGTATCCTCTACAATCTTCACCAATAATTGATATTAGTGGTGCTATTTATTTTGGTGCAGGAAAAAAGATGTATTCTATCGGCGATAATGGGTTCTATGCATACTCTAAATGGGTGGAACCATTTGATACTAGTGGAAATATAAATTCTTCTCCTGTTCTCGGTCAAAATGGAACAATTTATTTTGGGTCAGATGATGGAAAAGTATACGGAATAAACAGAAAAACAGGTAAATACATATGGGATTATAATGCAAATATAACGTCACCTGCCGGAATAAATCCGATATATACGTCGCCGTCAGTTGATTCAAGTAATAATGTGATTATCGGTAATGGTTCCTATATGAACGGTGAACTCTATTATTTAGATGGGTCTAATAATGATGGTAGTAAAATATGGTCAAGTAAATATAATACAACTAATACTAATATAGGTCCTTTTTATAATACAGTTGCTATAAATGAAACAAATGATACATTATATTTAAGCACAATTGCTTATGTTTACGCAATAGACCGCACTAGTCCAACTGGTGCCGAAAAATGGATATTTAGAAAAGCAAATTGTTATTATACTTCACCAGTAGTTGATGCAAATGGTAAAATATTGTTTTGTTCTATAAACGCAAGAACAAGTTATGGATATTTACATATGATTACCGATATTGGAAATGATTACACTGAAGATTGGATAATTAAATTATCAGATACCGATAAAGGACGATTATCTCCTCCAGTAATTGGCAGTGATGGAAAAATTTATATTAGTTCTACTGCTAATAAAATATATGCTGTAGGTATTTAATAATAGAAGAAGATAGATTAATAAATATATAAACAAATTATAAATGTCATATATTCCTCCTACAAAATACTGTAAATGCCCTGTATATCATACGGGAAATCTACCATTTAATGGAAATACAAATAATTCTGCATTAACAAATGCAATGCGTTATTCTCAACTTGTTAGTTATCGTTCATCTAATTTTGGGTCGGTTCGTATAATCCCAAGTCAAACCGAAATAAACGGATTTGGATATCGCGCCGGTGGACCAAGTGGGTTTGGTGCTCCGCCAAGAAATTCGTTTTAACCAACGTCTACCATTAGTATTTTTAGAATAACATTTAGACAGAATATATTTTATTTATATATTTTCTCATTAACATATATAAATGGTTAAAAAGCATATGAAAGCGGATGACGGTAAATACCACATCAACGGCACTAAGTTCGAATTATTGGAAGGGTCTCGCGCTCAAGTGTGGCACGGAACTGCCTACAAAACCCCCGGCGGTTTATTGAAGAGCAACTTGATGATGAACAAGCACGGACGTATTGTTTCTAAGCGCAAGCACACCACCGCCAAGAGAGATAAACGTTTAGTCAAAGCTGGGTTTTTAACCAAGAAGGGTAAGTTTGGATTCATCAAGAAATCCGCCACTCGTTCCCGCAAGGCGCGCAAGTAAATTATATTATTACTTTACTAGAAAAAATAGTTATAATTCAAAAAATAAATAAATAATTAGAATATTTAATTATTTATCTATTATTGTGAGTATCGCGGGTTAAGACGACGGCAAACTTGCCAATGCTAATTTGATAACACCTAGACTAGCAACATTATATTTAACAATAAGCGGTAAATTGTTTTCCAAATAAATTTCAATCTGATTACATAAATTCGTGCATTTGATAAAATAACTCAAATTCTTTAGCGAAAATTCACCTTGAATGATTTTACTGACTTCTTGTTTTTGGATAAATTCCATTGCCCCGTCCGTTTCTGCACGTCTAATTTCAGCATGCGCGAACCCACCAGTGCATTTAAAAATCAATTCGGCACCCTCATTCGTAGCAATAGATTTAATCTCAATCTTATCTGAAATACAAGAGAGATCGCGAATAATTTTTTGAAAATCCACCGACGGTAAATTAATGACTGACGAAAATTTCACATCAGGCACATCCAACTCTTCATTATCCGGTTCAATCAAACGGAGTTTTTGGATTTTATGTTGTTTAATCTCTCCATTTTCAAATTTCAATCCAAGAAATTGAACAATTCCATCCATATAATCTGCTTCTTCAATATAGATTGTCAGTGTATCATCATTGTCAATCGTATTAATAAGTTTAAACAGATGAAACATATTCACGCCAATAATAATTTTATCCATTTTACATTCATACAGTTCAAAATTTTCTGCTTCTAGAGAGAGATGGGCAAGAATCGTATGCGATTTATCCATATTGATAATTTTAATTCCGCTGGGCGTGAACGTAATATTGGTTTCTAGAAGAATATCCTTTAGGGCAGTCATTAACGTGCGAAACGGCGCAATTTGCACTGTTTGTATTGTGAGAATATTTTTACTATGATTTTGTGCAGAAGAAGAACTGGCAGATACAGACATTAAAAAGGATATATACTAGTTTATAGGGTAAATCTTTAAATTAAATTTAATGCGTTATAATTTAATTTTATATAAAATATTATTATTATTAATATATAACCATCCTATTTTAAAATGTATAAACACACCATGTGCATCTTTAAGATTCTTATTATTATAACAACACTACTTAGTTTGTATATTTTGTTAGATAGATTATATGTTGGAAATATGAGTTTAGTAAACGCGTGGCGGTTTCCGATGTTATTGGCAATCTTGATTGAATTGTATATGTAATAAATGTATATGTAATAAATGTATATGTAATAAATGTATTAAAGATAATTGTGGTTTAATACATTAACAACAAGCGAATTCATTAAATGGATAATGAAACGCAATTACCGACCCACCCCACTACAAACACAATCACTAATATGCACGAATTATTAGACGCGCTTATTGAAAAATATAAAAGCAATGAGTATGTTTACGGACGTCTTATCAATTATATTGAACATTTATTGCCGACTGCATTAGAAAATGATACCGCTCTACAAAAGCAACGCGAAGAACGCCACAATCAATTAAGTGCGAACCGCGACGAATTCACTACACGGTTTTTGAAAAAGAACAGTTATTATTATAGTGCTCAAACTGAATTATTCTTGCATTATGACGGTCTTCATTTTGTTATTCATAGTGAAGACGATATTCAACATCAAATTCTTACCACTATTTCTTCGGAAAAATGTTTGAGAGATTGGAAACATAAAGTAAATAAAAATATTATTAAACGTATCAAGGATAAATCACCCTTACGAGCAATACCCGAGTCAGCAACTATCCAATTTGTTATTAATCAGTTATGTCCTTCTATTTTTCCTACTAGAAATCATGCTAAATATTTTTTAACTATTATTGGCGAATGTCTCTCTTCCAAGAACGATGCTACTGAAAATAAGGAACTATTGCAGAATACAATCGCAACGACGACACCTACATCTCTCATTTACATTATTCCACCTGCCTTAAAAGACATTGTTAGAGAGATTGGTAATCAGTGTTATACCTATTTTGGGTTACCGAATGTATTCACAAACATTAAATATAAATATTATGACCATAATTACAAGGATTGTCGTTTACTCTATGTTGACCGCTGTTATGGGCGAAAAAAGGTAGAAGTTCCACCTTTATTAATTAAACACATGCTTGATTTTTTATGTGTTTCAGCACATTATAGTTCCCGGTATGGTTCTTCGGACGCATTCTTGAATTATTGCACAGAAATGAAATTGGTTGAACATGCTTATTTTCTCTCTAAAAATACATCAGAAACGATTGTATCAAATTTTATTGATAAGTCATTGACCTTATGTGCTTCTTCATCAATTGATACAAAAAATATGATATTTTTATGGAAACATTTTTTGGAAGATATTGCGATTCCTAATATTATTTTTTATGAATCCTTGAAAACTATTTTTAAAAGTAAGTTGAAATACGATGATGAAAAAGATTGCTTTACAGGTATTACGAGTATTCATTTACCTGCAGTATCGCAATTTATTAAATTCTGGGATGAAACAATTATTACATGCAATGACAATGAGTATAATGAACTTGAAATAGATGAAGTTTGCGTTTTATTTAAACAATGGTGCCCAGCATCTCACGGTAAAGTTATGAATGATGTTCTTATCTTAGAACTTATTAAACATTTTTACCCAGACATTATAATTGAAAATAATAAATTTATATTAAATATAAAAAGCACATTATGGGATAAACGTAAAGAGGTGATTGACAGTTTTAATTTATTTAAAAAAGATGGAAATGATATTGTAAATGTGGATGTTAACGACAATAATGATATGTCAAATAAAAATTCAATGTCATATGAAACAAACCCTTATGAATATTATTGTGACCAAAAGAAAAACAAATATAATTTACTTGTTAGTAAAGATTTTTTTGAAAAAGTTGTATTGGAATTAGAATTAGATTTGAATTATGATGTGGCAGTGTGAAATTATTATAAATTATATGTATTTGGGTTTACATATAATTATTATTCCTTATTATTCCTTATTATTCCTTATTATTCCTTATTATTCGGTTTTATAAAATGAAAGCGTTCTTGCACTTGGGTCGTCTGCATTAATAAAACGCGGCATCCAAAAATACGGCACAATACTTGATGTGTTTGGAAAAAATTGGTCGTAGAGATAGCGATAATAAATTTCTTCGTTCGTCTTTGGAACGTTTTCGCAATAATTATTATCCTCTAATGATATTTTGAAATCCTTTAAATTATCTTTTATAATTTCAAACCATGATTTGCGGTGTCCACTTACTCCATCACTAAATGCTTCTTTTTTCCTCCATAATACGTCATTTGGCAGTAATCCTGGTTCATTTGCCGCAAATGCTGAACGAATTAAATGTTTTTCAATTTGCCCTTCTTGTGGTCTTCTCAAGGAAATTGGCAACGATAAATAGAAATCAATCCACGCTCTATCCAGAAATGGTGTCCTTGGTTCTAATCCATTTGACGAAATACATTTATCCGAGCGAAGAACATCAAACGCATAAATATCAGTTAATAACCGTTTGCATTCGTAATCAAAATCTATATAAGATGGCGCTTTATGAAAATACAAATAACCACCCATTAATTCATCACTGCCATCGCCATTAAAAATCACTTTTGCTTTACTATTTTCTGATATATATTTTCCAACTAAATAATTACCAACACTTGCACGCACTGTTGTAGTATCATAACTTTCAATTGCATGAATAACATCAGGTATTACATTAAAAAAATCATCAGGAGAAACAATAATTGATGTATGATTTGAATTAATATGTATTGCCACCTTTTCAGCATATTTTAGATCTTCCGAACCTTCCATACCAATACTATATGTCTCTAATCGTCCATTGTAAAATTTTGAAACAAGTGCTGCAATAATACTACTATCTAGTCCACCTGAAAGCAAACAAGCAACTGGTCGATCAGTTGTGCCAACGACTCTTTTTTTTACGGCATTGATTAAATTATTACATATTTTATTATAAGTTTGGGTTAATAATTCTGTTTCTACATATTTTTTTTTTGAAATTAATAATTGTTTTGAAAAATTACGGGTTGTGTAATTTATACCCTTCAAAGATGTATTCAACGATGAATTTAATTTCCATAGATTATCATTATTGCATTTATCTTTTTGAAATGTCAAATAAGTTCCAGGCAATACATGTTTGATACTACCATTTTTTGTTGTCGGTTTACTTGTATTATTCATTAAACAACTCAATACTTTTAACTCTGACGCAAATCCATACGTGTTATTGTCGTTATAATTTAAAACATATAATGGTCTAACACCATATGGGTCTCGTGCAACGTATATTTCTTCGTTATTTCCATCGTATAAGACAAAAGCAAACACACCATCAAGTAATTGGAGAAGATACTCAATCCCACATTTTTTATATAAATGAATAATTATTTCACAATCTGAATGTGTTGTTGGTTCTATACCAATATATAAAAAAAGTTCTTTGTAGTTATAAATTTCGCCATTACAAATAAGGGTTATATTATCAATTGTCATTGGTTGATTTGAAATATCGTCTAGTCCGTTGATTGCTAATCGATGAAACCCAAATAATGTATTTTTATCAATCTGTTTTACTTCAGAATGTTCTGGTCCTCGAAAACGTCCTTTTTGAAATGCAATATTAATTGTATTTGTTTCGTGCGTGTCTTCACCTGCGCTTGAATTATTTAATAATGAAAAAATACCACACATTTATATGTTTTACTGTATGTATGAAATCATATCAAAATGTTTTTATATGATTTTTAATATTAACAATGATGTATGCGATATTACGCTGAAATTACGCTGAAATTACGCTGAAATTACGCTGAAATATGCGTTTTAAACAAACATCCTTGACTTGAAATTCCAACATCATCTATAATAATAGACGGATTTTGATAATTACAATTGGAAAACCAAATCTTAACTATACAAAAGTTTTTTTTGGGGGAAATTGTGATTCCATTAATTGTCTGACTTGCACTACTCTGTTCAGTTAAACTTTCTCCTACCAAACTATATGATAAATTTTTCCAAATTGATACAACATTCTTATTATTAATTTTATACGAAAAGCACCCCCCTTTTACATTTTTCGGGTCTTCCCACATTGGTTTAATACCATCGCGCATAATAAATAACATACAGTTTGTTATAATTTCATTTGGCAATGTTTCAAGTAGCATTATTATTTCTTCTACAGTATTAAATGTTAAAATACGAATATAACTTTCAAACGTCCAATTTGTATCGTGTGGTAAATGTGCCCACAAAGTCCATTTATCATATAATTTATTCTCGGTAGTTGCGATTGTTGTTTCTGAAACTGTATCCATGATTTTACTGGATGTGTGATTTGGGGGTATGGACTGGTCCATATATATATTATGATATCAATTTTTTTATATTGTTTAAATTATAGATTATGTATTTTTTTAGTTGCTCCGCCAATAAAGCATTTTTGGATTAATATATAGTTTATATCCATCATTGATTAATGAAAAATTAAAGGATACATGTTCACAAATAACCGGTTTATCATAACCCGAATTATTCTTCCAGTAAAACATACTATTATCATCTTTTATACCTCCGGATGATTTTGAACAATCTGTTTGTATTATATCCTTATAATACTCATATATATTTGGATACTTGTCTATAAAATCATTATACACTTTTTTTACATCTTCAGTAAGCATTGCATTATATCGATGACGTTTAAATATATTTTTGTGATATACGCCTATTCCATTAAACGCCGAATATACTGAAAATAGTTGATTATTGATTGGATGTAAGGATAAGGGTATTTTATTCATATTGTACCAAAAATGTTCACCTACCAATTCTGGACCGAATAAATTAAATTTAGAATGAGACGACCGAAGTGCATAATAATCATAATAACTTAATGAATTTGCATATATAACTTGGTCTGGTTTTTCATTTACTAACTCCAGTGAATTTAAAATTCCATCAATTAAGAATTGATTTGTATCTAAATCAATCATAACAACTAGATTATAGTCATTGAAAATATCCTTCTCAAATTCAGATACTAATTTATTTCGAGCATTTGATATTTGTTCTATTCTACAAGGATGGTCGGAACCAGTTACTTTGGTATTTGCCCATATTTTACTGTCCCTTTTTATAGTATCATTATCAATGTCTTCCATTATAACCCTAAAATTAGGATCATTTTTATATTTCATAAGGATACTTTTGGTAGAATCTGATGAATTGTTTTCATAAATAACAATTTTATATTTGTTGCATTTATTCCCTAATTGTATTGCTAGTGAGATACTATTATCCAAATATTTACCTCCGTTTTTCAATACTCCACAAATAATAACATTTAACTCTTTTTTATCTTCCATTTATTTATAAAATAATGTATTTTTTGTTTATATTATTTTATATGGTTTACAATTATTTACAGTGACTTATTGTAATTCACTATTTTATAATCAGTATTGTCGATTAAAATATAGCACGTATTAGGAAGTGTTATGTAATTCATATTATGATCGATAAATGTTACAGTATATTCATCGTTATCGGTTATAGAAAAATGATGGTATTTCTTCAATGCCCATTTTAAAAAGGAATTGTCATATAACACATTACCGTTTATATTAAATTGTTCACGTCCATGCTCAATGCAATACGTTTTATCTGAATTTTTAATAGAAACGACAACCGTTGTAAATTCAATACATTTTGGTGATTTTATATAATGCTTCTCTACAATGTCCGCATAATTATCATAACGCTTATAACAATAATCATATTTGTCATACTTATCTATATTTTCAATCGGGATATGATGTAAAATAAAATCATATTCAAATGGAAAATGTTTATATTTTTGTTTTATATTGAATTCATTTAGATTTAATTTTTCTACTTCTTCTCCATTTTTTATAAAAATAAATTGTTGATTGTTTTTATTAATTGAAAAAGGAATATATTCTTTATATTTGTACCATATATTTGATAGTTGTATTTCGACCCTTGAAACCGTATCAAGCAACCACCACCCGTAATGATAACTCTTTTTTTTAATTATTTCATTTACCTTATTGGGATAAAAACTATCAACTAATTTTTTTGTAAAAAAACCAGTGATTGGTATTATAAGAATACTCCAAAACATCTTTATGTATCATATATATAATTATTTTAAATAATATTATATATATAATATTATTTTACAGTTAGTTAAACGTCGGGTTAGTTAAACGTCGGGTTAGTTAAACGTCGGGTTAGTTAAACGTCGCTTTCCCATTTACAAATTTTCCAACTAATTCACCAACATCTTCATCTTCTTCAATATTGTAAATATCACCATTAGTTTCGCTTGTAGTGTAAAAACTACCACGTCCATCAATTTCAACAATAAATACTTCTTCTTCATCTTCTGCAATCTCTGTTTCTTCTACTTCGCTTGCTTCCTCTGCTTCGCTTGCTTCCTCTGCTTCTTCTTCCTCTGCTTCTTCTTCTTCTTCTTCTTCCTCTACTTCTTCTTCTTCCTCTGCTTCCTCTGCTTCCTCTGCTTCCTCTGCTTCTTCCTCTGCTTCTGCTTCTTCTGCTTCTACTTCCTCTTCTTCCTCTGCTTCGCTTGCTTCCTCTGCTTCGCTTGCTTCTTCCTCTGCTTCTTCTTCTTCCTCTACTTCTTCCTCTGCTTCGCTTGCTTCTTCTTCCTCTGCTTCGCTAGCTTCTTCTTCCTCTGCTTCGCTTGCTTCTTCTTCCTCTGCTTCGCTTGCTTCTTCTTCCTCTACTTCTTCTTCCTCTACTTCGCTTGATACTGCTTCTTCTTCCGCACCCCAATGATTATGATGACCAATATTATTTTTAATATTACTCAATTCAACCTCTTTATAAATGTCAGTTTCATTAATATTGTTTAATACCTTATTTTCCTTTTCCTTAATTTCTAAACTAATTTTATTATTTTCAAGAGAAATATTATTGGTATTTAATTGTGCTTTTAGTTTTTTGTTTTCATCTTCTAGTTCCTTAAATTCTGGCATTTCTTTTAAAATACATTCAATCATTCTCATTTTCTTTCTATCATTTTGCATAATTTCAAAATAAGGCACTAAATGTTTTTGAACAATGTTATAAATCTCATCATTTATAGTGTTAATTACATCAGTTAAACTCTCGCATGTATTAGACATTCTGGGTTAGAATACAGTTATTATTTTATAATAAAGTTCGTTTAATATGATTTAGAAAATACTTTAACTAATTATATTATAAAATAAATTATGAATAAAGAAGCGAACCAAGAAAAAATAGATATGATTATTCGTCAGACAGATTATAATCAAGAAACGGCAGAGAACAAATTTATAGAATTTAATAATGATGTGATGGCAGTTATTAGAGACTATATGAAACCTGCGGTTTCTAATACATTAGCAACTACAACTACAAACAATGAGGTAAAGATTTCTAAAAACCAACAAATTTATAAAGAAATTAGATATATGATGGATAATGCAGCACGTAATTATGAAGATAAAAAAGTTCAACAACAACAGGCAGAGGAAGAACTCTCGCGTGGATTAAATGTTATTCGTGAAGAACCAAGCGACGTAGAAGCAGAACCAAGCGACACGGTGGAAGATATACCTAATAGAGAATAAATAATATATGAATAATAAAATTTTATATATATATTATTTTATAGTATTTGACTATAATGATTTTAGAATAACATATGATATTTGTCTCAACTAATTTTATTGAATCATAATTATCATAAAATTATTAACCCTGTTTTAAATTAAATGTTTCACCAAGTATATCGGTTTTGGTTTGTTTTGTTTTACGTCTTAATTTAAATTTATTAGATGTTGAAATCATTGAACCGCTTGCCATCATATCATCATTGTCTTCATGTAATTCAGGTAATATACGTGACAATGGTTTATCTACAACTAACAGTAAACGTTCATTCTTTAATAGTTTACGATATTCTTGAATAGAGAGATTTCCATAATATTTATTTAATGTATAAAAAGGGTCGGGCGCAGGTTTAATATTCTTTTCATAATTATAAATTTTACAATAAATGTGGTTTAATAAATGATAGCGTTCAAATTTAGTTGATGTATCAATTGATTCTTTAAATAAAAAGGCACTAGCACACTCTGGACTACAAAAACATCCATAACAATGATATGTTTTATTTAATTCATGCTTGGGTATGAGAATCATCGGATTATCAAAATCACACGTGCACCAAAAGCAAGCAGGTTTTTTATCACTAATTGTATTTGTATGTAACTGATATGTTAATTCTTTCAACTTATTCCATAATTGTTGTGTTTCATCTATTTCTTTATTATCTGCTGTTGCTTGCTTAAAATTTATACTTTGATTACCAAATTCATCGTTTGTTTCATTAATACTAACATTATGTGCATTAATAGCAATACCTTCTTTATTCCCATATTCAATAACACTATAACCTAAATCATTTGACTTTGTATTATCAAACTGAAATGTTTCAACAGATTGAACATTTGGTTCATATTCAATTGCCGAAATAAATTTATTTTGATTTAAATCTTGTTCGCCACATTTTAAATGTAAAATAATGTTTGGTTGATGAATTGTATTACTTGTGTTTAATGTATTATTTTGAATAATTTTACCACCTTTGGGTTTTCTTCCACGTTTTTTGGGAAGTTTTTGTTCCTTTTCTGCTTGTTCTGCTTGTTCTGCTTGTTCTGTTTGTTCTGTTTGTTCTGCTTGTTCTGTTTGTTCTGCTTGTTCTGCTTGTCCTGTTTGTTCTGCTTGTTGTTGTTCTGTTTGTTCTGCTTGTTGTTGTTGTTGTTCTGTTTGTTGCAACAACTTACTCTTTTTACTAGTGCGTGGTTTCCTTGTTTTTTTTTGCGGTGGTTCCGACATTTATCATTAATGGTTAACATAATTTAAATAGTTTTATTAAATGTTTAATAAACGCATGAATCAAGAAATACCAACAATCGTTACTATTGTTTTAACAACTACAGTATACGTTAAACCAACCATCGATTGTTCCCATCAATATAAACCAGATGAAAGAATATTAACATATTTGGTTTCGCTATATCAATGGTTATACAAAACAAACTTTAATATTATTTTGGTAGAAAATTCAGGTTATACATTTCCCGAATTAAATGAAGAAAAAATTAAATTCAAAGACCGGTTTGAAGTAATCACATTTAATGAAGCAGAATTACAAGAGGCATCTTATTTAAAAAATATTAGTTCTAAAGGCGCAAGTGAAGTTTTTTCAATCAATTATGCTTGCCGAAAATCGAAAATAATAAATCCATATAATTTTATTATTAAAGTAACTGGGCGTTTTTTTATACCAGAATTAGAGTCTTACTTACAACCGATTGATTTAAATAAGTATGATTGTCTAACGCAATATAATAGAAACCGGTGTGAAATGGTAGGAGCACATTGTAATTATTTTAATTTTATATTTAATATTAATTTAGTGCACAAAATAAATAACGAAGACACGTGCATTATAAATGCAGAAGAAATGTGGAATATAAGAACATCGGCATTAGAAAAGGTATTGGTATGTAAAAGATTCACCATTAATAAAACACCGCGTGGAGGAGTATGCGAAATATACGATAATATCTAATTACGTTTATTATTTACATTACACCGACTAAAAAGAAAAATGAGACAAACTAAAAAGAAAATGTAATAAAAACATCTTATTTAACTTTATATAATGAGAATAAAGTTAAGTGAAAAATACCAAAATGAACGAGAAGATATTTGTAAAAAATTAATTAGCATAATTGAATTAGATGAGAACAAATCCTTTTTGTTATGTGATTTAGATAATGATATAGCAAAACAAAATAAAATTATAGAAATGAAAGATGATATACAAAAATATTTCGCTTGTTCTACCATATCATCATTCAAGCCTAATTTTGAATGTAAGCGACCATATTTGAATATTATTAGGAGCATACTGCGGCAACAAGATTATAATTTTATTGGAAATGATTATACAATAAAAATAAATAACCTACCAAAAAAAACAATTAAATATATAATATTTAGGGAAATTAAATAATTGCGGTAAAATATTTAAAAATAAAATATTTAGTAAATATATAGAATGGTGAAAAAGAAAAAGAAGGATACTTTCCAAGAGTTCCGTTCCACATATAAATCTGCTTACACTACCATCAAAACCACACTCAAATCTGTATTACATAACCACAAAGAAGTACAACCAGTCATTACCAATTTGGTTTTTGAAATGAACGATTTGATGATACATTCTTATCAGTTTATTAGGTTGTATATATTACAATGTTATAACAACAATCAACCTTTACCTGAAATAAATGAGAAGTTCATTCTGTATTGTATCAAGGTATTAGGAGAAAAAACGAATACTGGAAGAAAGGAAAAGGATACATCTATGTTAGACACTTTACAAGAGTTTTATGATAAGGAATACCAACCTTTACTCAATCACGAAAAGACACCATTGAAAAACAAATCCAATATGCTTCCGTATTTAGCAACACAATTACATACTTCCTTATCTAACAATACACAAGAACACTTTATTCAACATTTCCTTCGGTTTATCAATAAGACAACAAAGGATATTACAGAAGACAAAACACTTTTATTTACGTTCAAGAAGCAATTATTAGAATGTAATGAAGAAACTGATACGATATTTGATGATTGGAAATACGCCCATTTACCGAATATCCTTCCTGAAAATATCAAAAAGTCAGTTCATTATGATGTGAAAGTTAGTCCATTTGATTATTTGAAAGGTATGTTGTATATGAATGCTGTATTGGAAAAGGAAGACCATAAGTTATTTCAACCTTTACCATTACGCAATAACATTATTCCCAAACATATCATTTTGGATACTGCGTGTATCGTCAATCTCTTTTCATTGGAAGGAAAAACGAAAACAGAATTATTCAAAGCAATCAAGGAAAATCAATATGATATATGGAATAATTTGTTGAACTTACAACATAAAAAATTCAAAAGCAAACATTATCAATTTCATTACCAATTACAAACAGATGGAATTAGTTGTTCTTTGTTGTTTATTCGTAAGGATTTGAAAGATAAGAAATGGGGGTCAAGAGTTCCTACTTTACAGGAGCAAGATTTTCATAACATAGAAGATTTATCATTAGAGCAACTCAAAGAAGTTGAACCTCGTAATATTGTTGGTTGCGACCCTGGAAAACGCAGTATGGTATATATGATGGACGACAAAGGAAACAAACTCCAATACACAGCACCGCAAAGGAAACGAGAAAGCAAAGCAAAAACAAACCAACGAATATTATTAGTGGAAAAGAAACGAAACAACATCATAGAAAAAGAAACCCATTTATCGTTTCAAAATAGTAAATCGGTTGATTATGAAAAGTTCAAAGAGTATTTAGTAGAAAAGGATAAACTGAATAAAGAAACATTAGATTTCTACCAACGAGATGTTTGGAGGAAAATGAAGTTTAGACAATATAGTTATGGTAAGAAATCAATTGATACATTCCTTAATAAAATCAAGGAAACCTTTGGTGAAAATATCCTAATTGGTTATGGTAATTGGAGTAGAAGCACTCAAATGAAGCATTTTATGCCTACACTCAATAAAGGATTACGAAAGCAAATCCACAAGAAATATGATACAATTACCATAAACGAATGTAATACAAGTAAAAAATGCTGTGAATGTAATAATGATTTATCTTATTACAAGCATAGTAATGGAAACAAGCAGTTTCGTCTTTTAGTATGTTCTGGATGCGTGAGACC
>Ga0181553_10000481_pt1 | contig 34620 bp, 36 predicted proteins | sample 011ome_17_FD_133753 | JGI IMG/M metagenome (GOLD analysis project Ga0181553, IMG submission 133753) | Coastal salt marsh microbial communities from the Groves Creek Marsh, Skidaway Island, Georgia - 011502XT metaG (megahit assembly) | ecosystem: Environmental > Aquatic > Marine > Intertidal...
GACCATCATATTTTAGAAATCAAGCAAACTAATGAAGTATTTAAAGTTGATGGCAAAGCAACCGAAAGCTTTTGGAGTGAGTCTCCATGGCTTGCTTTGGATCAACGATGGATTGGCGCTCCTTACAGTTCAGAAGATTTTTCTGGAAAGTATAAGTTGCGATGGAATGCCAAAGGTTTATACCTGCTTGTAGAAGTAGTAGATGATGTCCTTTACGATCAATATAAGGACCCTCTGAAACTTTGGTGGGATGACGACTGTGTTGAAGTATTTGTCGATAGTGACAACTCTGGCGGAGAACATCAGTACAATCACAATGCCTTTGCCTATCACGTTGCCTATGACGGTAACGTTATCGATATTGCTCCAGATAAAGACCCTCGATATTACAACAATCATGTAAGTTCAGCCCATACGAAGAGTGGGAATACCTATACATGGGAATTGTTAGTAAAACTTTACGACGATTCTTTTGTCGATGGACAAAAAGCCTCTCCACTTCAATTAGAAGCAAATACTAAAGTAGGATTTGCTTTAGCGTATTGTGACAATGATGGCAGTAAAGAACGTGAAAATTTTATAGGTTCCGTCTTTGTTCCAGGTGAAGACAAGAACCAAGGATGGATCAATGCTAGTATTTTTAGTACACTACAACTCATTAAATAATAAATGAAGGAATATAATTTAGAGAATGAATATCTGTCACTAACAGTTATTGACTTTGGTGCAAGAATTCACAAACTAACTTATAAGGATTCTGTAGGAACTCAGGAAGTTGTTCACAGTTTAGAACACCAACAAGACCACCTAAATGATGATACCAGTCTCAACGCCGTTGTAGGACGTTTTGCAGGGCGTATTTGTTCAAATTCTATAACTCTAGACGAAACAGAATACCCTATTCAAACAATTAACGGAGTTCATCTTCACGGTGGTGTAGGCTTCTCAAAAAGGGTCTGGAAACTTCAATCCATGACAAGCGGAACTACTCCTTCCATCACATTATCATATTTAAGCAAACACCTTGAAGATGGTTATCCTGGAAATCTAAATGTCAGTGTAACCTATACCCTGGTTGAGAAATCACTGGAAGTAAAATTAGAGGCTCAATCTGATACCACTACCCTTGTGAATCTCACTCATCACGCTTATTTCAAATTAGACAATTCCAATAAATTTGATCATCTTGAATTCACAATACCAGCTACTTATTTTATTGAAACAAATGAAAATCTATGCCCTACTGGTAATTTAATCAGTGTCGTGGGGAATCCTTTTGATTTTAATAAGCCCAAAAGACTTGAATCAACACAACTAGACACTTCGTTTGTGATTGATCAATCAAAGAGCATTGAGGTGTATTCTCCAAAAACTAAAATGAGAATCAAAGCGACCACAAATCAACCTACTGCTGTCATATATACACCAGAGAGTTGTGTTGGGTTTTGCATTGAAACACAGAACTTTACGGATAGTCCTAACCAAGAGGGCTTTGCATCAGCAATACTCAAAAAAGGTGAAGTTTATAGCAACTTAACGCGATACGAGTTTAGCAGAGAATAAACGATCGAATATCTTGTAGAACACATAGGCAAAGAAGATTCCAACTAGACTACCCACAAGAACGTCTAATGGAAAATGTACTCCAATCATGATACGGCTAAAAGCCACTAAAAATGCCCAAAGAAGTAATAAATAAATCCATTTTTTGGTCTTGGATTTAAGTATCAAAAACAAAAAACCAAATACTGCAAAATTATTAGCAGCATGAGCTGAGAAGAAGCTGTAAAAACCTCCACAAGTGGATTTGAGTAATCGCATCTGTGGGATGAGTTCTTCCTGATGACAGGGTCTTAAACGCTGTGTACCGTATTTAAAAAAGTTAGATAGTTGGTCTGCACATACGATTAACAACACTACAAATCCTAGAGCGTACAAGGTAAATTTTAAACCAATCTTTTGATAGAGCACAAAGATTAACATCAAATAAATAGGAATTGCCATTTTAGTGTTCGACAAAAACAGCCAAAACCAATCCAATGCTTCAATTCCTGAATTATTGATCAGTAAAAAAAGTGATTTATCTAACTCTAAAAGCCTTTGCATATCAATCTTGATATCTTGAAACCTCACGATCGTAAAAAGCCGAAGCTTCTTCGATCATTCGAACCGTTTCAGCTTCTAACTCTTCTTCATCCTCTTTTGAAAACTCTTCAAACCACTGAATTTCATCATCTTGAAGATTGATTATGAATCTAGGAAATTCAGTGTGAATCACAAAAATTGCTTCTGGATAATCGGTGTTATCACCTAATATGAACTTTGGAAATTCCATTAAAGAACTGTATTACGAATTGCTTAAAAGCAATTTCTTGGTTAAATAATTAAATCTAAGATACAATAATAATGCTGATGAGCTCAATCCAGCTAAGAGTCCTATCCAAATTCCATTGCTTTTTAAATCGGTGTGTAATCCTAAATAAAAACTAATTGGAAAACCGATCACCCAGTAGGATATAAATATTAAAAGCGTAGGAATATTTACATCTTGCAAGCCTCTCAATGCTCCTAAAACCACCACTTGTAGTCCATCTGAAATTTGAAAGAAGGCCGCAATTAATAAAAGTTCAGCTCCTAGTTTAATCACCTCCATATTATCCAATTGATTGACGATGTCATTGGTATCCAAATAGATGGTTGGAAGAAATTCTCTACCTACTAAAAAGAACAGTGCAAAAACAACTTCAAAGATGAGCGTCAGCAAGAATACCGATTGAGCAATTCTTCGAAGGTTAAAGTAATCCTTGATTCCCTTTTGATTCCCAACTCGTATCATCGCAACGACTCCCAGTCCCATTCCAACCATATAGGTCATTGAAGAGAGATTGAGTGCAATTTGATTGGCGGCCTGGGCATTTTTACCAAGTACTCCACTAAGCCAAATTGCAGTGGTAAATACCGCTACTTCAAAAAAGAATTGCAAAGCAGATGGGAATCCTAATTTTAAGATATGCTTTAGTTTACTGATCTCTAAAAGTCTAAAATTAAAGTTGGTGACATAATCGTGAAACTTCTTTCTAGATCGAAGTTGATACCATATCATCACTACCATCACAAAACGGGAAATTAGGGTCCCAATAGCAGCACCAACAATTCCAAGTTTTGGAAAACCAAAGCTTCCGAAGATGAGTAAGTAATTGATTGTTATATTGACCACATTGGCTACAATAGTAGCATACATGGGATATTGAGTATGTGAAAGACCTTCTGAAAATTGCTTAAATGCCTGAAAAACAACTAAAGGAATTAAGGAGAAAGCCACTACATCCAAATACGGTAGTGCTAGTTCGACCACTTCCTTGGGTTGATTCATATGATGCATCAGTGGTTTCATTAGTAGCATCATTCCAAAAAGTGCAAAACCCAACACAGTACATAGCACTAAACCGTGCTTAAGAGCTGACCTCCCAGCCTTGACGTCATTTGCTCCATCAGACTCAGCAACCAAGGGTGTTATTGCAGTCGAAAACCCGATTCCTAATGACATGGCGATAAACACAAAACTATTTCCAAGAGACACAGCAGCGAGTTCAGCAGTACCTAATTGACCCACCATGATATTATCTGCAAATGCTACAAAGGTATGGCCTAGCAATCCCATGATAACAGGGCCTGACAGTTTTAAGTTCTTCTTAAATTCTCTGGTATAATCGTTGAAATTTATCATAAGTTAGGCAAAGATAGGGTATTCTTTTATGCTGCTTTAAAATTTATTCCTTAGCCTTTGCAGCATCCCAATATTGATCCATCTCTTTGAGATTCATCTCTTGGAGATTTTTATGATCTGATTTGATTTGTTGCTCCATTGTCATAAAACGATTGATAAACTTTACATTGGTTCGTTCAAGCGCATTTTCAGGATTAATTTTAAGATAGCGTGCATAGTTGATCAATGAAAAAATCAAGTCTCCAAATTCCTGCTCCATCTTTGAAGGATCCTTCCCATTAAGCTCAGCTTCAAACTCCGCTAATTCCTCCTTTACTTTATCCCAAACCTGATCTGTATGTTCCCAATCAAACCCTACACCTGCAACTTTATCTTGAATTCTATTGGCCTTTACCATAGCAGGTAAGCCGTTTGGCACTCCTTCAAGGACACTTTTCTTTCCTTCTTTTAATTTGAGCTGTTCCCAATTTTGTTTGACTTCTTCTTCATCAGCCACTTCGACATCACCGTAGATATGTGGATGTCTGTAAATGAGTTTTTCACAGATTTGATCGCACACATCTGCTATATCAAAATCATTGGTTTCAGAACCAATTTTAGCGTAAAACACCAAATGCAACAAGAGATCCCCTAATTCCTTTTTTACTTCCTCCATATCGTTGTTGAGTATGGCATCTCCGAGTTCATAGGTTTCTTCAATGGTCAAGTGGCGCAGTGACTCCATTGTTTGTTTGCGATCCCAGGGACATTGTTCCCTTAAATCATCCATGATATCGAGGAGTCTACCAAAGGCTTCTAACTTTTTTGCTTTTGAATTCATTTCAACTAAAATTTGTTACAAAACTAAAGTATTTAAAATTGAAACATATTATTCTTATTTTTAGGGTTCATTAAAAAAACAACTTTATATGAAAACCCTCTATTTACTAAGTCTTGTAAGCATCCTAAGTTTGATGTCTTGCAAGCAAGAACAACCCATTGAAATAGGCTACAGTCTTGCGGACACTGCTTTAATTCCAAAACCACTTGAAATCAATCCTACTCATAAAGCATTTGGATTGAACTCAGAGACCACAATTAGTTATAAAGGTGCTGATTTAAAAACACAAGCTGAGTTATTACAAGGAGCATTAAAAGATGCTTTTGGATTAAACCTTATGGTAACTGATCAAAAAGATTCTTCAAACTCAATCAATTTAGCTGTTGGGATTGAAGATACAAACCTAGAAGCCTATCGAATTGATATTAATCCTTCACTGATTGAACTCAAAGGAGCAAGTGTTGCTGGAGTTTCTCGCGGTATTCAAACCATCAGACAATTAGTTTCTGTAGAATTAGTACTAGGAAGAGAAAACACCAGAGCAATTCCAACAGGTACAATTTCTGATAAACCTGCAATGGAATACAGAGGAGCTATGCTCGATGTAGCAAGACACTTCTTTTCAGTTGATGAAGTAAAACGCTATATCGATCAATTAGCATACTACAAAATCAACAAATTTCATATGCACCTTACCGATGATCAGGGTTGGAGAATTGAAATTAAATCTTGGCCTAAATTAACAACTGTCGGAGGATCAACTGAAGTTGGAGGAGAATCAGGTGGATTTTACACTCAAAAAGAATTCAAAGACCTAGTAGCTTATGCAGCTGATCGTCACATTGAAATTATTCCAGAAGTAGATATGCCTGGTCATACCAATGCAGCATCAGTATCTTACCCACAGCTCAATGGAAATGGAAAAACTCCTGAGCTATACGAAGGAATGGAAGTTGGATTTAGCACTTTTGACACTCATAGTGAAAAGGTCTACCAATTCATCGATGATGTAGTTGGTGAAATCGCCGCTATAAGCCCTAGCCCTTATTTTCACTTAGGTGGAGATGAAAGTCACTCTACAAAAAAAGAGGATTTTATCTATTTCATCAACCGAGTGAGTAAAATTGTGAGCAAACACGATAAAAAAGTAATCGGATGGGATGAAATCGCTCATGCAGATGTTCCAAGTCCTGCTGTTGCTCAGTACTGGGCATCGAATGAAAATGCTTCATTAGCTGCAGAAAAAGGTTTAAAAGTACTTTTATCTCCAGCAAAGAAAATCTATTTAGATATGCAATACGATACCCAATCACCTTACGGACTCCATTGGGCAGCCTATGTTCCTGTTAAAGATGCCTACGACTGGGATCCATATTCCTATGCTAATATCGATGAATCAGCCATTTTTGGAATGGAAGCACCGCTTTGGTCTGAAACTATTTTTGATACTCAATCATTAGAGTATTTAGCATTCCCAAGAGTTTTAGCAGTTGCAGAACTCGCATGGATGCCTAAAGGAACTACGCTTTGGGACGACTTTAAAAAACGTCTAGAAGCTCAATCGCATTATTTTAAACGCGAAGGGATCAACTATTACGCTTCACCAGATATTAATTGGGAGTAATTTACTCAGATTTAGAAGGCGCCTCGGCGTCTTCTTTTTTATCTTCTTCTAAAGATATCAATCCTTTATCAATAAGAATATTATACCATTGAATCACTTTTTTGATATCAGATGGATATACTCTGTCTTCATCAAAATTTGGTAAGACTTCAAAAAAGTACTCTTCGAGTTCTTCCTTAGAAGCTTTGTGAGAAACAGAAGTGTTTTTACCTTCTTCCTTTTGAGAGATATTCTTAAATACCTCTTTTAAGGGAACTTCTTCATCTAAGGTATAGATAGCAATCTCAGATAAAACACTGATATTGTTCTTGTAGCTCACACTGATCTTTTTATCATCGTTAATGGATTTAGCTACAAATCCAACTCTAGTTTGAGTTACAATTTCATACAATCCTGGCTTTCCTGGAATCGAAAGTATTTTATCTAATTTCATAGGTTAAAAAAATTTTGGCAAATATGATACTTCTTGTGAAGAAATAAAAACCTATCTCCTCTTTTTTAATTCTGGAAAACGCATACGGTAATCCACTTGAATCTTACCCTTGGAAATGTTGCTTAGTTTTCCTTTGAGCATACGCTTCTTTAAAGGGCTGAGTTTATCTGTAAAGAGAATTCCTTCGATATGATCGTATTCGTGTTGAATAACTCTTGCTAGAATTCCATCAAAAGTCTGTGTCTTTTTTTCAAAGTTTTCATCACAGAACTCAATAGTCACCGTTGGTTGGCGCATTACTTCTTCTCTGATATCTGGTATACTCAAACAACCTTCGTTAAAACTCCATTCCTCTCCTGTTTCTTCGATGATTTTAGCATTGATAAAAACCATCTTCGATTCAGCTAGCTGAGAGCGCTCTTGCTCGCTTAAGTCTTCATCATCTGAAAAGGGCTCTGTATCAATCACAAAAAGTCGAATCGCTCTTCCAATTTGAGGAGCTGCTAGTCCTACACCGTGAGAAGCGTACATGGTTTCCCACATATTCTCTATTAATTGATCGAGATCAGGGTAATCCTTATCGATATCTTTTGAAACTTTTCTAAGTACTGGGTCCCCGTAGGCCACAATAGGTAAAATCATCATTTTTTATTTAAATAGTCTTGTAAGATAATTGTAGCACTGATTTCATCGATCAAAGCCTTATCCTTTCTTTTTTCTTTTTTTAATCCAGAAGCAATCATAGTATCAAAAGCCATCTTAGAAGTAAATCTTTCGTCTTGACGTTCTATTTTCATCGATGGCATTTCTTTTTGAAGAGTAGTAACAAACTCTTTGATATGCACCTCTGATTGTGAATCTTGATTGTTCATCTGTTTGGGAAGCCCAAAGACAATACATTCAACTGCTTCATTTTTAATATAGTTTTTGAGGTAGTCCATCAGCTCTGAGGTAGGTACCGTACACAAACCCGATGCGATAATTTTCATAGGGTCTGTCACAGCAATACCTGAACGTTTCGTTCCAAAATCAATAGCTACAATCCTGCTCAAAATCTTTTTTTGCAAAATTACAGCTTAATTTGTTATACCTATAAAATTTAAGAGATAATTAAGGCTGAAGGCACTATCTTTGTCAAAATTTTTTAATGATATGACCGATTTACAATCAAAAATAGAAGCTGCTTGGGACGATAGAAGTCTTTTGACTGATGCTAGTACTCAAGAAGCTATTAGAGAAGTAATTCAAAAGTTAGATAACGGAGAACTTCGTTGTGCTGAGCCAACTGAAAACGGATGGCAAATTAACGAATGGGTAAAAAAAGGAGTTGTTCTCTATTTCCCAATTCAAAAAATGGAGACGCTCGAAGCTGGTATTTTTGAATATCACGATAAAATGCCTCTTAAAAGAGGTTATCAAGAAAAGGGTATTCGCGTTGTTCCTAATGCTGTAGCTCGCCATGGAGCTTATATTTCTCCAGGTACAATTTTAATGCCTTCTTATGTGAATATTGGGGCTTATGTAGACGAAGGAACAATGGTTGACACATGGGCAACTGTAGGTAGTTGTGCACAGATTGGAAAAAATGTTCACCTCAGTGGTGGTGTTGGAATTGGTGGAGTTTTAGAACCATTACAAGCAGCTCCTGTAATTATCGAAGACAATGCCTTTTTAGGATCTAGATCAATTGTAGTAGAAGGTGTTCGCGTTGAAAAAGAAGCAGTACTCGGTGCTAATGTTGTACTTACTGCCTCTACAAAAATAATTGACGTTACTGGAGAAGAGCCTGTTGAAATGAAAGGAATTGTTCCTGCTCGTTCAGTAGTCATTCCCGGGACTTACAACAAAAAATTCCCTGCAGGAGAATACGGTGTACCTTGTGCACTGATTATCGGTAAGAGAAAAGAGAGTACTGATAAGAAGACCTCTTTGAACGACGCCTTGAGAACTTATGATGTAGCGGTGTAAAAACACTTTTTACTTTAAGCTATTTTACGGAACTTTGTAAAGCTGATAGTCAATGATTATCAGCTTTATTTTTATCAATTCAATGGAAGAATTTAAGAACGCTCTTGCGAAAGCACAAGAAGTCCTCACTAGTGGAGGAGTCATCCTTTACCCTACTGAAACTGTATGGGGATTAGGTTGTGATGCTACAAATCCAGAGGCTATTCAAAGAATATTCAAAATTAAAAACAGAGTGGATTCCAAATCACTCATCTGCTTAGTTAGTAGTATTGCGATGCTAGAGCGTCATGTGCAAGAAGTGCCTCAGGCAGCTTACGACATCATCGACTTTAGTGAAAAACCTACAACCATCATTTACGATGCACCTAAAGGAGTCGCTCCATCAGTTATAGCTGAAGATGACAGTTTGGGAATCAGAGTAGCTAAAGACAAATTTTGCAGATACCTAATCAATAATTTTAAAAAACCTATTGTTTCAACATCAGCAAATATTTCAGGAGCACCCACTCCAAAACAGTTTGAAGAAATCGATGAGAAGATTTTAACAGCTGTCGACTATATAGTACCTTTACAACCAGAATTCAACAACACATCAGCTTCTACCATTATCAAGCTTAAAAACAATGGAGAAGTACGTGTCATAAGGAGTTAGCAAGAAATGAACCACAAAGATGCCTTAAAAGATCCTGTGTTTAAAACCCTCAATGAGGTATCTGAATCCATGGGATTATCATCCTTTGTTATCGGTGGATTTACTCGTGATTATCTTTTGAGTAAAGAAAATCCAAAAGACATTGATATTGTAGTGATCGGAAACGGGATTGAATATGCTCAAGAAGTTTCTAGAGCCCTTAAAGGAAGTTCAGAAATTTCTGTATTTAAGAATTATGGGACGGCCATGATCAAATACAAGGACCTCATCCTTGAATTTGTTGGTGCACGAAAAGAGAGTTATTCAGAAGACAGTAGAAACCCAAAGGTAGCTAGCGGTAGTTTAGAGGACGATCAAAACAGAAGAGACTTTACAATTAATGCTCTAGCGCTTTCACTTAACACTGAAGACTTTGGTGATTTAGTGGACCCATTTAACGGTATGGGCGATTTAGAAAATAAATGTATTAAGACTCCTTTAGATCCGGATATCACCTACTCTGATGATCCACTTCGAATGATGAGAGCGATCCGATTTGCTACTCAATTAGATTTTAAAATTGAAAAGGATTCATTAAACGCAATTGAGCGTAACAAAGAGCGTATTTCCATCGTATCAAACGAGCGAATTGTTGATGAACTCAACAAAATCATATTGGCTCCAAAACCAAGTCTCGGTTTTAAACTCTTACACAAAACAGGCTTACTACACTATATCCTTCCAGAGTTAATCGCATTAGAAGGCATTGAAGAAATTGAAGGTCAACGACATAAAGACAATTTTTGGCACACCTTGGAGGTCGTTGACAATATTTCCAAAAACACTGATAATCTGTGGCTGAGATGGGCTGCTCTATTACACGATATCGGAAAAGCACCTACTAAACGATTTGACAAAACTATTGGATGGACTTTTCACGGTCATGAGTTTATAGGTTCAAAAATGGTCTACAAACTCTTTAAACGATTGCACCTTCCTTTGAATGAGAAGATGAAATACGTAAAAAAGATTGTATCGATGAGCTCTAGACCAATTGTCATCGCTGAAGATTTTGTGACCGACTCAGCCGTAAGACGACTCATCTTTGATGCTGGAGAAGATATCGAAGATTTGATGACCCTCTGCGAGGCGGACATCACTACTAAAAACCCAAAGAAACAGCGACGTTACAAAAATAATTTTAAAATAGTTCGTCAAAAAATTGTCGAAGTGGAGCAACGCGATCACATTCGAAATTTTCAACCACCTATTAGCGGTGAAGAAATTATCAAATTATTCAACTTACAGCCTTCTAAAGAAGTTGGAATAATAAAAGAAGCTATCAAAGAAGCTATTTTAGAAGGTGAAATTCCCAATGAATACGAATCTGCTCTAGAATTTACCATTAAAAAAGGTGAGTCTATGGGGCTTAAAGCATCAAACATATGAAAGCCTATTTAAATTTCGCTAAGATTACCTTGGTATTGGTGTATATAGTAGTTATTGCTGGATCCGTTGTAAGAATGACGGGGTCTGGGATGGGTTGTCCAGACTGGCCGAAGTGTTTTGGCTATATGATTCCTCCAACTGACGAAGAAACACTTCAATGGGGTGAAGGGAAATCCTTTCAAAAAGGTGAAGTCATCATATATCAAGAGCGTTTGTATAAAGCCACAGGTGATTTTACAACAAACGATACTTTTAAAGATTCTAATTGGGAACTCTACACCAAACACGACTATGCAAAGTTCAATGCCTTCCACACCTGGACTGAATTTATCAATAGACTCTTTGGGGCTTTAGCAGGACTCGCCACTTTCATTTTAGCCTTGTGGAGTTTTAGCTATTGGAAAACCAATAAAAAATTGGCACTACTGGCTGTATTAGTTGTCATAGGAATGTTATTTGAAGCATGGTTAGGAGCTACTGTTGTCTACTCTGTTCTACTTCCTGTAAAAATTACCATTCACATGCTGATGGCTCTCTTAATCATCTCAATGATGATTTCTATTGTTTATCAGAGTTCGACAAAAAAGATCGAATACAAAGCAGATCCTCTACTTAAAAAATTAATTGGAATTACTCTGATAATGACCCTAATTCAAGTTGTATTAGGTACTCAAGTCAGAGAATTTGTCGATGAACAAATTAAATCTTTAGGAGAATCCAATCCAGAATCATGGCTTAAAGCACCTCCTGTTTTATTTTACATTCACCGTTCCTTCTCAATCCTAATGTTGCTTACAAATGCCTACTTGTATTACAGAGTGACAAAATTAAATTTAGGTTATCCTAAAACCAAATGGGCACTTGGCTTTTTAATACTCGCTGCTCTAAGTGGAATTATTATCTATTACGCTGATTTTCCAATATTTAGTCAACCTATTCATCTAGTTGTAGGTTCTGTACTTTTTGGATTACAATACTACCTTCTTTTAGAATCAAATACTGCTTCTAAAACTCAAAAAAGATTGTAAATTTACTTCATTAATACCACTGTAATGATATATAAAATAAGAGTCATTTTAGACGCTAAAGAAGACGTATTTAGAGATCTTGCTGTAGATTCTAACGACAGTTTAGAAGATTTACACAATATTATCTCACAATCATTTGGATTGGATTCAGGAGAAATGGCAGCTTTCTACACCTGTGATGGAGAGTGGAATCAAGAAGATGAAATACCTCTCTTTGCTATGGAAGATGGAGTTTCGATGTCTTCTGTAACCCTAAAAGATATTATCGATGAAGATCAAACCAAACTCATCTATGTCTATGACTTTTTATTGATGTGGACCTTCTTTATTGAACTTGCTGATATATCAAAACGAAATGAAGGTGATTCATATCCTGATTTATTATACTCTCATGGTGAACTACCGGACAATCCACCTGAAAAAGTCTTTGAAGCAGAACCTTCAGAACTCGATTTAGATGATTCTGAGGATGAATTTGACGATTTCAACGAATTCGACAATTACGATTCAATGGACTTTGACGATCAGTGGAACTAATACCTATTTAAACTTTAATGATCAACTTTTACAATACACAAATAGAGCAATTATCGCTCCATAGAGTCGGTAATAAATCTAAAGCAGAGCCTTTTTTCTTATCGGAAGCTTCTTATCCATTAAACGATGAGCTTGTTGGACACCTCAAAGAATTTTTCTTTAAACCATTTAGAGAAAAAGAAGAGACTTACTACCGTTTTTCACATGAGGCTGATCTAGAGTTCAACGAACTCTTCACTATGGTCAATGAAATTTTTAACAATCCTGATTCCCTACATCAGGTATCAAAAAAAATTGGCAAACACCTTTACGATCAATCCAACCACCCACATATCAAAAGTGGAGAGCTCTACATTACATACTTACACGATGTTATATTAGACAATAATAAAGTTGATGCAATCGGTATTTTTAAATCGGAGTTAAAACAAGAGTTTTTAATTTTTGAAGAGGGAGAGCAAAACCTAAAGATGAACTTAGAAAAAGGGATTAATCTCAAAAAACTCGACAAAGGTTGTATTGTACTCAATACTGAAAGAGAAGAAGGCTATAAAGTACTCAGCATTGATTCGAATCGCTATGACACTAAATACTGGTTAGATGACTTTTTAAGTGTTGATTATATGACTGATGAGAATTTTTACACAAAGAGCTATCTTAAATTTTGCAAGGACTTTGCAAAAGATGTCGTATTACCTGCTGAGGACAAACAACAAGAAGTACTCTTTATGAATAAGGCTGTCAATCACTTTGCCAAGAACGATTCCTTTGAGGAGACGAACTTTATCAATGAGGTTATCGATAATCCAGCCCTAGTTCCTGAATTTAGAAATTATAAAGTTGAAAAAGGACCTAAATATTCCATTGAAGATGTCGCGTCGTTTGATATTGCTAATAAGGCGGTATCAGATGTTAGAAAAAAGGTTAAAAATATCATTCAACTCGATACTAATATTCAGATTAAAATGGATTTTATCAATCCTGAATCTGCAGAGAAATTCGTAGAAAAAGGTTGGGATGAAGAACGTCAAATGTATTATTACCTTGTCTATTTCAACAAAGAATCCAACTAAAGGGTTTGTTTAACTAAGGAAGCTTCTAGTTGGAGGCTATCAACTTTATTTTTTAAATAATCGTTTTTCATCTTTTGAAGGTCGACAACAGTATTGGAATCTTCTATCCTCGTATAGGTATCGAGCCATTGTTGCGCTCTCGTGGTGTTGGCTTGTCGGAGGTCGAACTCAAAGTTTGAATTCAAAAAATCGATGCATTTTAGATCTTTGATACTTCTAAAAAGCGGATCATCGTACTGATGGATCATCAAACGAACATCGTATTGAAAGTAATACACACAACCTAAGTGCGGTTCACACTTTAAAGCTCGCGTCCAAGAATCATTAAATTGATCACTTTTAGCAAACTCTTGAGCGATCAATCGAAGTCGTTTGATTTCTGAAGGATCGAGGTCTTTGATTTGTTCATAACAAGCAATCATTTCAAATCCTACTCCAAAATTGATCACCAAATCATCCCAGATCACGAGAGATTTTAATTGATTGTAGGTAGCTCTATCGCTACAGACTCTTGCAAATTCTTTGATTTTTAGAAATACAACATCATTTGATACTTCTTCAAAAACTGTATATACATCAAAATAAAGTTCAAAAATAGATTTCATAACCACTGTGTTTATGGAGTTAGGTATAAGAACTAGCGTATCTTACGAGTGATAATTTCACTCATGGTGACATTTTCATAATTCTTCTTTACGAAGCTAAGGGTTAGATTCAATATAGCCCCCATCGATTTACAGGATTTAAATCTAGAATCATGAGTGAGTTCAAAGATTTCCATTTTGAGGCGATCGACATTCTCTTGTACTGAAATTTTATCCTCTAAGGAAGCTTTAATCAATTTATTCAAACGTTTTTCCCAAGATAAAATACGCTTGGCCATAATAGAACGTTCTTCTAATTTATACTGAGTAATTGAATCTTCATTAAGGCGCTCACGCACCATATCCACTACCCTATTATTCTCTTTAAAAAACTGTGGCCTGTAAATATTGAGTCTTCCTTCAAAAGATTGTTGATCAAAATCGATCGCTCTAATTTTATATTCGACATGGTCAAAATCGTGAATAGGTACAATCACATAATTATAAGATCTCATATCCCCTAGTAAGCGAATCATACAACGCTCGTTGAATTTCACAAACTCCTTGGCGATCTGTGCCTTTTCAATCGTAGTGCAGTTTTCTAAATAGGATTCGATAAACACATCTCCCGGTATTCCCAGAATATGTTCTTCAATAAGAGTATCCTTATGTACTAAGAAGTTTAAGTTATATGGAGACAACATATGCTCTAATTCCAAACCGTAAATCCTTGAGGCATCTGTTTGTTTTACATAGAAATAGGTAAAGTTGTCATTGATGATGTTTCGAATCTTCACCCTAAATGGCTTAGAATTCCCAAAAGTGCAAAAATCAATTGCGTCTACATTGAGGTATGGAATGATATAATCACTTCCGTCTGAATGAAGAATTGAGTAAACTTTTTTTAAACTTAAATCAATCTCATCACGCTCGTAATCAGAATAATACACTCGTATCCACAAAGTGTCTTCATCATTTTCATCGTACACACTAACAGAGCCTGAAAAGCGAAGTAAATCCTCGTAGAGCACTGGCACTTCAATATATCTTTTGTATTCCTTTAAGTAAGCCATCAGCTTTTCATTTACTGGAAAAGCAGGCTTTTTTTTGGACATTATATTTTGAACCATAGTGGTAGAATTCTGATTTTGTAAAACAATTGTATCTTAGAAGTAACAAATTACTAATTTATTCGTCAATATTAATAGGACCAAAATCATAAACTATTGGAAATTATTTTATCAGCATCCAATCTAACAAAGAACTACGGCCCCTTAAAAGCTGTAAACAACTTAAGTTTTGAACTTTATAAGGGGAATGTCTATGGATTATTAGGCCCTAATGGAAGTGGTAAATCTACTACCTTGGGAATGGTTCTAAATGTTGTAAATCCTTCTCTAGGAGATTTTGAATGGTTTGGAGGAAGTAGCTCAGTACATCAAGCACTAAAGAAAGTGGGAGCTATTATTGAGCGTCCTAACTTTTACCCTTATCTCACTGCTACAAAGAATTTGGAACTAGTTTGCAAAATCAAAGGAGTTTCATCAAATAAGATCGAAGAAAAGCTAAAACTAGTTGATCTTTGGGATCGAAAAGATTCGAAGTTTAGCACCTTCTCATTGGGAATGAAACAGCGTTTAGCGATTGCTTCAGCTCTGTTAAACGATCCTGAATTACTAATTCTAGATGAACCAACAAACGGTTTAGATCCAGAAGGAATACACCAAATACGATCACTGATTATTGAAATTGCTTCTAGAGGAACCACTATTTTATTGGCCTCTCACCTATTGGATGAAGTAGAAAAAGTATGTTCTCATGTTCTTGTGCTTCAAAAAGGCAACTTACTCTACAATGGTAAAGTGAGTGAAATGAATGGCCACAAAGGGTTTTTCAAGCTCAAATCTAATGATCATGAGCAATTGATAGAAACCTTAAAGACAATAAGTAACTTAACCAATATTAGAGAAAAAAATGGGTTTATCATAGCAGATATTGAGTCTGAAATTCCATCGGAACAACTCAACAAACAATTGTCTGAAAATGGAATCTACCTCTCACACTTAACAAAAGAATACATCAGTTTAGAAGAGCAGTTCTTGAGTTTGACCAAAAGTAAATACCAACGATGAAACGACTATTAGAAATAGAATTTATTAAACTCTGGAACAATAAAATTAGCAGAGTCATTATCTATGCTTATTTTACACTTATTTGTTCTCTAGCACTGATCGCTGCTATCAAATTTGATATTGGTCCAATTAAATTTCACCTGGCTGAACAAGGAATTTTTAACTTTCCCTATATATGGCATTTAAACACCTTTTTTGGGGCCTTATTTAAAGTCTTTTTAGCCATTATTATCGTTTCAATGACTGCTAATGAATATTCCTATAAAACCATCAAACAAAATTTAATCGATGGCCTTTCAAAAAAGGAATTTATTCTTTCAAAGGTTTATATGTCTGGGTTATTTGCATTGATCTCGACTATTTTCATATTCACAATCAGTCTTATTCTAGGATTGGTGTATTCAGATTACAACGAATTAGGAATTATTTTTAGCGATTTGAGTTTTATACTCGCCTATTTTGTAAAACTCTTCACTTTTTTTAGCTTTTGTCTCTTCGCTGGAGTTTTGGTAAAAAAATCAGCTTATGCATTAGGTTTTATTGTCATCTGGCAAATGTTTGAAGGATTTGTAAGAGGGATGATCCAATGGAAGCTATTCGACGGTGAAACTACTGATACTATTATGGGATTCTTCCCATTAAATTCCATGTGGAATCTTCTCAAGGAACCTTTTTCAAGATTTGAAGCTGTTCAAACTGTAGCTCAACAAATAGGCGAAGAACTAAAACTAGATTACTATACCAGTATTGGAGATTTTAGTATCGCTATCTTTTGGGCAATAGCGTTCATCTACCTCTCTTATTTCATCTTAAAAAAGAGAGACCTTTAGCATTTCATTCATAGGTCAATTCAAAGGGCTTTCGTATTTTTAGACCATGGAGTTTAAAGTCGAATCCAAATTCAAACCCACAGGAGATCAACCTCAAGCGATCAAAGAATTAGTTCATGGGATCAACGAGGGAGTTACGCATCAAACCTTACTAGGAGTAACGGGTTCTGGTAAGACTTTTACGGTTGCTAACGTTATTGAACAAGTTCAAAAACCAACCTTAGTCTTAGCTCACAACAAGACCTTAGCTGCTCAGCTCTATTCAGAATTCAAACAGTTTTTTCCCAACAACGCAGTAGAATACTTCGTTTCTTACTACGATTACTACCAACCAGAGGCTTACATACCTGTTACAGGAGTCTATATAGAAAAGGATTTATCCATTAATGAGGATATTGAAAAGATGCGACTCAGCACCACCTCTTCCCTACTTTCTGGAAGAAGGGATGTCATTGTTATAGCCTCAGTTTCTTGTTTATACGGTATTGGTAATCCAGTTGAATTCAAGAAAAATCTAATTGAACTTGAAACCGATCAAGTCATTTCAAGAACAAAGTTATTGCACCTATTGGTTCAAAGTCTCTATTCTAGGACAACCGATGAGTTTAAAAACGGGAACTTTAGGATCCATGGAGATGTTGTAGATGTGTTTCCTTCCTATACCGATCACGCTTATCGAATTCACTTCTTTGGTGATGAAATAGAAGAAATGGAACTCTATGACCCTTTAAACAACAAGACCTTATCGAAGGTCAATCATTTGAGAATCTATCCAGCAAATATGTTTGTGACTTCTCAAGATGTACTTCAGAATGCCATTCATCAAATTCAAGATGATTTGGTCAAACAAGTCGATTATTTTAGAGAAATAGGCAAATCCTTGGAGGCGAAACGCCTTCAAGAACGAACTGAATTCGATTTAGAAATGATCCGCGAGCTCGGCTACTGTTCTGGAATTGAAAACTATTCTCGCTATTTAGATGGCAGGGACCCAGGAACGAGGCCTTTCTGTCTTTTAGATTATTTTCCTGATGATTTTCTAATGGTGGTCGATGAATCCCATGTAACGATTCCTCAGGTTCACGCTATGTATGGAGGAGATCGTTCAAGAAAAGAAAACCTGGTGGAATACGGATTTCGATTACCAGCCGCTATGGACAATAGACCTTTGAAGTTTGAAGAATTTGAAATGCTTCAAAACCAAGTGCTCTATGTGAGTGCTACTCCAGCTGATTACGAACTCGCTCATTGCGAAGGAGTGTTTACGGAGCAAATTATTCGTCCAACTGGATTATTAGATCCCATTATCGAAGTGAGACCTTCAGAAAATCAAATTGATGATTTGATGGAAGAAATCAGACAACGTGTTGAAAAGAATGAGCGTACCTTAGTTACAACCCTTACCAAACGTATGGCTGAAGAACTCACGAAATATTTGACTCGATTGCAAATACGATGTTCTTATATCCACTCGGATGTTGACACCTTAGAGCGCGTAGAAATCATGCAAGATCTTCGCAAAGGAATTTATGATGTACTCATTGGTGTCAATCTCCTAAGAGAGGGCTTAGATCTTCCAGAGGTATCACTTGTGGCGATTATAGATGCAGACAAAGAAGGGTTTTTGAGATCGCATCGCTCGTTGACTCAAACAATTGGTAGAGCAGCTAGACATCCCGATGGAAAAGCTATTTTGTATGCTGATAAAATCACTAAAAGCATGCAGCTTACCATAGATGAGACCAACTATAGAAGGGAAAAACAAAACGCATACAACAAAGCAAATAATCTCATTCCTAAAGCACTGAATAAAAGCCTCGATAATGTTCTAACTAAAAACTCTGTATCTGCATATCACTTTGAAAAGAAAGAGAAATTAGCTCAAGAAAAAGATGTTGAATACCTAAGCTCAAGTGAACTCGACAAACGCATAACCAATAGAAGAAAGCTTATGGAAAAGGCTGCCATGGATTTAGACTTTATAGCTGCAGCTGCTCTTCGAGATGAAATCAAGATGTTACAAGATCAAAAGAAAAAACTATGAATAAAGCACTAACAGTTCTAATGGGCATCATCATCAGTTTTACAACTGTTGTAAAGGCTCAAAAATTAAAATCCGACAAAATCTTTAGTTTAGCGGAGGAGTTAACTCCAAAAGCCTTGGTAAATCTTAAGGATTTTGTGGCAGTAGCTAATGATTCTAAGATTCAAGAACAGTTAGATAAGAATCTAAATTATTCAAAAGGACTTTTAGAAAATTTAGATTTCAATACTCAGATCATCACCACTGATGGGGTTCCTGTTCTCTTAGCATCTAAGACTGTTGACTCCAGTTTACCAACTGTTTTATTTTACCTTCAGATTGATGGACAGCCTGTTAATAAAAGTAGCTGGGATCAAAAAGATCCTTATCAAATAGTGATCAAAGAACAACTAGCTAATGGAGATTGGAATACAATTCCATTTGAGAATAGCTCCGCTCCTAATAAAGATTGGAGAGTTTTTGGCAGATCTGTATCTGATTCAAAAGGGCCTAGTACTGCTCTATTAACAGCTTTAGAATACTATCATTCCAAGAAATGGAAGACTGCATTTAATGTAAAGCTACTTCTGGATTTTCAAGAAGAAATGGGCTCTCCTACTCTTGAAAAGGCTGTTACTGAAAACAAAAGTGCATTTGATGCCGATTATTTAATCATTATGGATGGAACTAGAGATGTGAGTAATAAACCAACTGTGACCTTTGGTGCTCGTGGTATTGTAACCGCTACTCTTACTGTATTTGGACCAAAAGAACCATTGCATTCTGGACAATACGGAAATTACGCTCCAAATCCAGTCTTTAAAGCATCGAGATTAATTGCAAGTATGAAAGATGAAAGTGGAATGGTGCTCATTGATGATTTCTACAAGGGTATTGTCCTTAATGATTTGGTCAATGCAGAACTCGCCAATGCTAGTATGGATCCCCTAGAATTAAACGAGCGATTGGGAATCGCTATTGAAGAAATGGTTTCTAATTCCTATCAGGGATCCCTGCAATACCCATCCTTAAATATAAGAGGGATTCAAGCAGCCTGGACGGGAAAACAAGTTAGAACAATCATTCCCGATAAAGTGGTCATTGAAATTGATATGAGAACCGTTAAAGAATCAAAACCTGAAGATTTGATTGAAGTACTAAAAAATCACATTGTAAAACAAGGGTTTGAATTAATCGATGGAGAACCCACAGATGAAGAACGATCTATTTATGAGAACATAGCATCACTTAGCTTTAAAATAGGATCTAAACCTTTTAGAACATCTTTATCCAGTCCTATTCGAACACTTATGGATGATTGCTTACAACCCTTATTTGGAGACAAGTATGTTTTAACAAGAACTACCGGTGGTTCACAACCCATAGCTCCATTTATTACAACACTAGGTGTGGATGCTGTATCACTGCGTATACCCAATCCAGATAATAACATCCACGCACCCAACGAAAACTTACGCATAGGTAACCTCACTGAAGGAATCGCGAGTATACTATCACTATTACAAACCCAAATTCAAAACTGATGACCAATAACGACGTACTAAAGAAATTAAGAGTTGCACTTCAACTAAGAGATGAAGACATTGTAGAAATTTTAAAAATGGCGGACCTAAGGGTATCCAAATCTGAATTAGGGGCCTTTTTTAGAAAGGAAGATCATCCTAAATACATGGAATGTGGAGATCAAATACTCAGATATTTCCTAAATGGACTAGTGATCTATTTAAGAGGAACGAAAGAAAAACCTAAAAATCCAGCAGAGTCTTTAAAAACTAAACCGAAGGCAACTATCGATTAATATTTAAATTCTAAACTTATTCCTAAAGCATTTAATATAATTGCAAAATTTGAAAGTTGAATATCTTCTCCTTTTTCAACTCTGCTTATATAAGGACGTTTCTTTCCTACAATGGTAGCTAAATCCTGTTGTGTTAGTTTTAACTCCTTTCTTCTATTTCTAATCAATTCCCCAAAATAATACGCTAGGGCATCTTCTTTAAACTTTTCACGTTTTATTGAGCCCCCCTCACCATAACGCAAGGACAACAAATCATTTGCGTTTAATAATTTTGACATTTTTATTGATTTAAATTCTTTACTATTTGTTCTGCTTTTCTCAGTGCTTTTTTATAATCTTTTGTTGATTTCTTCATAAAGCCATTCAAACAAATTATATGGTTTGATTCAGAAAAATTTTGATGGTCAACAGTAAGTAATACTATTCGATATTCATTATTCACTTTTAATCTTAGTTCATAAAATTTAGTTTCTTTCAACTTTTTGACAAACAATGAATTAACTACTCTTATAATACGAATTACCTCAATTAATTGATAAAATTTATCAATTGTTCTTTCGTCTTAATTATGAATAAACACATAACACTCTTCTGTAATTTCAATTATACGCACACATCAATCTTTACAAATGTAACTAATTAATTACATATTTTTCAAATCAATGTATTAATACTTTTGAATATAAATTTCAGTTTAAGTTTAAATCACAAAAAAAGCCGATGAATAACATCGGCTTTTTTGTTATGATTGAGTAATTAACTTACGAAGCTAATACCTCTTTTACTTTATCTGCAGCTTCTTGGAATTGAACTGCTGAATGAACAGCGAGTCCTGATTGATCTAAGATTTCTTTAGCTTCCACTGCATTTGTTCCTTGAAGACGCACAATAATAGGAACTTTAATTTCGTCTCCCATATTGGTGTAAGCGTCAACAACACCTTGTGCTACACGGTCACAACGAACAATACCTCCAAAGATATTGATCAAGATTGCTTGAACATTTTCATCTTTTAAAATCAATCTAAAAGCTTGTTCAACACGCTTAGCATCTGCTGTACCACCAACATCTAAGAAGTTTGCAGGTTCACCACCAGCCATTTTGATCAAATCCATAGTTGCCATTGCAAGACCTGCTCCGTTTACCATACACCCAACGTTTCCATCTAAATCAACGTAGTTTAATCCAACTTCTTTAGCTTCTACTTCAACAGGATTTTCTTCTCTAGTATCTCTCATTTCAGCATAAGCTGGTCTTCTGTAAAGAGCGTTATCGTCCAATACAACTTTAGCATCAACTGCTAAAATTTTATCGTCTGAAGTTTTGAGAACTGGGTTGATTTCAAAAAGTGAAGAATCACTTTCTACATATGCTTTGTATAAAGAAGCGACAAATTTTGTCATCCCTTTAAATGCTTGACCACTGAGACCTAAATTGAAAGCAATTTTTCTAGCTTGGAAAGGCATTAGTCCAACTGAAGGATCAATTTCCTCTGTAAAGATTAAATGTGGAGTATGTTCTGCAACTGCTTCAATATCCATTCCTCCTTCTGTAGAGTACATAATCATATTTCTTCCACTTGCTCTGTTTAAAAGTACAGAGATATAGAATTCAGAAGTTTCACTATCTCCAGGATAATAAACATCCTCTGCAACTAATACTTGGTGAACTTTCTTTCCCTCAGCAGAGGTTTGTGGAGTTATCAAATTCATTCCGATAATATCAGATGCAATTGATTTAACCTCATCTAAGTTTTTAGCGAGTTTTACACCGCCACCTTTACCTCTACCACCAGCGTGAACCTGTGCTTTAATCACATGCCATCCGGTACCAGTTTCTTCGGTTAAACGCTTTGCAGCTTCTACAGCTTCTTCTGGTGTTCCGGCAACAATTCCGCGTTGTACTCCAACACCAAAGCTCGCTAAAATTTCTTTTCCTTGATATTCGTGAAGATTCATAAGTTTGCTTTATTATTCGCTACAAAAATAGAAAAACAGAAAGGAATATTAACTATTAAAAAGCCTTTGTTCACTAATTTTTTTAATTATTATTGTTGCAAATAAAACAAATTGTTTTAAAATTAAATAATTACCATATACCTCTTGTATGAGACCGTTCTAAAGTATATTTTTGGAGAAAATTTACGACCCTCATGAAAAACAAGGATCTATTAGCGATTGCAAAAGAATTTGGAGCACCTGTATACGTATACGACGCCGATAAAATCAAAAGTCAGTATGAAAGACTTTCTACTGCTTTTTCAAATGTCCCACAATTAAAGTTAAATTACGCTGTTAAGGCACTATCAAATATCAGTGTTTTAAGGTTGATGAATAGCCTTGGAGCAGGATTAGACACTGTTTCTATACAGGAGGTTGAATTGGGATTAGCTGCAGGTTTTAACGCTTCTGATATCATATTCACTCCTAACGGAGTTTCTCTAGAAGAATTAGAAGAAGCTGCATTACTAGGTGTACAAATCAATATTGACAATTTATCTTTATTGGAGCAATTTGGTTCAAAGCACCCAAATACTCCAGTATGTATTCGAATTAATCCACATGTTATGGCAGGTGGAAATGCCAATATCTCTGTAGGTCATATCGATTCTAAATTTGGAATCAGTATTCACCAAATTCCTCATATTCTCAGAATTGTTGAATTGACAGGAATGAATATCAATGGAATTCACATGCACACTGGAAGTGATATCTTAGATATCGATGTTTTCCTATACGCTTCTGAAATCCTTTTTGACACCGCAAAAAACTTTAAAGACTTAGACTTTATCGATTTTGGATCTGGATTTAAAGTTCCTTACAAAGAAGGTGATATTGAAACCAATATAGAAGAATTAGGGAAAAAGCTTTCGAGTCGTTTCAACGAATTCTGCAGAGAATACGGCAAGGATTTAACACTAGGATTCGAGCCTGGTAAATTCTTAGTAAGTGAGGCAGGTAAGTTTTTAGTTAAAGTAAATGTTGTAAAACAAACTACTTCTACTGTATTTGCTCAGGTTGATTCTGGGTTTAATCACCTAATTAGACCAATGTTGTACGGTGCAAAACACCATATCAGTAATATTTCAAATCCGAAGGGAAAAGATCGTTTCTATTCTGTTGTAGGGTATATTTGTGAGACTGATACCTTTGCAACCAATGTAAAAATTGCTGAAATTACTGAAGGTGATATTCTTGCATTAGACAATGCCGGAGCTTATTGTTTCTCAATGGCTAGCAACTACAACTCTAGATTTAAGCCAGCAGAAGTACTTTGGTACAACGATCAGGCTCATTTGATCAGAGAAAGAGAATCGATGGAGGATCTTCTCAGAAATCAAATCGATCTCAAGGGAGTTTTTACTAATGAAGCTGTAAATGCACAATAACTATTGTTACACAACTTTAGACCTTTTATTGTACTTTAGTGGAATAATATAATGCTATGAAATTATTTTACACTATCGTGATTACTCTTGTGATAGGAGTAGTTTCGCAACTACAAGCTCAAGAAATCAATTGGATGAGCTGGGATGAGGCTGTTGCACTTCAAAACTCTGAAGAAAATCCTAAAAAGATGTTTATTGATGTTTACACCGACTGGTGTAAATGGTGTAAAGTAATGGATCAGAATACCTTTCAAAATCCAAAAGTAGCGACCTATATGAATGAGAATTTTTATATGGTAAAACTTGATGCTGAGGGAAAAGAACCTATCACTTATGATGGAAAAGTATTTAAGTTTGTTCCTAATGGAAGAAGTGGTTATCACGAACTCGCTCTAGCGCTTCTTCAAGGAAAACTCAGCTACCCTACTGTGGTGTTTTTAGATGAAGGACAGAAAATGCTAGCTCCTTTATCGGGATATCAAGAAGTCGATCCTTTCCTAAAAGTTGCTATCTACTTTGGAGATAATATCTATAAAACAAAAGATTGGCCCACATACGTAGGCCAATAGCTTTCTAATATTTTAATATTTAAAGTAATTCCTATCTACTGTAGTTAGGAGATTCTTTGGTAATGGTTACATCGTGTGGATGTGATTCGTGAATTCCACTTGCTGTAATTTTTACAAATCTTGAAGATTCTTTAAGCGTCGGAATATCTTTTGCTCCACAGTATCCCATACCAGCTTTTAAACCACCTACGAATTGGTGAATACTCTCAAAGAGTTCTCCTTTATAAGGTACTCTTCCTACAATTCCCTCTGGTACGAGTTTTTTGATATCGTCTTCTACATCTTGGAAATAACGGTCTTTAGATCCTTGTTTCATCGCTTCAACAGAACCCATACCTCTGTAAGACTTAAACTTTCGTCCTTCGTAGATAATTGTTTCTCCAGGTGATTCTTTTGTTCCAGCTAGAAGTGAACCGAGCATGACACAGTCAGCTCCAGCTGCAATGGCTTTTGGTATATCTCCGGTATAACGGATTCCTCCATCAGCGATAACAGGCACACCAGTTCCTTTAATCGCATCAGCTACTTCGAGTACTGCTGAAAATTGAGGAAATCCAACACCAGCAACTACACGAGTCGTACAGATTGAACCTGGTCCAATTCCTACCTTAACGGCATCAGCACCTGCTTCAACTAGATACTTAGCTGCTTCCGCAGTTGCGATATTTCCTACAACTACATCAATTTGAGGAAACTTAGATTTAACTTCTTTGAGTACACTTACTACACCTTTGGTATGTCCGTGAGCGGTATCGATAATAATAGCATCCACCCCAGCGTTGACAAGTGCCTCTGCTCTATCGACAGCATCACCAGTTACACCAATAGCAGCAGCCACTCTTAATCGTCCATAAACATCTTTATTTGCAATAGGTTTTTGACCGAGTTTGGTAATATCTCTAAAAGTGATTAATCCGATCAGTTTGTTATCATCATCAACAACAGGTAGTTTTTCAATTTTGTGTTTCTTTAAAATGGCTTCAGCTTGAGTTAAAGAAGTTCCAGCAGAAGCTGTCACAATATGCTCTGAAGTCATTACTTCAGAAATCTTTTTGTCGTTTTTCTTTTCAAAACGCAAATCTCTATTAGTAACAATCCCTAACAGCTCCTTGTTTTCACCAACAACAGGAATACCTCCAATACTGTATTCTCTCATTGCATCATTTGCATCTTTAACAGTAGCACTTATGGGCAGTGTTACAGGATCGATAATCATTCCACTTTCAGCTCTTTTAACTTTGCGAACCTTTAAGGCTTGTTGTTCTATGGTCATGTTTTTATGCAACACTCCAATACCACCCTCTCTAGCCATGGCAATAGCCATTTTAGATTCAGTAACGGTATCCATTGCTGCAGAAACAATAGGAACATTAAGACTGATATTTTTTGTAAATTTTGATTCGATGGACACTTCTCTAGGAAGTATTTCCGAATAAGCTGGAATTAATAGAACGTCGTCGTACGTTAGACCTTCTCCAATAATTTTGTTTTGATGAGCTTCCATGGCAATTAAGGATTAATTGCGTGCAAATATACAGATAAAAAATAAGTTTTTAATGGTATTTGCTAAATAAGTCTGTCGCTTTGTTATGAGCTGCTTCAAATGCCATCCAATTGACACCCGTTTCTAATTTGTGCTTCGAACAAAAAGAGAGAATTTTTTCAGTAGGCATATTGCCAGTGAGAGCATCCATAGCCATAGGACAACCACCAAATCCTTGAATTGCTCCATCGAAGCGTCTACACCCTCCTAAAAATGCAGCTTCGACTTTGGGCTTCCAAGACTTAGGGTGTGTGTGTAAATGAGCTCCAAACTCTATCTGCGGATACCTGGGGATCAATCGCTCAAAAAGCATTTGTATATCTTCTGTCTTGGCAGTCCCAACTGTATCAGAAAGTGAAATTATTTTTACACCCATCGAATCTAGTTTTGAAACCCATGAAGCGACAATCTCAGTGCTCCATGGATCTCCATAGGGATTGCCAAATCCCATAGACAGATAGGTGACTACTTCTTTATTCTTTTCTGTTGCTAGATCTATAATCTTTTCTAAAACGACAACAGACTCCTCAATACTCTTATGAGTGTTTCTCATCTGAAAGTTTTCAGAAATGGAAAAAGGGTAACCTAAATAGTCAATCTCTGGGTATTGTAAAGCGTCTACTGCTCCCCTTTCATTAGCCACTATCGACAATAGTTTGGTTTTGGTTTTAGATAGATCCAAGGCTTTTAGAACCTCGGCAGTATCACTCATTTGTGGGATTGCTTTAGGCGATACAAAGGAACCAAAATCAAGGGTATGAAAGTTGCAATTCAACAGAGACTGTAGATAATTCACTTTATCAGAAGTCGGTATAAAAGCTTTGATGCCTTGCATGGCATCTCTGGGACATTCAATTATACGTAGTGAATTCTTCATTTGGTTGATTCCTAGCTTAAAAATAGGAATAAAAATGAGACCAAAGAATATAAAACGCTATAAGAATAAACACTGAAATTTGAATCCATTTGATCCAAAACAACTGAGAGTTTGTAGCGCTAAATTTATGAAGCATCGAAGCCATTAAGGCAATGGTTGAAAAAACTATAAAAGTGATCAGTGCAAAAACGAGTCCCAAAAAAATAAATTGATTGCTAACACTAATGGAATTAGAGAATAAAAATGCAGGGAAAAATGCCAAAAAAAAGATTCCGACTTTAGGATTGAGCACATTCATTACTACCCCTTTTTTATAGGATTGAATAAGACTTAATTTAGGTGCATTGGATTGCTTTAAATCGATTTGAATTTCAGATCCGTAAACTTTATAAGCTAAGTAAAATAAATAAGTAGCTCCAAATACAATGATCATCGAATAAATGAATTCGCTGTTCTTGATGAGTGCTGAGACCCCAAATGCAACCAATAGGGTATGTACTAGACATCCACTTACCAAACCAAGAACAGTGGCTAGTCCGTGTTTTTTACCATAAGACAAGCTTTGAATGGCGACAAAGATATTATCGGGACCTGGCATCAGTGCTAGCAAAAACACATTCACCGCAAATATCGATACGATCTTCAGAGTCAACATTGTTTAGCGTTTCAACAGTGCTTTGTTTATTTTCTTAATAAGAGCTGGGCCTTCGTAAATAAATCCAGTCCAAAGCTGGACTAGTGATGCTCCTGCTTCTAATTTTTCAAGTGCATCCTCAGCACTGTGAATACCTCCTACTCCAATGATTGGAAAACTTCCTTTTGAATTTTGATGTAAGAATCGAATGACCTCCGTAGAACGTTCCCTTAAAGGCTTACCACTAAGACCTCCTGCTTCTTCAACTATTTTCTTATCAGAAGCTAGACCTTCCCTTGACAAAGTAGTATTGGTTGCGATAACTCCATCAATCTTTGTTTCATTGACGATATCAACAATATCCATTAACTGATCATCTGTAAGGTCTGGAGCAATTTTAAGCAAAATTGGTTTTGGTGCTTGTGAATCATTTTTAACAATAATCTCATTTTCTTCTTTAAGCGCTAAAAGTATCTCGCTGAGTGGTTTCTTGTCCTGAAGTTCTCTCAGTCCAGGTGTGTTTGGAGAACTCACATTGACCACAAAATAATCCACATAATCAAAAAGAGCTCTAAAACAGTAGATATAATCATCCACTGCTTTCTCATTGGGAGTTACTTTATTCTTTCCAATATTTCCACCAATGAGTACATTCTTGTTTTTCTTCAGCTTTCGAATAGCAACATCAACCCCTTTATTGTTAAATCCCATTCGATTGATTATCGCCTGATCTTTTTTGAGTCGAAACAATCGTTTTTTATCGTTACCAGGTTGTGGCTTTGGAGTCAGTGTTCCAATCTCAATAAAACCAAAACCAAAATCCGATAGTTCTTTATACATTTCAGCATTCTTATCAAATCCTGCTGCTAAACCTACTGGGTTTTTAAATTTAATACCAAAGACTTCTCTTTCTAAATCAGGGTGCTGAAATTGATGCAAACTTCTAATCAAGGGCCTTAAACCTATAGTTGAAGACAATTTTAACAGAAAAGTTGCAATGTGGTGAACACGCTCGGGATCGAGCATAAAGAATAGGGGGCGGATAATTCTTTTATACATACTGTAAAATTACAATAAACGATTAAAAAAAAAGCAACCAAATGGTTGCTCTTAAAACTTAAATGAAGATTTTAACTCTTGCTTTGTTTTTTGCTCATATCCATGGAAATAGCAGATCGATCAAACTTAATCTTTCCTGCCATAGTTTCAATAACGCATGAATTATCAGCATCGTTAAGTTCTACAATCTTTCCGTACATTCCACTTTTAGTCACCACTTTATCTCCTTTAGATAAACTACTAGCAAAAGCCTTTTCTTGTTTTTGCTTTTTGATCTGAGGGCGAATCATAAAAAAATACGCCACTGCAATGATCATAAACATTGGCAAAAACTGGTTTAAATTCTCCATTGAATACTTTTTAAAATTTATTTATAATTAGTTAGCCATTGCGCTCTTAGGAACTACAAAGGCGTGAATTTGTAAGATTTCTTCTCCAGAAGCTGTATTGGTTTGAACACGAATCGTCTTAGTAACTTTATTCATACCCGATCCGTTAAACTTCACAGTTAGGTTTCCTTTTTCTCCTGGTGCGATAGGAGTGTTTTTTGGATATTCTGGAATGGTACATCCACAGCTACTAGTAGCGTTAGTAATGATCAGTGGAGCATCTCCTGTATTGGTAAAAGTAAACACTGTTTCCTGAGGAGCATTTTGTTGAATTTCTCCGAAATCGTGAACTTTTTTATCAAAAACCATAACCGCCATATTCGACTGAGACTGCGCTGAAGTAACTTCAGTTTGATCGATGTTCATTTTCTGTGTGGTTTTATCTTTACAAGATGTAAAACCAACAAGTCCAATTAATCCTACTATTAATAATGCTTTTTTCATTGTGTTATTTGCTTTTTAAGTTCGTCGGCTAAAATTATAAAATTTATAGTAAACCTCTACCGCTTTTCTTTAGTTTTCCACTTTCTTTTAGTTCATTGGAAACAGTATCTAAGATTCCATTGATGAAAATGCTACTCTTTGGTGAGGAATACTCCTTAGCAATCTCTAAATATTCGTTTAAACTCACTCGAACAGGGATCGATGGAAAATTCATAAATTCACAAATCGCCATTTGAAGAAGTATCGCATCTAAATCAGCGATACGCTCTTTATCCCAATTAGCAGTCTTGTCAACATATTGCTGAATTAATTCTTCAGATTTGAGACTGCATTTTCTCAATAGATTTAATCCAAAATCTAAATCTTCCTTGTCTACCTTGAGTGCAGGAAGTAAACTCTCTGTAGAATAATCCGTTAATTTCTTTAATTTTTTAAGCAAGAAGGTATTGACTATAGGTAGATCATCAATCCATGTCAATTGATCGTCTTCTAAAAATTCATAAAGCTTATCGTTTGGAGCTATGATGTTTTTAAAAATCTCTACAATAAAATCTCTGTCGGCATCAAAGCTGATTTCATCAGATTCCATGTAGTTTATATAGACTTTGCTAGAGGTAATTTCTTTAAACAAAATCTTTACATACTCAGGATTTAGATACCAAATTTTTAGCTTTTTCGACTCTATGGTTTCCAACAAAAAGCTATCTTCTGAAAGAAGCTTCAATACAGCATTATCTGCAAATTTTGAAGGATTTTTAAAGTTGGTAGTTGTTTCTTTGATGTATTTTTTTGAGCTGACTTCTAATTGATTTTCAGCCATCGCTTTGAGTTCTAAAAGAAGTGCTAACAAGGAAGTGTAGAGTGTAAACATATTAGCCATACTCTTTTGCAAAAACAACTCTTGATCCTTTAAATTGCTGTCTTTTGAATGTTGCAATGCATAGATTCCCTGCATCACTTTTACTCTAATATGCCTTCTTGTTAACATGTATAAGAACTTATTTTTAAAACAATTTCAATGCAAAAATAATACATTATTGTAGAATACGAGTCAAATATCTTCACAAATAAGTTAAAAGCAATTCCTCTGATTTCATACAAACCTCCTATATTTGTTACTTGTTTACTTCAGTACTAAAGACATTCGATGAAAGCCCTAAAACACCTCAATAAATACTTCTTAAAATACAAGACAAAATTACTGTTAGGTATTGTAATTACTATAATTGCAAGGGTGTTTTCACTTATTATGCCACCTATGGTCAACAAGTCTGTAAAAGCTGTGGAAGTGTTTTTGAGCTCTCCTGAGTCTACTACTGATGACATTAAGTCGACCCTTTTAAATTATATCCTTATCATTATAGGAGCTGCTTTGCTCTCTGGTTTTTTTACTTTTTTAATGAGACAGACAATTATAAACGTTTCTCGTTATATAGAGGCTGATTTAAAAGACGAAGTATTTAAACATTATCAAAAGCTCCACCTTAGCTTTTACAAGAATAACAGAACTGGAGATTTAATGAATCGAATAAGTGAAGATGTTTCACAGGTAAGAATGTATGTAGGACCTGCCCTGATGTACGGAATTCAAACCATTACATTGTTTGCTTGTTTGATTCCACTGATGTTCCTTAAAGAACCCACACTGGCTACCTACACGCTACTTCCTTTACCAATATTGTCAGTTCTGATTTATAAGATTTCACAAATCATTCACAAGCGATCTACTGTGGTTCAGGAGTTTTTATCAAAACTATCCACCTTTACTCAGGAATCCTTTTCTGGAATTTCGGTGATTAAAGCCTATGGAATTGAACAAAATGTAAATGAGGAGCTCTCTCAATTAGCAGAAGAAGGAAGAACTAAAAGTATCGATCTTGCGAAAGTACAAGCCTGGTTTTTCCCTTTGATGTTACTTCTGATTGGGATTAGTAATCTCTTTGTAATTTTTATCGGAGGAAAACGCTATATCGAAGGAGAAATTGAATCTGTTGGTTTGATCTTAGAGTTCATTATCTATGTCAACATGCTCACTTGGCCAGTAGCTATTGTGGGGTGGTTGTCATCCATTGTACAAAGAGCAGAAGCCTCTCAAAAGAGAATCAATGAATTTTTAAGTGTGGTTCCAGACATCTTGGACAAAGAAGATGCAATCGAAAAAGATCTAGAGGGTGAAATAGTATTTGACAAAGTGAGTTTCACCTATCCAGATACCGGAATAAAAGCTTTAGATGAAGTTAGTTTTACCATCTCTAAAGGACAAACACTAACTGTTCTTGGAAAAACGGGCGCTGGTAAATCCACCATTATCGATTTAATCAGCAGAATGTACGATGTAGATTCAGGTGTGATAACCATCGACGGTGAACCCATTCAAAATATAGGATTAGATTCCCTTCGAAAAGCGATGGGTGTCGTTCCTCAAGAAGCCTTTTTATTTTCAAACTCTATTGCATTTAATATAGGATTTGGAACCAAACAAGCTACTCAAGAATCCATTGAGGCAGTCGCTAAAAAGGCGGCTGTCCACCAAAACATCATCGAATTCAACAAAGGATACGATACGATCTTAGGTGAACGTGGGATCACTCTTAGTGGTGGTCAAAAACAACGTGTATCAATTGCAAGAGCGCTAATCAAAGATCCTAAAATCTTTCTTTTTGATGATTGCTTATCAGCTGTAGATACAGAAACAGAAGAAATTATCCTCAGAAATATCAAAGAATCCTCAAAGGACAAAACTACTCTAATAGTATCTCACAGAGTGTCATCTGCACTGAATGCAGATAAAATTATCGTGTTGTCTGAAGGTAAAATAGAACAACAAGGAACTCACAATGAACTACTTGCAAAAGAAGGCTATTACAAATCCCTTTACGAAGCTCAATCAAGCTCAAAAGAAAATTAAAATTCTGTTGTTCGTATCCCTTTTTTTTTACAAATTTGAACCTATAACTGTTATCTAAACAAGATTAGGAAAATGGAACAAGAAGAAATATACTCTAAAGTATTGAGAGCAGGAAGAAGAACATACTTCTTCGATGTGAGAGAAACAAAAGCTGGGGATTATTATTTAACAATCACTGAGAGCAAAAAATTTACCCATGAAGATGGATCGTTTCACTATAAGAAACACAAGATATATCTTTACAAAGAAGACTTCGATTCATTTAAAGAATTGACTGCGGAAATGATGGATTATATTGTAGATCGTAAGGGCGAGGAAGTAATTTCTGAGCGTCATCAAAAAGATTTCAAAAAAGAATCCGATGAACAAGAAAGTGAATTTTCAGAGGTAGTTACTGAAAGCACAACAGATACTTCTAGTTTTACCGATGTTGATTTTGACGATATCTAGAAGATTTTAAAAAAATAATTGATTGTAAAGGCCTCTTTTTAGAGGCCTTTCTTTATTTTTATAACAAACTATACTATTGATCATGAAAAAATTAACCCTCCTTTTTGTGGGATGCTTATTTAGCACGCTCACATTTGCACAAGAATCACTCGATTTAAAATACTATTTACCACAAGACATCACTTACGATCAATCGATTCCAACACCAAAACAAGTCTTTGGACATGAGGTTGGAGAGTGGCATATAACTCACGACAAATTAGTTCACTATATGCAGACCATCGCTGAGGTTTCTGAACGTGTAAGTATTGAAAACAGAGGAACAACTTTTGAAGGAAGACCTATTCTTTTATTGACTGTTACTTCTAAAAAGAATCACGAAAACATCGAAGCTATTCAAGAAGCTCATTTAGCAAATACTGAAGGGACAAGTGTTGACATCAAAAATCAACCACTTGTAATCTACCAAGGCTTCTCAATTCACGGAAATGAACCTTCAGGAGCCAATGCTGGTTTAGCGTATATCTATTATTTAGCTGCTGCTCAAGGACCTTATATTGAAAATGCACTCGAAAATACGGTCATCTTAATGGACCCTTCTTTTAATCCTGATGGACTTCAACGATTTTCTACTTGGGCTAATATGCATAAGAATTCTCAGATCAACCCTGATCCAAACGATCGTGAATACAGAGAAGCATGGCCTGGAGGTAGAACCAATCACTATTGGTTTGACCTCAACAGAGACTGGTTGCCAGCTCAGCTTCCAGAGAGTAGAGCTCGAATCATTAGTTTCCACAAATGGCTTCCAAACATCTTGACGGATCATCACGAAATGGGGACCAATTCTTCATTCTTTTTTCAACCTGGTGAACCTACACGCGTCAACCCTTTGACTCCAAAAGAAAATCAGCGTTTAACAGCTGAAATAGGAGCCTATCACGCCAAAGCTTTTGATAAACTGGGATCTTTTTACTACTCTGAAGAAAATTACGACGACTTTTACTACGGTAAAGGATCGACCTTCCCAGACATCAATGGTTCCATCGGAATCCTATTTGAACAGGGAAGTTCTAGGGGGCACGCACAAGAAAGTGACAATGGAGTACTTACCTTTCCATTTACCATTAGAAATCAATTTACAGCTGCATTATCTACATTGGAAGCTGCAGTCAATATGAGAGAAAAACTCTTGGCTTATCAAAGAGATTTTTACACTAATAGAAGAGCTGAAGCTGCAAGAGAGAAGTCCAAGGCTTATGTTTTTGGAAATCCAAAAGACCCTGCAAGAGCATGGCATCTAGCAGAAATCTTAGAACGTCATAAAATCGCTTTTTACAAATTAAATGAGCCATTGTCGATATCTGGTAAAAAATATAATAAAGACAATTCCTATGTGGTTCCTTTAAATCAAAAAAACAAGAAACTTATCGATGCGATGTTTAACAAACAAACCAAATTTCAAGATAGCTTATTTTACGACATCTCCTCTTGGACCTTTCCACTGGCGTTTGATTTAGATTACAGTACGATTAGCAGTATTCCTTCTTCAGCAGAAAAAGTTGAAAAATTAGAACCGATTCAGGGAGCGCTTATCGGAGAAGGAAACTATGCCTATTTATTTGAATGGCACAATTACTACACCCCTAAAGCTCTAAATAAAATTCTAAACAAAGGACTC
>Ga0181553_10000488_pt1 | contig 34408 bp, 32 predicted proteins | sample 011ome_17_FD_133753 | JGI IMG/M metagenome (GOLD analysis project Ga0181553, IMG submission 133753) | Coastal salt marsh microbial communities from the Groves Creek Marsh, Skidaway Island, Georgia - 011502XT metaG (megahit assembly) | ecosystem: Environmental > Aquatic > Marine > Intertidal...
AACCCAAGAGTTGAAGTTCCTGAAATGGAAGATTTAAAAACAGCTTTATCTCAAAAGCGTTTTACGCCTGATAACAGGGACGCAATTGCTCCAGTTTTTATTTTGGATCAGACATTCTGCCCAAATGTTCACTTTTTAGGACAAGATCAACTGCTAGCCAACGTGCAAACAATTGCATATGTTAGTGGATCAAAATTTCCAAGTGGCGGGCGATGTACTGCTGGTTATTGTGTAGCAAATGAAAAAGCGGCGTACTTACTTGATAAAATTGAATTACACCTCAATATTTGCGATAACGCGGCAACACCTTTACAAATGAGTATTCTGGCTGAGCAATTGCCATCTATGAATGATCGGATTCATGCTGCCTATGTGAATACAAGAGCATTTGTTAATTATATCGAAGAAAAATTGCCTGGCGCTAAAATCAATTTCGTTTCCGAAGAATTAGCCGCGCAAGGATTTACGCCTTCCGTATTTTCATTAGACCTTCCAACAAAAGGAGAATCAGAAGAAGCGCGAGAAGCATACAAACGACAACTCAATCTCAAGCTCATCAATATGATGATTGGAGCAATTCCGAATGAAAGCAAATACTGCGTCAGTTATGGTCAGTTAAAAGGCTGTTATTGGACAATACCTGCGACATCAACCCAAGGAACGACAAAAGAAGGCGATAAAGATTATATCGTCCGTGTGGCTTTATCAGGTAATATGGATTTAGAAAAACACAAAGCTGTGTTTAAGCAATTTGTAGAGGAATTGTAAGACTGAATTAATTGTTTCTATCTTTCAACACATCAACTACCTCTTCAAAAGGAACGTCCGTATTTTCAAGTAATACCAAATAGTGAAAGAATAAATCAGCAGCTTCTTCTCGTAATCGTTCTTTGTCGCCTTTTATAGCTTCGATAACTACTTCAACGCCCTCCTCTCCTACTTTTTGTGCTATTGTTGCCACACCTTTTTCAAATAGCGAAGTGAGGTAAGAACCAGACGGCCGCTCTTCATTTCGTTGATGAATCACTGACCTTAGTTCATCAATGAATGCGATTGGACTCGCTTTTGAGTCTCCCCAGAAGGTGATTGTATTTTGATGGCATGTGGGTCCGGTCGGACTTGCTTGAATCAAAATAGCATCGCCATCACAATCAAGTTTTGCATGATCGAATAACAAATAATTACCACTTGTTTCTCCTTTAGTCCATAGTTCATTCCGAGAACGAGAGTAGAATGTTACCTTTCCACTCTCATAAGTGCGTTCTAAGGCCTCTTTATTCATATAACCTAACATTGTTACATCTTTTGTACTCTTATCCTGTATTATCGCTGAAACTAGGCCACGTTCATTGTATTTAATTCGATCCTTATTCATTTTATTGTCTTATTGCTATATTAATTTCTGCTAAATACCTTTTTAAGTCGGGAATTTCAATTTCATTAAAATGAAATACGCTTGCGGCTAAAGCCGCATCCACACCGTCTACCCTAAAAACATCTCTAAAATGCTCAATGCTTCCTGCACCACCTGAGGCAATGAGCGGAAGACTACTCGATTCCCCAAGCAATTTCAGTGCTTCTAGTTGAAATCCATCCTTGGTTCCGTCTGCATTCATGGAAGTAAATAAGATCTCACCTGCACCGCGCTCCTCTGCCTCGTTCACCCATTCTCGCAATTCCCTATTTGTAGGCTCTTTGCCTCCTTTAACAAATACTTTCCATTTTCCATCGACTCGTTTTGCGTCAACGGCGAGTACGACGCATTGCCTTCCAAAAGCTTCAGCTAGTTCATTTATTAAATCAGGACGATCAACCGCAGCAGAATTCACTGCTATCTTGTCAGCACCCGCCAGCAAAAGCTTTCGAGCGTCTGCAACCGAACGAACTCCTCCTCCTACTGTAAACGGTATACTCAATTCTCTAGCAACAGCTTCAACCATTGGAACTAGCGTCGCTCTTCTTTCTTCGGTTGCCGATATGTCTAAAAAAACCAATTCATCAGCACCAGCTAATTCATACTTTCTTGCTAAATCTACAGGACTTATGCGCTGCATATAATATCGCATTATCTACCGTACCAATCTCATTAGGCGGCGTGCACAAAATTACTTCTTTACAGCCCGCTAATTTTGCTGGAATTGCAAGCATAAGAACAGTTGAGAACAAAGGAGCCTCTCCTCCCGGTACATATATTCCAACTTTTTCAATTCCTCTTTGAACTCTCCAGCACTCCAAACCTGCCGTTGTTTCGATGACGATAGAACCTGTCAATTGTGAAGCATGAAAACGCTTGATATTGGTAATAGCTGTATCAATTGCCTTTTTCAGTTCATTGGAGACATTCTGATCTGCCTCAGCTATGTCTTTTGGATCCACAATAACGTCTCTAATCTCTTTATGATCAAATAAGCGTGTATATTTAATCAGGGCACTATCTCCTTGTTTTTCTACCTGCTCAAAGACTTCTTTAACCAGCGGCATCAATTCTTCGGCATCAATATCGGGTCTTTTAGTCAGCTCAACCCAGGTTCCTTTTTTTGGATTATCGTATCGTTTCATAATATTTATTTATCGAACAATTTTTTCAATTGGTGCAACGAGGATATCCTCGGCACCTTCTTTTTTTAACACGTCTATAACAGTCCAAAAATCTTCTTTATCGATTACTGTATGCAAAGAACTCCAACCCTCCTCTTTTAGCGGCAAAACCGTTGGACTTTTCAAAACGGGAAGAAGTTTAGTTACACGTTCGATTCGGTCATTGGGTGCATTCATCAAAACATAGCGGGAATTGCGCGCGTTAAGTACGGCTGACAATCTCAAGATCAGACGATCCAATAATTCCTGCGTTTCTTGTTAAAATACGGATATTTTAATTGTTGATTATCAACACAAAATGGTGAATACCCTATAAAAACAGTAGAATAACGCTTTTTTATAGGCGGTATTTAATCTGCGATTAAGTCAATCGACAATAGATTAGAAGTTGTTGATAAAAACTTTCTTGGTAATGGTATAATTCAGATAGGACATGCGAATAAAATACACACCATTCGGCATGTTGTCTGCGTAAAGAAACTCTAATTTATCCTGACCTTCTGCATTGTAGGCTGTTTGTTTTACGACCTGTCCAGAAATATCCATGAGTTGAATATGAAAAGTTTGTTGAAGACTATGCTCTAATTTAATCTGAACCGTCCTGTCTCCCGGATTGACATATATATAATCTAACGTTGGGTTCGAATGATCTTGCATTCCAACAAAATATGTTGGCATAATAGCCTGCACACAGGTTTCATTATTTTCTGGATCTGAATCACCTGAGTGAAATTCTCCCGTATAAGATTCAACTCCAACTCCATAAACGACTGCACAAACGTCAATCGTGTCTCCAGACCCCCACAAAGGCCAGACTATAGGATTGTATATAGATCGTTCTTCCTCCGGATTAAAATCTTCTTCTAAAACAATACCTGAAACTAAACCAAGGTTCAATTCTTTATCATACTGCTCGTCATTGATAATATAGCCATACCAAATGGTATCTCCAGCTAGAATGGTGTTTTCGCCGTAATTCGTAATTGTAAATGAGCCAAAAAATGGATCGTCATCGACTATTGAGCCAGGGTCATATTCATTCCAAGTAGCTTTTAAATCATATTGAGCCATACTACTATTGCCAATGATCAGCATCATTGCCGTCACTAGTAAACTATGTATTTTCCCTTGAATGCCCATATAATTCTTTTCCTAACTATCTGCAAAAATAATGCCTAGTAATTCTGTTATTTGTACTTAAAAACGGCATAAGCTCCGTTTTTACCAGACAAGAATACCATATTATCTTGGATCATACACGTATAATAACCACGATTGGTTAGTCGATGCCAATTATTTCCTTTATCAACCGAATAATACGTCCCCATTCTCCCAGAAGCAATTGTAATTCCACCGTCATTAGCTGACGTAATGATAGAGCAATAACCACCTAAACCTTCACTTCTATTTTCCCAATTTTCACCACCATCGTTGGTGTAAAAGCAAATTTTATCCTTGTATGTTGAATCTAAATAACTTCCACCAATAACTACACCTTCATTTTCTGACCAGAAATAGAGTGAATAGATACCAAATCCTTCTCCTGCCTTCATGGGGGTTTCAAAAACAGTCCAATTATTCCCTTTATCTTCACTTTTAAACAGTCTCGCCTTGCTTGCATTGCCTGTTCCGAAATAAACGGTTGAATCTCCTATGGTTTGAATACCTGATCCACTCGCTGCAAAACCGGCTTCATTAGGCAATGCTTTCGGCATTTGATTCGGTGTCAAGGCATTCCAATTTCTGCCCATATTTTCTGTTCGTGCTAGAAAAAATCGACCACCAATAGGGTCTCCATATACTATCCCATAATTCTGGTCGCTTTCCCAAAAATCTAAACCATCCAAAAACACGCCACTCGTATCAAAAACAATTTGACCACCTCCACCTCCAGGCGCAACTCCATATATCAATCCGTTTTCTCCCGAATTCATAAATAATGCGGCCCCGCCTGCTACAAATTCCATATCTCTAAAATCTTCGAACCCTTCAAAACTTTTTGTTTTGAGGACTTCTGGTGAAACCGTATCCAAGGTCATTACTGTGACTTGACCGCCTTTACCAGCCACACCAACATAATTCCCTGAAATATCTATGGCTCGTGAATGTGTTCCTTCGTTGGAATAACCAAAGAAAATGGTGTCAAATTCTAATACAGGTGCGGTGTTGCTAGTTGGTTTTAAATTTTTACACGAAACCACACTTAAAATGGTCATTAAGAATATTAAGCCATTAATCTTAAAAAAGCTTCGCTTGACTGTCATCCTCATCATCTTTTATTGGATTGCTCTTTTTCTTCTTATCGGTAAGGTCCCATTCCATTTCGATTGGCCCATCATCTTGTGCACCACCGTTTGTATCTTCTGTTTTAATTTCTAGCTCGTCGCTCTCCGCTGGTTTCTCTGGTTCTGGCCAAGGTTCTCCTCCATTAATTTCATGATTCAAGATAATTTCTTTAACCTTTAATTTGGTTAATTGATTCCCTTGAGATTTCATACCTTTCACATCAATGAACTCATTCAAATCAACTAGTTTATCAGGTAGATTTTTTGTTTCTTTTAGACGCTTATTGTAAACAATTTTTATTTCAGGCTTATATCCTGTAGAAACAACCTCAAGTCGAGAGTCTTCATGATCCGTAATAAACGATGTCTTTTTATCTGATTTAACCTCTACTAAAAAGCGTTTGACATAATGCAAATCCTTATCTCCATCAAAATAAACTGCACTTATCGGTCGGTCTGGATGCCACTTTTCAATGTGTATTAAATCGTCAGCAAATCGGTTGGATATATCAAAATTCGTTAATCGCAACTCACCCGATGCATATATGGTCAATAATTTATCGTCACCTTTAAAGTCACCTAAGAATCTACCTCTTTCATCCACATTTAATCTACTAACGACATCATCCCACCAAATTTTTCGCGGTGCTAATGTTGATTCACCCACTTCTTTTTGAACGATTTTTGAAACGAGTTCTTTTGTAACACGATTACCACTTGCATCACGGCCTTTAATTAGCAAATCACCAAAATCAATATCAAAACGAATACGTTTTAAGTGAGGACGAGGACGTAATTGGACATTAACTATTTCTCTTTCTCCATTTGGATGAACGGAGAAATATTCCATCTTCGATCCTTTTGTTCCTTTGGTAATGTCATATTCTTTATCCCTGGTAATACTCTTCACCGCAAAACGCTTCATCATAGTCGGACCGCCTTCTGGTCCATCTCGGTAGATGAGATGATAAATGGTTCGTGTATCTCCTTTTTTCCAAATACCGCAATAGATAATTCCTTTACCAACGAACTTTTTATCGCTGATACGTGTCACCATCATTTTACCCGTTTTGAAGAACACGATGATGTCATCGATATCACTACATTCAGCAATAAACTCATCTTTCTTTAATCCCCAACCGATAAAACCTTCTTTGCGGTTAACGTATAGTTTTTTATTGGCAACAATTACTTTCTTAGCCGAAATCGTATCAAATACTTTTATTTCTGTTTTACGTTCTTTACCAGCACCAAAACGTTTTTTCAAGTCTTTATAGTACTCTATTGCGAACTCAATCAAATTAGCTAAGTTTTCTTTCACCTTCGCCATTTCATCTTCTAATGAAGAGATATAATTATCGGCCTTGTCAGCATCGTGTTTTGTAATACGACGCATTCTTATTTCGAGAAGTTTTTTTACATCGTCATCCGTTATTTCACGAACAAGATGTTTAATATGTGGCTTTAGTCGCTCGTGTGTTAGTACAATTGCTTCTTCATATGTTTTACCATCAAATTCAATGTAAATCTTCTGTTCTATAAATATCTTTTCCAAAGAAGCAAAATGCCAAGACTCTTGCAACTCACCCAATCGAATTTCTAACTCCTTTTTGAGCAATTCAACTGTATTATTAGTATTGATCTTTAGGATCTCGTTAACACTGAGGAAATGAGGTTTATGATCAAAAATCACCGAGCTATTTGGCGAAATTGACATTTCACAATTGGTAAAGGCATAAAGCGCATCCATTGATTTATCAGGTGAAACACCTGGCGCTAAATGGATCATAATCTCCACCTCCGCGGCGGTGTTATCCTCAACCTTTTTAATTTTAATCTTCCCTTTTTCGTTGGCTTTTAATATGGAGTCAATCAAACTCCCTGTTGTTGTTCCAAAGGGTATCTCAACGATTCTAAGCGTTTTAGAATCTACTTTTTCAATTTTAGCTCGGATGAGGACTTTCCCTCCACGTAAACCTTCATTGTAATTCGTGAAATCAGCCATTCCCCCACCATCAAAATCAGGCAGGATATTGGTTTTCTTTCCGCGTAAAATATCAATAGAACCATCAATTAGCTCAATAAAGTTATGCGGTAAAATCTTACAAGCCATACCAACGGCAATTCCTTCAGCTCCTTGTGCGAGTAATAATGGAAATTTGATCGGTAACTGTACTGGTTCATTATTTCTTCCATCATAAGATGGTGACCAGTCTGTCGTTTTTGGGTTAAATACAACGTGACTTGCAAATTTGGATAAACGTGCCTCAATATATCTTGGTGCCGCCGCAGAATCTCCCGTGAGGGTATTCCCCCAGTTACCCTGCATGTCAATCAAGAGGTCTTTTTGACCAATTTGAACCAATGCATCACCAATGGAAGCATCTCCATGCGGATGATACTTCATCGTGTTCCCGATGATATTCGCTACTTTATTGTAACGTCCATCATCCATTTCTTTCATGGAGTGTAGAATTCTACGCTGAACAGGTTTTAATCCATCCGTTAATGCGGGAACAGCACGCTCAAGTATTACGTATGAAGCGTAGTCTAAGAACCAATCTTCATACATACCCGATAGTGGGGTGATTTCTCCTCCATCGTCTGCATTTTCTTCAGATGACTGCCCTTCTGCTCCACCAGAGGCAGATTCATCTTTTGGCTGTTCTTCTTCCGGATCTTGGTTTTCTTCTGACATAATTATTATTTACGCAACCAACAAAAATAATCAGAAGCTATGGAAGTTTAACATGGTCTTTTGATGAGTTATCAACATTTTGATTTTGACTTGTTAACGTTGATGGCTTCTACATTTGATTTATTTCGACTAGCGTTCGGCAATAAATATTTGATTATATTTTAGTCTATTTACGATTATTTTATCGTCAACTATTCGTATCTTTGTATTGGTAGGTAGAAGTATAAGTGAATGTTAAAAAAATACACCATGAAATACGCTAGCTACCTCGGTCAAGTAATTAAAAATCAAGGTTTTCCAAAATTAAACGAACGTGCCATCCAAGATTATTTTAATGTCATCTATCTAGAAGGCCAACTTGCTGCCTATAAGAAAATGAAATCTAAATTAAATAATGATGAGTTACATAAGTTTGAACTCGAACTTTTTAAACTCAATAATGGAATTACGAAAATAACGGGCAACCTGCCACCGAGGGAATTTTTACGCTTACTGATCAACAGAGAAAGAACCTAATTCTTATTCTGAAATAGTCACACAGTCATCAAAAGCATTAATTCCATCATCATTTGAATCATCATAAATGGCTAAATTAATGCAATAATTAAACGGTCCATCTTCGTATGGGAGGTCGATTGATCTAGCATAACCTAACAATGGATCTTTTAGGAAGTCTACCACTGTATCATTAAATCCAACAGCATTAACGACTACACGGATAGCGCTAGGCTCCAATCCAGGAACATTCTCATCAGGAATAATGACCAACAGTCGGGCTCTTATTTGCCCCAATTCGTTGGTGACTTGTTCAGCATTATCAATCACGTACCATTGATCTCCAGTATATTCACGATCATAGATATTATAATCTAATTGATCCGCCTCGTCTATTTTCTTGAGGCAGGCAGTTGATACCAAGATCAACATTAATATAAGCAGGGACTGCCCTATCCTATTTTTATTGCGAAACTGCATCCGTAAGGTGTGAAATTAAATGAATACTTATCCTTAAAAGGACTCTCTTTATTGAAGGTTGGTTCTGTATACTCGCGTTTAAACTTTCGATAAGACCAAATGGTAGCACCGACAATTCCGACCGTCAGACCGGTACCAATAAAAAAACCAGTACGATAACGGTTGTATTGCTTATTATTCTGTAAAACCTGCGCTTTGACAGCTTCCACTTCATCTGGATTGGCAATTTTACCATATAAGTCCACATCAGACAAAATAGCCTGCCGTTTCTCGTAAGCGTTAGCCATAAAAATTCCAGATGTAATTGCTGTACCTAATGACAAAGAAACCGGCAAGGTTAAATGCTTGTGAAATTGTGCACGATAAGCTTTATACTCTTCTTCATAACGCACAAAATCGTTATTCTTCGCCATCTTTACATGTTTTTCAGTTGTCATACCGTCTACCACATCAAACGAAATGGGAGCAACGATGTATCCTGGTGACCAGACTTTTGCTTCGTAATGACCTGCTGGTAACGTATCTTTATAGCGCTTAAGTAATATGGTGTCATTCAACTCAATTTCGAAATAACCATTATCCACTTCAACAAAAAATTTGACGATCCCTTTTCCTTGCGCCCAAGCATCTTGCCCAAAGAATAAGGCTGTAAATGTCACTATCAGAAAAAATTTCTTCATTTCATTTTTTTATGCTACCGCGTCTTCAAAACGGAGGTTATCAATAATAAACTCTTGGCGGTCCGGTGTGTTTTTACCCATATAGAACTTTAAGACATCCTCGATTTTTGCACCCTTGTCAATTAATACAGGATCTAAACGAATGTCTTCTCCAATGAAATTCTTAAACTCATTTGGAGAAATTTCACCCAACCCCTTAAATCGTGTGATTTCTGCAGCTTTACCACATTTCTGGATAGCGTCTACTCGTTCTTCTTCAGTATAACAGTAATAGGTATCCTTTTTGTTCCGAACTCTAAACAATGGTGTCTGTAAAATATAAACATGACCTCGTCTAACCAAATCAGGAAAAAACTGCAAAAAGAAAGTTAACAACAATAAACGAATATGCATTCCATCGACATCTGCATCCGTTGCTATGACTATATTTTTATATCGCAAATCGTCTATGTCATCTTCTATATTCAACGCCGCTTGAAGTAAGTTGAACTCTTCATTTTCATACACCACCTTTTTAGTTAAGCCATAACTATTTAATGGTTTACCTCGCAAGCTAAAAACAGCCTGGGTATCCACTCTGCGTGATTTTGTGATCGAACCACTTGCTGAGTCTCCCTCCGTAATAAAAAGCGTCGATTTATCTTTTAAATCCGAATTCTTCTTATCATTTAAGTGAATACGACAATCACGTAATTTTTTATTGTGTAGACTGGCTTTTTTAGCTCTTTCACGAGCCAATTTTCGGATGCCTGATAATTCTTTTCTTTCTTTCTCTGATTGCTTAATCTTTTTCTCTAAGACATCTGCTACTTCAGGATTTCGATGCAAAAAATTATCCAGTTTTTCTTTGAGAAAATCATTAATGAATGCTCGCATTGAACGTCCGCCCGGTTCCACTTCTTGAGAACCGAGTTTAGTTTTTGTTTGCGATTCAAAAACTGGCTCCATTACCTTAACAGAAACTGCTGCTACAATCGATTGACGAATGTCAACTGCATCATAATTCTTTCCATAAAAATCACGAATCACACGTGCAACTGCAGCACGAAACTCAGTTAAATGTGTACCGCCCTGTGTCGTATGTTGTCCGTTTACAAAAGAATAATAACTCTCTCCATATGAACGAATGTGTGTAATCGCTACTTCAATGTCTTCTCCTTCTAAATGAATGATTGGATATAATGGATCATTCTCCATATTATCTTCCAACAGGTCTTTTAGACCGTTTTCAGACACCATTTTCTCACCATTATAATAAATTGCTAATCCTCGATTGAGGTAGCAATAATTCCAAAACAACTTCTGTAAATAGGGTGTTTTAAACGTGTAATTTTTAAATATCGAATGGTCAGGAATGAATTGCACGAAAGTTCCGTTTCTTTCAGACACATCCTCTAGATTCTTATCTTCCACTAATTCACCACGCTCAAAAAGGGCTGTTTTTTTCTTGCCTTCACGAATAGATGCAACAGTAAAATTATCACTTAACGCATTAACCGCCTTCGTACCAACTCCGTTTAGACCCACAGACTTTTTAAAGGCTTTTGAATCATATTTACCTCCCGTATTGATTTTAGATACACAATCAATAACTTTTCCTAATGGAATTCCACGACCATAATCTCTTATAGTTGCCGTTCCGTCTTTAATTTTAACGTCGATCCGCCTACCATTGCCCATCACAAATTCGTCAATGGAATTATCCATTACCTCTTTGACTAGAACATAAATGCCATCGTCAGGTGCAGAACCATCTCCCAGTTTCCCGATATACATTCCGGGCCGCATTCGGATATGCTCTTTCCAATCGAGTGATCGGATATTCTCTTCATCATATGTCACATTTTCTTCAGCCATATCTTATAATTTAGCCACAACTGACAAAAATAAGGGCTAAACCCATGCATTTTACAGAAAAACCCAACAGAATATCAACAAATTGTCGTTAGTTGTTTACATTTGGGCTTGCGCGTAGGATACCGGAGGTATTTGACCACGGTTTATTGATATTCAAGTTCTGGTAGTAATAATTCTGTTCATCCATGAAATAAACCTTGAGTGATTTCGTTTTGTTTTAGATTCGAATGCTTAATTTTGATCCGCTTTGATATTGTTCAAGAAATACGTGCTTACACTCCTCTTGTTTTTACCGATTTTTGCAGTCGGTCAAAACATTAAAATATCGGGTATTGTTGCCAATGAAGATAAGCGTCCGCTTGTCGGAGCCTCAGTAAAAGTGGACGGAACAGAGATCAATACACAAACTAATCAAAATGGTTATTTCGAAATCACCATTGCACCCAATCAATTTTATGTCATTCGTGTTTCATATTTGAAGCGAGAAATTAAGAAACCTATTACGGTTGCCAGTGAAGATATTCGCGGACTAAGGCTAACTGTATTTGATGAAAGTCTTGGTCCTGTGGTTATTCGTGAAGTAAGAGCTAGTGATTTTATGGATGGCTTTCCACCTGTTGAGTTGAATCGTATTGCTTCTCCGTCACAAAACTTTGAAGACATCATTAAAGCTGCCGGACTTGGCGTGAATTCAAACAACGAACTTACCGCTAACTATAATGTACGCGGTGGTAATTATGATGAAAACCTAATCTATGTTAACGGCATACAAATCTATCGCCCTTTTTTGGCGCGATCAGGACAACAAGAAGGGTTGAGTTTTATCAATCCGGCCTTTGTTGATAATATCTTTTTCAGTGCGGGAGGATTTGATGCTTATTATGGTGACAAACTCAGTTCGGTACTCGATATTCGTTATCGTGAACCTCTAGGTTTTTCGGGATCTTCTCAGGCTAGTTTAATGGGAGCGCAAGCCCATGTCGAAAATCAATTTGCTGGCAGGCGTGGAAATTACATCACAGGCGCTCGTTACCGCGCTAACTCTTATGTATTGAATAGTTTACCTACCCAAGGTGATTACAATCCAACCTTTTTTGATTATCAATTCTTGGTCAACTTTTACATAAACTATGATGATCCTGGGGATTATACTAAATGGTTTACATTGGGCCACTTTTCAACCAATAACTATCGCTTTGAGCCAACTTCTAGAAACACATCATGGGGAACGGTAAATGAGGCCTATCAACTGCGCGTTTTCTTTGAAGGACAAGAAGAGACAAAATTCCAAACCTTTACGGCTGCAACGGGTATAGAAAAGGTTCAAAATGAGCGCTTAAAAATGACTTTTGTGGGTTCTGTTTTCAGATCAGTTGAAAGCGAACATTTTGATATTTTATCGGAGTATTGGATAAATGAATTAGAAACCGATCCTTCAAAAGAAGAATTTGGTGATTCAACCAGTAATGTCGGCGTCGGCGGATTATTGGACCATGCTCGAAATGATTTGGATGTGTGGATTGGAAATGTATATCATGACGGGAAATACACTTTTAAACCACAAACCAATGAGGATCAAACACAGATGAAATCTGCTGAATTATATTGGGGAGCTAAGGTTCAACTCGAATCTTTCAATGATCGCTTGTCAGAATGGAGTTTGGTTGATTCTGCAGGATATTCGATTCCACAAGGTAGTCCTGACTTGGTGGAGCTAAAAGAGGTCATTAAACAAGATAACTATGTTGAAAATGTGAGAACTACGAGTTACATACAGTTTTCAAGAAATATCGTTGGTTATAAGCCTGTTATTGTAGATTTAAAACGGAAAGTAAAGAATGATACTGGGCATTATTATATAACCTATCAAGATACTATTGAAAAAAGTCCAGGTAAATTATCGTTTAATCTAGGAACAAGAGCAGGATACCGAACATTTAATGACGAATGGTGGGTTACCCCTAGAGCTAGTATCACTTACAATCCACGTAATTATTTTTTGACAAAAGACACAACGGTATTGCGCAGGAATTTAAAATTGAGAGTGGCGAGTGTTTTATATTATCAACCGCCTCTCTATCGAACCATGCGAAATATCTATGGAACGATAAACTCTGATGTGGTGTCGCAAAAATCTTGGCATAACGTAGCTGGAGCAGATGTTTATTTTAATCTTTGGGGACGTCCTTTTAAATTCATTTCTGAAGTCTATTATAAATATATGTGGGACGTTGTCCCTTATGAAATTGACAATGTCCGTATTCGTTATTATGGTGAAAATAGTGCAGTAGCTTTTGCGTATGGTGCTGATGCCAAGATTAATGGTGAATTTGTGCCCGGGGTTGAGTCTTTCTTCAGGATTGGCTATCTGAGCACCAAAGAAGATATTCTAAATGACTTCTATTACCTCTATTTAAATTCAGACGGGGACACCATTCAACCGGGTTACACGGCGAATGATACTCCTACCGATTCTATTTACCAAGAACCAGGGTTTATCCCAAGACCGACTGACCAAACCTTGACATTTTCAGTGTTCTTCCAAGATAAAATGCCAAAGTATGAAAACATTAAAGTTTCGGCTAGCTTATTGATGGGGACGCCATTACCTTATGGTCCGCCGACCTATGAACGCTACAAAGATGTATTGCGTACAAAATCATACTTAAGATTAGATCTTGGTTTTATGTATGATATTGTCGATCCTGAAACACTTGAGAAATATGTCGATAAACCTTTTTTAAGCAAATTTGAGCAGATGACCTTGAGTTTGGACGCCTTTAACATACTAGGGGTAAATAATATCATTTCCTATCAATGGCTCCAGGATATTGCAGGGAGGTATTATGCCATTCCAAACCACTTGACAGGACGTCGAATAAATCTTAGATTTATTGTCAAATTTTGATAAAACGTTTCAGATCAGGACGAAATTGATTAAATTTATAAACGGAAAACTAAGAATCATGAAATTAAGACTACTATTTGTTATCGGTTTAATCGTCGGATTAGGATTAATCAGTTGTGAAAAAGAAGAACCTGCTTTAACTGTTGAAGGAAATTATACCGGATCTTTTGAAGGAATTTACAACGATAAAGATTCGTTGACTTCAAACGGATATATGGTTCAAGTAAAAATGTTGAACGACAATAAAATTCAAGTGACTGGAAATGATTTTGACACATTTGAAGTACTCGTAACTCCTAATGGTATAAATGTAGAACCTATTACACAATCAGACCCTTTTCTAGATGAATTTCTTTACATAGGTGCTGAACAAAAGCTCCGATTCACCTTTAATAAGGGGGTCAATGAAGCCAAGTTTATCGGAACAAAATAATTCATTCAACTAATCTGCTCAAGGCTCAGTAATACTTTTGATAATTTCTTTGACCGGTCGAATTGCCTTAACATATTCGATTGTCGGTCCGGCGCACCACACTGTTTTATAGGTTGCGCTGAAGGCAGCTTTTTCAATAGCCTTCATACCACGCACAAAAGTGAACATTTTTACCCATTTTTTTAAACGCTTATTCTTGCTCAGCATACGCTCAAACCAATTTTGTTTGGTTCCTATCTTCTCTACGTAAGGGGTGTTGATGACGGTACATGGTGTACCTGAAATTTTTGTACTCATGACGATATCCTCCTTACCATAATCAACACAGGCTTGCTTGTATTCTTGAGAAACGTCTGATTCATCTGAAGCGATAAATATACTACCGATTGAGGCACCACAAGCTCCTAAATCTAAGATACGTTGTAAATCTTCATAAGAACCTACACCGCCTGCTGATATAACCGGAATATCACAATTTTCAACCAATAATGGAATCAACTCTTCACGTGGCATTGGACCAGCATGTCCCCCAGCCTCTTTATTTACGGCAATAACTGCATCTGCACCAAGCTCTTCAACCTTTTTCGCGAATTTTAAATCAACCACATCACAAAACACTTTAATCCCTTTTGGTTTACAAGCCGCTATCACAGAACGTGGACTACCCAAAGATGTGATAATATAATCTACCTCCATCTCTACACAAGTCTTGAGTTGTTGTGGCATTTTGGGATTTGATTTATTGACAATCAAATTGATGCCAATCGGACCCTTTGTGTTGGCACGAATCTCTTTAATTGCTGCTCTGAATTCCTCATCTGTGCGGTAGTTCAACGCCGGAACTGCACCCGTTATTCCATTATTCCCAGCCGCTATCAACATTTTCGCATTACTCACTAAAAACATGGGCGCCATAATAATGGGATGTTCAATTCCGAGAATTTCCGTCAAGAGTTTGTGCTTAGCCATAATCTAAATCTGATGTCAAACAAAGATAAGCTTTATAAAATGAGAAGTTGTTTTAGAGATAGAATATTTTATGCGCGCATAGTTTATAGAACTAAGTAATTCATTAAAATATATTTATTTCTTTTATTTATAAATCTGCAGCGGTAGCAATCATCTCAGCAATATCCAATACTTCAACATCATTTTCTTTATTGAAGTTTTTGACACCGTCCGTCATCATTGTATTACAGAAAGGGCAACCTGTTGCAATGGTCGTTGGACTCGTTGCTAACGCCTCCTCTGTTCGTTCTATATTGATCTCCTTGTCACCTTTTTCAGCTTCTTTAAACATCTGTGCTCCACCTGCTCCACAGCACAAGCCTTTAGCACGACATCTCTTCATCTCAACCAATTCAGCATCAAGCTTCTGCAATACAGAACGCGGCGCTTCATATACATCATTAGCACGACCTAGATAACATGGATCGTGAAAAGTGATTTTTTTACCTTTAAATTGTCCGCCTTCAACTTTTAGCTTTCCTGACTCAAAAAGATCTTGGATCAACTGTGTATGATGAATTACGTCATAATTCCCACCTAATTCAGGATATTCATTTTTTAAGGTATTAAAACAATGTGGACAACCTGTTACAATCTTCTTCACCTCATAACCATCTAGCACTTGAATATTCATCAGGGCTTGCATTTGAAATAAGAATTCATTTCCTGCTCTTTTAGCCGGATCACCCGAACATGACTCTTCAGCCCCAAGTACTGCAAACTTAACACCACAATTATTTAAGATCTTAACAATTGCTTTGGTAATTTTTTTTGCTCGATCGTCAAAGCTTCCTGCACATCCAACCCAAAATAAAATTTCTGGGTTTTCACCAGCAGACATCATTTCCGCCATTGTAGGCACCTTCAATTCACTCATCATTTTTTGTCTATTAAGATTCAATTTCTTATTACTGCCTTTTAGGCTTCGTCTCTCCAATTCAAACGATCCGCTGGCGAAAATTGCCAAGGTGCTTGATTGTTTTCAATATTCGTATTCATAACTGCCAATTCAGCAGGCATTTTAGACTCTTCCATTACCAAGTAACGTCTTAAGTCCATAATAATCTCTAATGGATCAATATTAACCGGGCAAGCCTGAACACAGGCATTGCAACTTGTACATGCCCAAACCTCTTCTTCAGTGATATAATCACCTAGCAATGACTTGCCATCTTCAAAATCAATCCCATTTTTACGAATACCTGCTCCTATTTCTTCAGCACGATCTCTTACATCCATCATGATTTTTCGAGGAGAAAGTTTTTTACCAGTGATATTCGCTGGACATTCAGAAGTGCATCGACCACATTCGGTACACGTGTATGCGTTTAAAATATTTACCCATGTCAAGTCCTTAATGTCTTTGGCTCCAAAACGCTGTGGAGTTGCATCTGCATCTGGAGCCACAGCAGCGAAAGGATCTGCATTCGGATCTAGCATTAATTTCACCTCATTGGTTACACTTTCCATGTTGGTGAACTGCCCTTTTGGACGAAGTTTCGAATAATATGTATTCGGAAATGCCCAGATGATATGCAAGTGTTTTGAATAGGGTAAATAACATAAAAATGCCATGACCACTAGAATATGTCCCCACCAACCTATGCGTTCAAAAAGGTGCAATGTTTCGACTTCCATGCCGCCAAAAACAGCTGGCCCCATCCATGAACTGATTGCAAACCCGTAAGAACCATGTCCTTCAATTATATGAAGGACTTCATCCGAGCCATTCATTGTAAATATGCAAATGACCAAAACAAACTCTAAATACAAAATGATATTACCATCTAGCTTAGGCCATCCTGTCATTTCACTTTTTGTAAAACGTGGGATCTTTAATAAATTTCTTCTCGACAAAAATGCAAATGTTGCAATCAAAGCTAAAAAGGAAAGTACCTCAATCAAGGAAATTACAAACGTATAAAGTCCCCCTAAGTAAGGTGCAAAAAAGCGATGTGTACCAGCGACGCCATCCACAATAATTTCGATTAGCTCAATTTGCGTGAAGATAAAGGCGACATAAATAAACAGGTGCAATATTGCAGCGATTGGTCTGGCCGTCATCTTTGATTGCCCTAAAGCAACCATAATCATTGTTTTCCAACGTTCTGCTTTTTGGTCCGATCGATTTTCGTCGCGACCCAATCGAATATTATGCAATATTCTTCGAACGTTATGCGCAAAGAAGGCAGTGGAGCCAACTAAAACAATTATAAAAATAATGTTACTTATTCCCATTCTAATAAGGTTTTACTCAGGTTCTGCTTGTGACTATTTATCCAATAAATCACGAATTTCTTTCTCCTCTTCTGGAGCAAATTGCCAATGCTTTTTTCTTCCAAAAAGCGAGAAATGAACGTAATTGTTAGGATTGGCCTGCATATCATCTAACAAATGTTGCAGGGATTGGTTCGTTTGAACCAATTCATTATGAAGACTGTCAGAATGCAGCAGCATGCCTAAAGAACCTTGCCCATCATTTACTTTTCCAAGCAATTCAGTCAGCTCGGTTAATGTCTGTTGCGTTTCAGCAATTACGGCCTTTATTTCAGAGTTTTTCAATGTATCAGAAATATCTCGAATATTGTCAATTGTACTGGCAATCTCATCTGATTTGTCTGCTAAATTATTAGAGATACGCTCTGTATTGGTAAGCACGCGACTAATCTTATCTGTTTGTTCCTCTACCGTTACGGATAGGTTGTTAGCTAAATCTCCAAACTTGCCAATTGCATCCCTTACCTCATAGAGACTTTCATCAATCGTGTATGCAGCACTGGTATCCCAAAATGAATTGACAGAAACAATAATACCCTCAACGGAAGTGATCAATTCTTCTGTTTTTTTCTTTAATGGTAATAGTTCTTCATTAATCTGTTCTTCCAAGGATACTTCTATCGATCCTGGTATAGTATCTCCGGACTCAAAATAAGCCAAATTCGTTTTTGGTTCTAAATCCAAATGTAATTCCAATGCTTTTGTACCCAATATGTCCGAACTAATTAATTCAATATCTGAACCTGAAGGAATTTGCAATTCATCATTCATAATTGTATACTTCACCAAGATAAGGTTCGCATAATTAGGATGTAATCCTATTTCCTGAACCTGACCTATCTTTAAACCGTTCAACTGAACCTCATTGGAAACTTGAAGACCTTGTGAGTTTGAAAAAGTCGTAAAATAAACACGATCTTCTCCGAATAAAGAACCACCTTTCAAGAAATTAACACCGACGAACAAGAGAAGTAATCCTAGTACGACTAAAAGCCCGACTTTAAACTCCTTTGATACATTCATTTTTCTATTGCATTTTTGTATTCTCGCTTTTCAGAATAAATATGAAAAAACGAGCGTTCATAATCGTTGCTAAAATAATGTAAATATTTCGAACGAATTAATTTTCCGTGATTTTAATTGCTTTTTCTATACTGATGCGATTCTCTCCCATAAACGCAACAACAAAGGCATTTTCAAATCCTTTTTCACGCATTTCAATTTTGAGTTTTTTCGCTTCTTCTAACCCAGTAAACAGACCAACGGTATACTTATGCAAGTCATTGCTTTTGTACATCCAGATCGGCATTCCCAAAAAACGCGGATCATTTAGGGCTAAATTTTCTGCTGTTGTTGCAATTTGAACACGATATAACACGGTCTCATTTATATCAGTTGTTAGACTGTCAGGATTGACCCCATAGTTAGTCGGTAAGGCCTGATCCATGATGGTTGATTGATCCGCTGATTCGTAATAAGTCTTATACTCTTTAAAAGCAGTAAAAATTGAATTTGCCATTTTCGATTGTGATACGGAATCGGCTAAGAAATTTTCTTCCTCAGGATTCGTTAGAAAACCTGTCTCGATCAAAACACTCGGCATTGTGGTTTTGTACAAGACTAAGAAACCGGCCTGTCTTACTCCCCTATTCGCACGGCCTATTTTGACAAAGTGATTTTGGATTCGCGTTGCAAATTCAATACTGTGATCTAAAAACACGCTCAACTGCAATTGTCGCGCAATAATTGCATCAGCTGATAATTTCTGATACTTTGTTTCACTGTCCGCCTCAAACTCAATTGCAGAGTTTTCTCGCTCTGCAATTTTACGCTGCGCCTCGGTTCTGTGCAAACCTAAAACATAAGTTTCTGCGCCAAATGCCTTAGCTGGTCCGGCATTGGCATGGATACAAATAAATAAATCGGCATTGTTTCGATTGGCTATGGCCGCTCTTTCATCTAACTCAATAAAAACATCCGTTTTTCGCGTATAAATGACGTTAATCTCAGGGAAGTTCTCTTCAATAAAAGCCCCAACCTTAAGGCCGATTGCCAGTGTAACTTGCTTCTCATTAGAGTGATTACCATGACAACCTGGATCCTGACCTCCATGGCCCGGATCAATTACCACCGTTTTGATACCGCGCATAATGCTTGGATCTTGCGACCATACCATTGGTGTTAAAATTAATACCAGACACAATATTAATGCCTTTGATTTGTTATTAGCTTTTGAGATCATCTGACTTAAATATTATAGATTTGTCCAATCGTTTTTGATCCATATAACAAAGTTAAGACCAAAAGTTGCGCCAAAAGAGCTTCATAACGTTAGTTTTCAATTTGTCATTGTTGATAATAGGTGGTCTTTCTGCCTTTAAATCACATAGTCAGGACAGTGGTTCACAAAGTATGAATGGTTTAAACTCGCCTGTTCATTATAAGGCTTCTGACTCTATTGTGGCCGATATTCCTGGTCAGATTGTGAGATTATACGGAGACGCACAGGTTGATTATGAGGATATCACTTTAAATGCTGAACTCATTGAAATTGACATGGAGAAAAATGAGGTTGTTGCTACGTATGGACTCGACAGCCTTGGAAACCCCATAGGTAAACCTATTTTCAATGCAGGTGGCGAGGCGAGTGCTTGTGAATACATCAAATACAATTTTGAAACAAAAAAAGGCTTTGTTAAAGAAGTGCGCATGCAACAGGGTGAAGGCTATATCCATATGTCCAGCTCAAAAGTTCTACCAAACGAAGAAATCCATTTCAAAAATGGAAAATTTACGACTTGTGATAAAGAAGAGCCACATTTTCATTTTAATTTAAGTCGTGCGATCGTTGTTCCTGAAAAAAGAATTGTCACAGGTCCAGTTTACATGGAAATCCTCAACATCCCTACACCTCTTGCTGCGCCATTTGGTTTTTTTCCTAATTCTGAAACAAAAAAAGCAGGATTGATTATTCCAGAAATTCAAACCAGTCAGCAATTTGGTTTTGGTCTAGAAAACCTAGGCTATTACATTCCACTTGGAGACTATTGGGAAACCTATTTCTACGGAAGCATCTTTACTTCAGGAAGTTGGGCTGCGGAAAATCGAACCAATTATTATCAAAAATATCGTCATCGAGGTGGTTTTGGAGTGCGCTTTGAGCAGTTTAGAGGCAAGTTCTATGATAGCTTTGATTTACTGAATAAATGGACCTTAAACTGGAACCATACACAAGATCCAAAAGCACATCCCACATTAAAGTTTACAAGTAATATCAATTTTGTTTCTGATAATACACAACAAACGAGTCTAGACGCCATCAACCCAAACTTTTTTAACAATACTTTTAATTCAAGTATCAATGTAACTAAACGCTGGAAAGCAGGACAGTTTAATGGAACAATGGGACTGCAGACCTCTTTGCAACAAAACTCTTCTAGTGGGAATTATAGCATTGAATTGCCACGCTACAATTTATCTGTTGGACGATTTGATCTAGGTGTATTGCGTAAATCTAAGATTGGGACAAAATGGTATGAAAAAATCAACGTAACCTATAATATGAATGCCCGAAATAATATTCAGGCGCCAGATAGCATCTTTACATTCGGTGAATTAGATCAATTAAATAATTACACCTTAAATGGAGTCGAGCACCGAACTCTGGTTCAATCAAACTTAAGATTATTTAACGGGCGTTTTGTTTTTACACCTTCCGCTAACTACCGTGAATATTGGAATTTTCAATATGAAGAAAGAGCGTGGAATCCTACAGACTCGACAATTGATACGACTAGCTTTAATAATTTCTTAGCAGCAAGAGATCTTTCTTTTAACGGGAATTTAGCCTCCAACTTCTTTGGGTATTACAAGTTTCGAGATAAAAGAGAAACTAAATTCAGACACGTTGTATCTACTGCTTTAGGATTTTCATACACACCAGACATAAATCTATATGAAGAAATTCAAGTGGATACCATCGGCAATACAGCTTATTATTCTCCATTCGAACAAAGTCTTTATCGCGAAGGTGGTCGCGGTGATGCGGGAATATTGAGCTTTAGATTAAACAATACCGTTGAAATGAAACGACGCGATAAAAGGGACACCATCAATAATGCCTTTAAATCCTATAAGCTAATCGATGCTTTAACTTTTAACGGTAATTATGATCTTCTGACAGATTCGATGAACTTGAGCAATATCTCTGTTGCATTTCGTACTGCACAGTTCTTAAAAGTGTTCAGTTTTCAGACCAACGGATCATTCTCACCTTATTCATGGGATAATGAGACAGGAGAAACACTTTCTGAATATGCATGGAATGACGGCCAAGGAATTGGCAGATTCCGATCGGCAAAAGGAGTCATTAACGCAAGGTTTACGAACGATAAAAGACTCAAAAATACGCAGAGCTCAGCTTCTAATCAAAATAAGCAGCAAAATGGTAATTCAAATGACGACCCAGACGCTCCTTCTAACAATGGTTATGAGATCCCTTGGAGATTAGATCTGTCATATAACATCAACTACACGCGTTTGTCTATAAATGATGTATTCGAAGAGCCCGTTGATAGCTTTAACCTCGTTCAAACGATTGTTGCAAATGGAAGCGTAAATCTAAATAATAAGTGGAAATTCGACTATATGGTCAACTTTAATATTCAAGACTTTGAAGTGCCTAACTTCAACATTGGTTTATGGCGCGATCTGCATTGCTGGGAAACGAGTTTAATGTATCAACAGTTTGGCCCTTTGTTTCCAACGGATGGCAGTAGTTCAAACTGGAGTATTTTATTCAAGATTGGAGTTAAGGCGTCTATGTTTCAAGATATCAAATACGATCATACCTTCAGGAATCCTTTCTAGCACGAGGACTTTATTTAATTACGGTCAAATGACCATAATATTCAAACACTTCATCGTTTATTTGATCCCGTGCTTTCACATACCAAACATATGAACCAACTGACACTGTTCCTCCACCAGGATATGAACCGTCCCATCGATCAGTAGGATCTCTTGATTCCCAAATTAACTCACCCCATCGATTATACAATTGCAATCGATACTCGTCTAATCGATAACCTTCAGTATAAACACCCCATGTTTCATTTATACCGTCTCCATTCAAAGAAAAAGCATTTGGAGCATATAGAATTTCATCTTCCATAACCCGAATCGTATGCTTTATCGAATCAACACAACCATGAACAGTCTCCTCGACTAGCGTCACTTCATATTCACCGGTAATGAACTCGGGATATTTAACATTCGTGCTGCCATAACTCATTGAATAATCAGGAAAACCGCCAGGCATAAACCATTCATAACTGCTTTCATCATCCGGATAAATCATGATTAATTTCAAATCTGTATGAAAAAAGTCTGTTGGATTTTGATCAGCATAAAAATTTGGTTCTGGTTTCGGAAATACGATAACAGGCTTTCTTATCGAATCTTTACAACCCCGATCGTTTTCTATATACAGCTCAACTTGATAAACAGCTCCAGCGTCGTAAACATGAACAGGGTTCTGATCATACAATGTATCAGATTCGTTATCCATATCCCATCGCCAGAAGCTTATAACACTGCCGTCCGTAGTATTGGAGACGTCTTGAAATAGAACTGGCTCTCCTTCACATATCGAATCTGTCGCAATAAAATCAGCATTTACTTCTACCAAGTTTAATTGCTGCTCTACGCTATCTGAGCAACCATTCTCCATTAAAACTACTAATTTGACATTTGCTAAGCCTCCATCCTCCAGCACAACTTCTGGATTTTGATCCACACTAAATAAACTGTCATCCCAAAACCAGTTCCAAGACGCAAAACTAATGGGCTCAGAGACCATACTTAAATCTGAAAAGAAAATCGAGTCACTTGCACAAGACAGCCACAAACCACCTTCTTCCGATACTGAGGCTCCAGAAAATTCAAAATCAACATTTGGCATCGCTCCTACATTCACATTAGCAAATGCAGTATCATGACATGAAGGATCACTGCTATAAGCCACTAGTTCAACTAGATAATTCCCTACTGTAAGATAAAAATGATCTAAACTGCCAACTGTTTCAATAGTTCCATCTCCCAAATTCCACTCCCATAGTCCCAGACTATCCGTTGAATAAATAGAGGTATTAACAAAATCCATAGGTGTTCCTAAGCAAATATTTTCATGAGTAAAAGAAGCAGATGGTATACTGGGCGAACTATAGGTTACGCGCTGACATCCTTCGGGAATCGAGTAAACCAGCGTAAAATCACCAGGACCGTATGGCACAGGCTCAATAATAGAATCTGTTTCTCCAATCAGGGCAATACCGTCCTGATACCATTGGTATGTTCCACCATCCACATCGAAGATTCCTTCCAGTGTCAAATCTTCAGAACACCAGCCGCCAACAGCATTAATATAGCCTGCCGTTTCGGTGTCCACCAGCACAAGCTCATCATAATAAAAATAGGAACCCTCACCAATCCCTACCTCGTCACACGTAGCTCCAAAAGCAATCGCGTTTAAATTAAAAGCTGGAGTAAACGTGACCGATACCAATTGCCATGAACCATCTAAATCATAAAAGACGGTCTCAGTGGCTTGTAAATCCCAAAATCCAATACCATCTGGGCAGTTAACTCCGCCCCAAGGTATATCTGCACAAGTTGGTGACCCATATATTTCAATTTCCGCAGATTCTAAATCTCCAAAAGAATAAGCTGTATAGAATTCAAGCGTATAAGTAACTCCAGCAAGCATGGGTCCTGTCGTACATGCTCCTACATACTCTCTATACCCTGCTCCGAAATTAAAAAGACCAATAAATCCATCTCCACCACTGGGTATCGGCATTGCTGGAGGTAAAGCGTCATCAACTCCGAACTCCGTAATACCGCATGCATGATAGAAATCAGAGGTTGCATCTGAAGCCTGAAACCAATCTGTAGCACAAGAAACCATTCCTTCAGCCATTGGACAACATAACGTATCTTCAAATGACGGATTAGGGACTAAGCTAAGATCAATGTTTATCTCACAATTACATTCATCATCATTAATATCAATTAGTCCATCACCATCGTCATCAATAGCGTTATCGCAAATTTCTTGAGCAAACAAAGACGATCCAGCAGCCACCATTACCAGAAGAAGCAGATTACGGAAAATTTGATATGTGATATGCCTTTTGATAATCACCTTAGTTATTGGACGAACAAATAAGCATGGAGTTGGTTCATTTCCATATTTATTTACTCTTTTAAAAACGCGTCTATTGCGGTGAGTGCTAACTTAAAATCTTCTGGTAAATCATCTGAATTCCATGGTTGCGCAGCGCCAAAAGTATGACCGGCACCTTTGATTATGCACAAACGCGTCCCAGTCCAGCCCGCTAAAGCTTGCCCTTCGCTTATACTGACAGCTAAATCCATGTCTCCGTGAACTTGTAAAAAAGGCTTTTCAATTTCGCCAATTTTTCGGGCTGCAGCTTCTATATCGAGCAGCTCTTTATTTTTAAAATAATCTAGGTAAAAAGAAAAGAAATGCGGCATTTCTTGATTAGTTCTTCCGTTTTGGATGTAACGAACGCCATCAACTTGCCAGTCCAATAGTTCATCACCCGTCGGAAAACGAGAAGGAATATCACTGATGCCTGCTAGAGATACTATCTTATTAACCAAACTATGGCGAGATCCAACTAATGTCGCTACCCCTCCACCTCTACTGTGGCCAATGACGTGGATAGGAATGTTCATGCCACACTCATCTTTGATCATTCTATCAACCTCATTCACAATTCCATTCAACTCATTGATCTCATATGAATAGCGGTTTTCTCCAAATGCTTGAAGGTCTGGGAAGTCGATTGGGTCTTCGACCGTACCTCCGTTATGAGAGAAATTAAATTTCACAAAACCATAACCACTACTTAGAAAAAAATCCTCCATTAAAGGCCACGCTCCCCAGTCTTTATAACCTTTGTAGCCATGCGCAAAAACAATTACCGAATGAGCTGTTTTGGGTATCTTAACATCCCATAAACTCATACGACCTGCACTGCCTTTAAACTGTTTATTTTTAAAGTCAATTAACAATTCGTTTTTCATAGTTGAAACACTCAATTCTTAAAGAGATAAACAATATCTTCGTATCTTTAGCCTAAAGTTAATAAATAGACTGAATTGACTATTTGAAATGGAATGAATGTCGTTTAAATCAGGAACAAAAAATGTGCTTATAACCGCGGTATTGTTCATGACAATGTTATCATGCGGTGCGAGCTTTGGCGAAAGGTTAACATACGGCAATCTATCAATCTATTATACACCACGCAATGTTGGTATCGAATATGCACAGCGGCTTGGGCAATACTTTGAAAGCAATGAACTTATTCAAGATAAGCAACATGCCATTCAGTTAACCTCTGACAGTAAAGGCTTTATCTTGCGGATGGTTTTAAATGACAATTATGAGCAATTGCCAGAAGATCAAGAACGTAACCTAGAATTGTTGGAAACAAACATTCGTGAAGACGTTTTTGAGGGTCTAAATTTCCGTATTGAAGTTTGTAATGCTAATTTTGTTCCGCTGCTAGAGCGGTAATTAAAGGATAACAACATGAAAATTTCCGCATCAATATATTCGGACAAAGAGAATAAGAACAACATCATGGAGACAATTCAAGCATTGAATGACTCGCACGTTGACATAATTCATGTTGACTGCAACGATGATTTAAATGTCTTTGCCGATATTGAAAAAATACAGCAAAACACGGATATACCTGTCGATTTGCACATTATCACCCCTAGAGCCGAACGATTTTATTCCGCGCTAGAGCAATTTGATATTGACTTTGTGACGTTTCAATACGAAGACCTAGAAAATAAAAGTTTAGATATTCCAAAGGAATTTTCAGGTCAACTTGGCTTGGCTATCACTTCAAATACACCGATCTCTGTTTTTGATCAATATGCCGAAGATTTTGATTTCATTCTCTTTATGGCAACGATACCTGGACAAAGTGGTGGGAAATTTGATCCGTCAAACTTTAGAAGGATTCGAGCATTTCAAAAAAAGTACCCAAAAAAACGTGTTCATGTAGATGGCGGAGTAAACGCTGAAGTTTCTTTTGTTTTGAGAAATATGGGTGTATACGCGTCAGTATCAGGGTCCTATCTATTTAATTCTTCGAATATTAACACCGCTCTATTGAACTTAAAGTTAAATGAAATAGAGTCTGCCTTTTTGGTAAAAGACTTCATGCGTGATTTGCATGAATCACCTGTCATCTATGAGAAGAATTTATCCTTAAAAAACCTCTTGCAAGCAATTGATCAAGGTGGTTTAGGATTTACGATGGTCCTATCAGAAGACAATTCGCTAAAAGGAATCGTTGGAAATGCAGATCTCCGTAAAGGCCTGCTGAGCTATATGGATCAGTTGGACGAAATAGATGTTTCAACCCTAATCAATACAACCCCACTTGTCGTTAAAGAAAATTATACCGTTTATCAATTATTGCGATTTATTAAAAACGAATCGCGCCCAATAGTATACCTTCCGGTTGTTGATGAGCAAAACAATGCTGTTGGTACCGTTAATTTTATGAATTTAATCAAAGGAGAATTATGATTATCCACCTTAAAAAGGAAATAGGAAGCGCTAAAGCACAAGAAGTTGCAGCAGATATTAACGCATTTTTGATAGAAGAACCAAACCGTTATGTATTGGTTAGTTCATCTGGACAAAAGTCGATTGATGAAAAATATACCGCTATTATTGAAGAGTCTTTTGTATTTGACAATGATATGCAGCTTTCTTCGCGCGCTTATCGACCAGAAACAAGAGAAGTTAAGATAGGTAATGTAACAATTGGTGGCAATACAGGTAACACACTTGTTATTGCTGGACCTTGTTCAGTTGAATCAGAAGAGCAAATTCAAGAATCGTCAGCATTATTAAAAAGACTTAATCTTACCACCCTTAGAGGCGGTTGTTACAAACCAAGAACATCTCCATACAGCTTTCAGGGACTCGGATTAGAAGGATTAAAGCTTCTAAAGAAGATGAAAGTCGAACATGGTCTAAGCATCATTACAGAAGTAAGGGATGCCACGCATGTTCAAGAAGTCATCGAATACTCTGATGTGATTCAAATCGGAGCAAAAGCAATGTATGATCAAGGTATCTTGCGTGCTTGTGCAAAAACTCGGAAACCAGTATTAATCAAGCGTGGGTTTGGAACAACCCTTCAAGAATTTGTTCAATGCGCGGAATTTGTTTTATCCGGAGGAAATGACAATGTAATCCTCTGTGAAAGAGGGTTAAGAACATTTGAAACAAAGACTAGATTCACGCTAGACCTTTGCGGTGTTGCTTATTTGAAAGAATATACAAACTGTCCGGTTGTGCTTGACCCGAGTCATGCAATGGGTCATGCATACGGTGTTCCAGACCTAACAAGAGCATGCACTGCTATGGGCGTAGATGGTTTATTGATTGAAGTTCATCCAAATCCAAAAGTAGCTAAATCCGATGCTTCACAACAACTAAACCATGAGGAATTTGAAACGTTGTTAAGCACACTCAACCCTGTAGCGAAAGCCGTTCACCGTAAGATCATTTAATAATTTTATCTCAGTATCATGAATGTATACAATCAAAATATTGATTTTTTGTGTGATCAACGTAAAATGTCAATAACTGAATTTGAGCAGATTATCTATATCCCTAAAGTTCGTATCATGGAGCCTACTCCAGATGAACTCATTCGCATCGCTGATTATTTTCAGTTACCCATCGATGTTTTATTAACTAAACAACTGCGCATTAATGACAAAATAGCGCTTAAATCTATCCGTTTAGTGCTTCTGGATGTAGATGGCACCCTCACTGATGGCGGCATGTATTTCACCGAAAACGGTGATCAAATGAAAAAATACAACACCAAAGATGGAATGGCAATTAAGAACAACCAGAAGAAGAACCTGAGTTTTGGTATTATTTCGCATGGTCATAAACTGAACATGGTAAAAAATCGTGCCTCTTTACTGGGTATTGAGCATATCTACGTTGGACAAGAGTCAAAAACTGTTATCCTTGAGCAATGGTGCAAAAATCTGAACATAACTGCCAAGGAGGTGGCCTATATTGGGGATGATATCAATGACCTTGAAATCATGGCTAAAGTTGGTGTCTCTGCTTGCCCAGCGGATGCAGTTAATGCTGTCAAAAAAGAAGCTGACATTATACTAAAAAAGAATGGTGGCGCAGGTTGCGTTCGTGAGTTCCTTGATGAATGGATGTAACAAAATCCGACATTTCAAAACGGTTAATTATTGTTGTTGGTCCGACAGCAATTGGAAAAACGGCTCTCAGCATTCAACTTGCGCAACACTACTCCTGCCCTATTCTATCATTTGACTCACGTCAATTTTATGAAGAAATGAGTATCGGTAATGCTCGACCGAATAATGAAGAGCTTGCTGCTGCTAAACACTATTTTATTGGTAATCGAACAACAGAAAACCGATATACCGCGGGCATGTTTGAAAAGGATGCACTTCATCAGCTTTCTAAAATTTTCGAAAATCATGACACCTGCATTGCTGTGGGTGGAAGTGGTCTCTACATTAACGCTTTGGCTTTTGGTATTGATAATATTCCATCCAGTGAAAGTGTCAGAGCTGAATTAGAACACAGATGGCAAACTGAAGGATTAGAAACACTACAAAAAGAAGTATTGACTATTGATCCCGAATATTATGAAGAGGCTGATATGCAAAACCCAAGAAGGGTTATGCGTGCTTTAGAAGCATTTCAAATTACTGGAAAAAAGCTTAGCCAATTAAGACAACGCTCTCCAAAACAAAGGCCATTTAAAATGGATTGGATCGGATTGAGACTTCCTAGAACAGATCTATTTGAGCGGATAAACAAGCGTGTTGACCTAATGTTAGACGCAGGACTTGAAGCTGAAGCAAAAAAGCTCTTCCCTTTGCGAGAAAGAAAGGCATTAAAAACAGTTGGGTATCGAGAATTATTCGATTATTTCGAAGAAAAACATACCAAAGATCGTGCAATTGAACTAATCAAAAGAAATACACGTATTTATGCAAAACGCCAGATTACTTGGTTTGAAAAGAACTATGCCGTCCGTTGGTTTCAACCAAATGAAATCTCCAAAATAATTGAAGAATTAGATAAATAAATTTCGCTTTCTGCTTTTAAATTATAAATTTGTAAGGCATTAAACTAAAAACAGGTAAAGATGAATGATAGAAATGATGAGGTTTTCTCGAAACGTGTGAAAGCTGGGAAAAGAACCTACTTCTTTGACGTTAAAACAACTAGAGGTAAAGATTTATACCTGACGATTACGGAGAGTAAACGAACGGGAGACTACGAAGGGCAGCCTGAATATGAAAAGCACAAAATATTCCTTTACAAAGAGGACTTTGAAAAGTTTACAGACGGAATTGGCGAAGCTTTAGATAAGATCAAGAGCTTATGGGAAACGGGAGAATACAAAACTCCTGAGGAGAAGCCTGCTTACGAAAGCGAAGTTTCGTTTGACGAATTGTAAAAAGTACACAAACAATATTTAGAAAGGTTGCCAATCCGATTAGTCGGATCGTCAACCTTTTTTTTATGCCTTATTCTATGAAGTTCCGTCTTAGCATCGCACTTTGCCTTTTTCTCTCGATAGCGACTTATTCGGCTGATTCAACAAAATATATTACGTCTTTTAAATTTGCTCCGGGACTTAGTGTTCATAACGGTCTTGATGAGATCAATTTGACATTTGATTCTAATGGTGTCCATTCCATCAATCCGATCAGCTTTTCTACTTTAATTCAAGGAAGAATACAAAGAGGAAAATCATCCTACCAGCTTAACCTTAGTATTTGCAGCCTTAATAATGGTTCTAAGCTACCGTTGACACAAGTGAATTATAACCGCTATTTGTTTACTCTAAATTATGGTACTGATATCCTGCTTAATCGTCCACGATTAAGGTTGGAACCATTCATTGGATTTGGAGCATCGTTTGGCGATTTTTTCATTTTCACGGAAGATTCAATTCAAACTTTTGATCAAGCAATTGGCGGTGCTCAAAATATTTTTTACGAACAGAGTAAGCCGACATTCATCGGAGAAGCAGGAATTCGACTGGAATTTGGCAACCAGGCTAATCGAATTGGATATTACGCCGAGTTTAACACGAGTCATCAATTTAGTGATTGGAACTGGAAGGTAAATGACATGCCCTTAAGAAGAATGACTAGTCTTCGATTTAATTTAGGGTTTCGTTTCAAATTATTTTAAGAGTAACGTATGCAATTATATCGGAAATTTAGAAATATTGAGGAAGCAAAAGATTTAACAGATTTGCTCAAAAAAGAAGGTATCCCATTTAAGATCAACGAAAACACTGATGTTTTTGATTTAACCATGACTGGAAATATGCCTTCAGATATTCAATTACTACTTAATGGCGAAGATTTTGTAAAAGTCAGCACTTTATATGAAAGGCTTTTAAAAGAATATACGAACGAAGTTGACGATGATCATTATCTGTATGACTTTACAAATGATGAACTTATAGAGGTTCTAGAAAAGAAATATGAATGGAGTGAATTTGATGTGGTTTTGGCGCGTCAAATTTTAACTCAACGGGGCATTGAAATATCTCAGGAAAAATTGGATCAACTTGAACGTGATCGAATAGAAAAGGAAAAATTAGGGCAGGCAAGTCCTAAAGCACAATTGATCGTGGGCTATATTTCAGCTTTTCTTGGTGGTTTACTTGGAATAATCATTGGTTGGTATTTATGGAAACACAAAAAAAGTTTACCAAATGGCGAAGAAATTCCTGTTTATCAAATAGATGACCGAATGCATGGCAAAACCATGTTTATAATTGGGCTGATTGTGTCATTTAGCTTTACAATTGCTTTAATACTATTTTAGACTTCATTCATTTGGGCCCTGAAAAGGCAAAAGTTCCTATCTTTGCCATCGATTTATGCAGCAGTTTAAAAAAGTAGCTTTCTATACCCTTGGGTGTAAGTTGAATTTCTCCGAAACTTCAACCATTGCTCGAAATTTCGAGGATGAAGGATTTGCACGTGTAGATTTTAAGGATACTCCCGATGTTTTCGTTATTAACACATGTTCAGTTACTGACAATGCGGATAAAAAATGCCGAGGAGTTGTAAGAAGGGCATTACGTGTTAACCCTGATGCATTTGTGGTCATGATCGGATGTTATGCTCAGCTTAAACCTACTGAAATCGGTGAAATACCTGGAGTTGATCTTGTTTTAGGTGCCAATGAAAAATTTAATATTCTAGATCATATTGATTCGCTAGAAAAAAGAGAAGAGGCAGAAGTACAAGCGGTTAAAATAAAAGAAACCAAAGACTTTGTCCCATCTTTTAGTATGGGAGATAGAACTAGGTCATTCTTAAAAGTGCAAGATGGGTGTGATTATTTCTGTACATTCTGTACGATCCCTTTGGCCCGAGGCAAAAGCCGGAATGCAAGCATAGAAAAAACATTGATTGAAGCTGAAAAGATTGCGAAGACTGATATTAGAGAGGTTGTTTTAACTGGCGTTAATATTGGTGATTTTGGACAAGGTGGAGAAGAGAATTTTTATCAGCTGGTTCAAGCACTCGATGACGTTAAAGGCATTGACAGATTTAGGATATCTTCAATAGAACCAAATCTGCTAAGTAACGAGATCATCACTTTTGTTGGTCAATCTAAGCGATTTGTACCACATTTTCACATTCCGCTTCAATCTGGGTCGAACACGCTCTTAAAAGCCATGCGACGCAAATATTTAAGAGAGCTTTATGCTGAGCGCGTATCCGCAATACATGCTCAAATGCCGAATGCCTGTATTGGTGTTGATGTCATAGTTGGATTCCCCGGTGAATCAGAAGATGAATTCATGAAAACGGTTGATTTCGTTAAAGACCTTAACGTTGCCTATTTGCATGTTTTCACCTATTCGGAAAGAGCCAATACAACTGCAAAAAAAATGGCAGACGCCGTGCCTGTGAATACACGAAGAGAACGTAGTCGTCAACTTCAGATTTTATCAGACAAGAAAAAACGGGCTTTCTACGAATCACAAATAGGAAATGAACATATCGCCTTATTTGAAAGTGAAAACCACAATGGTTTTCTTCATGGGTTTACAGAAAACTATGTCAAGGTGAAAGTCCCTTTTGACCCGGCTTTAATCAATCAAACTGTAAAAGTAAGTCTTGAGAATATTGATAACGACGGCAATGTGAATGCACAATTGCAAGAATCTATAATTGTAGAATAAGTATCAATTAAAGCTGAAATTAATACTCAACAATCGCCTATCGGCAAATAATTTGATTGGCTAAGCAAATAATAAATTCCGTTTTTATATTTGATTAATTGCTCTTAGATTTGGTTTTATGACCAACAATCCAGTAAAATCATATTATGATCGTATCGCCAAGGAATATGATAAAAGTCGCTTTGACAATACCAATGGTCGATTTATAGACAAGCAAGAGCGTCGATTCTTGGATAAAATCATCAAGTCAAAAAACACGCTTAATCTAGGATGCGGTACCGGGAGGTTTATGGAATATTGCTCCACAGGTTATGATATCTCGGAAGAGATGATAAAAGAAGCCAAAGAGAAATTTCCTGACAAAGATTTTTTCGCTGGCCATGCATCCTCGACACCGTTTCTAGATAATCAATTCGAAGCAGTTATTTGTTTTCATGTTATCATGCACTTAGACAAAATAACCACTGAAGAGATATTTAAAGAAGTCTATCGTATTCTCAAACCTAACGGATTATTCATTTTCGATTATCCATCAGCCGAGCGCAGAAAATTAACGCGAGATAAACAGAGTGGGACAATTTAATAAAGTGCAACGCATTTCTATGCGGCTCATACTAGGATCTGGTTTTCGATTTATGATGGTTAATGAAGATAAGTATCAACTCAACTTAGGGACTGGCTTTATGGGGGAGTTTGAAGAATTGACTGCTTCTGCGTATACAATAGGTATTTAGACCAAAATTCTCGCTAAATTGTCCGTCAAAAGAAAGGTAATTGGTAGAAAGCATGTCAATCACTTATTTTCAACCTAAAATAAGTGATATAGGCAACTATCGCTTATCAAATGAAACAACGTTGCGCTTTCGCTTTAATAAGTTTTTATCTTTCAAAATCATCTATGCCCTTACCCATGACTCAAGGGATATTGAAGGTGTTCGGAAAACAAATTATTATATCAAAAATACGCTCAGCTTTAATTTTTGATAGATAGAAGCAGTCAATATTTCTCATTTGTCAGCAGCTAATAAGTAATTGGCATTAATATTGTTTACCTTCGGGAAATTAATAATCACTTATAAAATTAAAAAAGATGAAGAAATTATTCTTAGCAGCAATGCTCGTTATGTTAGCGTTTACTGGACAATCTCAAGTTATTGTAGACGAAGTAAATATCAATGATTTAGATGTGAAATACATTGAACTTGTTGGACGTAACAAAATTGGATTTGGAAAAATTAAAATTGTTGTAGATTTCGGACAAGAATTAAAGATTTTTAAATCACAAGCAATCCGTTCTGCTGATGGAACAAAAGCAGCTTTCAACTCTATGATTGAT
>Ga0181553_10000497_pt1 | contig 34126 bp, 30 predicted proteins | sample 011ome_17_FD_133753 | JGI IMG/M metagenome (GOLD analysis project Ga0181553, IMG submission 133753) | Coastal salt marsh microbial communities from the Groves Creek Marsh, Skidaway Island, Georgia - 011502XT metaG (megahit assembly) | ecosystem: Environmental > Aquatic > Marine > Intertidal...
GTTTTAAATATCTTTTCTTCCGTACAGGGTCCATCTCTGTATTTTGTGCAAGAGATATAATAAACCTACGCCCCATACCTGCAGCAAAGACTCTTGTAAATTTAGTAAATTGATCTAACAATATCCCTCTAAAGAAAAGCTCAGTACCTTTTTTAGTGAACTCAGTCATGTACTCCATTTCTGCAGCATTCATTAACATATCCGCCATAGAGTCTTGTGTAACAGCTCCGACATCTAATGCAAATTGTAAAAATTCTTGTTTTTTGGTTGGGTCAGTAGCGTAGTCTTTTAAAATCCCTAGCCCTGTTCTAAAACTTTGGAATTCTCTACTTCTTAAAAATGGTCCAGCTAAATCAGGGAAAGAAGCTAAAACAGAAAAAGTAAGTGTAGTTACAACGTTAGAAAATAATCCCCAACTATTAAATTGTCTAAATGCAGGATTCATAGGGCCATCTACTTTACCTAACATAGACCTTACAGCTTTTCTTGCTAATGGTTGTTTTCTTGATGGAGCTGTAGCTATGGCTGCTTCTATACCCTGTTCCCCACCTATTTTTTCTAAAGCTATTCTTTTACTAGCATGTCTACCATAACCTAAATAAGCTTGAGCAGGATGTTGCAATAAACCTAAATCTCTTAAAACTCTTGTTGGATAACCATAATCTCGCATGATTACCTCACCACTAGCATCTTTAGCGCCATCTATATCAGGTATTCTTCTATAAGCTAGTGTTCTAGCTAAACTAGATTTAAATCCTAAACCAACATTACCTAGCACTTTATCTTTCTGTTCAGGATTCATAACTCTTTCAAACTGTGCATCAGTAACATCAAGTTTCAAAATAGCATCTACATATCTTTCAGCGTATTCTTCAGGTGTTAATTTTTTATTACGCATCACACCATTTTCGTCTCGATAAGACATAGTTAAATTAGGCTTACCAAGTTTCCCATTTTTCTTTTGGACCAAGAAATTACCTGATTCAATTAACCCAACAGTGTAATTTTCAAATAAAGCTCTTTTTTGTGGGTTAGCAAACAACTCTCTAATATCTAAGCTTCTTGTAAAATAGCTAGCCATATTGCCATCACGCGTCATAGTTTCTAATAACCCTATATCTAAGTAAGGTTTGCCAGTTTTTGGATCAACTTCTGCTAGTACTTTGTCATAAAACTCTCTCGCATGAATCCTTAGCTTTAAACCTAATTCACTTATATCAGCTAGCGCTTGATCACTTATGGTTTCATCCTCCGCCAAAAAGAATGCCTGTTCTTGTTCTGGTGTAAGTTTTAGGTTAACAAGAGTAAATCTACCTTTCTTCGGGTCTAAACCAAGTACTTTAGCTAAACTGTTTTGAAACTCTGCATTTAGTTTTTGAGCTCTTTGTAAAAAAGATAAACCTTCTGTACCTGCTTCCGTTGAAGCTGACTGTCCACCCAACTGAAATGATAGCTTACGTAATTCTGGTGTTCCTATCGAGCGTAACATCCCTCCGGCAGTCCTAACAATTCTGTTCAGAAGCTCTATAGCATCAGGGCTATCATTTAGTAACTTATTAACAAGGTTACCTGTTTTTTTGTATAGAGCCTTGTAAGTCTTTTTATCAGTTACTTTTTTAAGATTATCTGACACCATTTCTAACACAAGTCTTTTTTGATCCCATGTTAATTGTCTTTCTGACCGTTCATAACCTGCTGTTCTTTTAGGTGCTGTGGTAACACTCTTTATCCATTCAGCAAAAACTGGGTTTGGGTTTTTAAGATTTACCCTATCAGTAAAGACACTTGTACCAATCAATGAATCCCAAGCCTTTACTATATTTTTAGCAATACGTAAAAAATAATTATCTGCTGCAGATTTTGACCCTTTCCACTTTCTACCATCACTTGCGTACCCTATTAGCCACTCAGCTGTTCTATCAGCAAACCATTCTTCAAAGCCATTCGGATTAGCTTCTCCATATGCTTCAGGGTTAGCTTCTTTAGCTTTATTAAATTCTTGTATTAATTTGTCTCTTACACCTGGTAAGAAATGTACATCATCTAAATAGTTAAGTTGTATAACATGAGCTAATTCATGAGCAATAGTAACTAAAGCATCAGCAGTTTGTCCTAACTCTCTAGTACGTTGTACACCATTCCCTCTGTAGTAATCAGTGTCTAAGACAATTACATACTCATCATTAGGAGTAACACTTCCATCTTTATTTTTTCTACCAGGTAATCTTAAAGTAACACCACCCCTAAAATATTCGTCAAAACCTGCCCCTCTTTCTTCATATGCTTTTTTCTTACTATATGCTTCTTGTAACAACACTTGCATATCGTCATTTTGATTTAACGTTGTTACATCAGCCGTTTTATACTTTATATCGTTAAAAGTAATAAAGTGGATGTTTGAGCTCATACCGAAAAATTTAAATTTGTTAAGAACCTTAATTAATGGATTTGCTAACGTGCTGTAGTGTTTTCTAAAATTACTACTCATCTCTACGATGTTTTGACCTTTCCTAACATTACTAGAAGTATAGAAAGCAGGCTTAGTATCGTTTTGCTCACGGTTTTTAGCTCTGTATTTTTGTCCTTCTAAATCTTGAGCTCCTTCTCTACTGAGTAAAGTTCTTGTTGCACTGACCACATCAGGGTCTTGTTGATCCCGTTCATCTATAACTAGGCCTTCAAAACTGAGTTGAAAAGGTAATAACTCTGCTTCTGCCTCTCTTGCTTGATCGACTAAACTATCAATAATTAAATCAAAAGAATCCATAACAGATGGGTCAAAAGGTAATTTTGCATTCCATCTTTTCTCATTAGCTTTAACTTTAACGTTAGCATATTCTTTAGATAAAGGTTTTTTTCTTCGTTTAGTTAACTGGTCTACGGTAGGTCTTCTTATCCTGCCTATTTTTTGTTCTTCTGTTCTCGTGTCTAGTTTTTCTGAAATTAGACTAGCTTCTGTAGAAAAAACTGTATTAGGAATTATTTGGAATTGCCCGTTATTACGTCTAGATTTTACAGGGGACTCAGTTGTAAAAATTAAATAATCTTTGCTTTTTTTATGTATTTCAACATCTTGACGTGTCTTTACAAATATTTCTTGTTCAATTTCCTTTCTAACTCTGTTTTCAATAGCGACTGATTCGTCTTTATTAGATTCTGCATAATTAGCTACTAAGACTCGGAAATTATTTACTGAACCTGTGGTATAAGCTTCAGAAGCTGATTCTCCTATTGCTTTAAGGATTTCAGCTCTTTCTTTTGCTTCTTTTTTTCGTATTGCTTCTCTAATAGCTTCAGCTCTTCTTTCTGTAATCTGTGTGTCAATTATGGCATTTACTAACATACCAGTAGCTCCAGCATATTCATCAAAAGTCTTACCTTGATTTTTAGCATGACGAGTCATAAATTTGCCTAGAGTCATAGGCGTGTTTGGACCTTTTTTATAAAATTCTGCTGGAGAGTTTCTTATATCTCTTTGTGACATATCAGAAAAAGAAACTACTTCTATTCTTTTTCCCCTTTTAACATTAGCAAAAAATTCATAACCTATTTCATTCCCGATACCTAGAACCATTTCAAGAGCTCTAAACGACTGTTTTTGATCTCCTTCTACGTATGCACCTTCTGCAGTAACTATTTTTTTAGCGTCCCAAATTAAACCAACCATGTTTATAGGTTTAGGGGCATCATCTCTACCACGCCTTTGTACAAAAAACCCTTTTGATCTAAAGTCTTCTCGAGAAGCCATATTTTTTGCTACGCTATCAATAAGGTATTTTCTAGGAGTTACAAAATCTTCTTCTTGTCCTTCATTTGCAGCGTTTACAAGAACTTCTTCAGGTGGTCTTCTTGTAGCAATAACAAACTCAGTTCTGTCTAAAGTCAAACCCATTGAAGAAGCTAAACTGTAATTTTCCCGTATAAACCTAAGTGGATCAAAGAAAGGGTTCTGTGCTTGTTCTTTGTATTTTTTGTTACTAACTTCCCGTCTGACTCTACCAATAATCTCGTACTCAGCAGAAGGGTTCTGTTTCATCAAAGCAGTCATAGTGTTTAGTAAACCTGCTGGGTAACTAAAACCTAAAGATTCATACTCATAAGATTCTTGTAAAAATTTAACTTTACCAGCTGCATCAGCATCTTCATCATATTGAGAAAGAAGGTTTCTAGTAGCTTCGGCAATAGCTTCTTTTTGTTCTGGTGTAGCAAACTGAGAATTGTTGTCGAAAGCGATCCACCCTACAGCATCTTGATTTCTAGTGTTCCCTTGTCCTACTACAAGAATTTTACTTTGTTCTGTTACAGTTAAAGCTTCCGCTGCAGCACTAGCTTCTACAGTTTCATCATCTGTTTGTTCTGTTTGTAAGTCTTGTGCAGTTTCACTCGCAGCTTGTTGTTCTGCTAATTGTCCTTCTATTTCTGTTTGTGCTCCTATTGTTTTTTCAGCAGTCCTACCTGCAACTTCTCTTGTTTCTTCATTAGCTTTTCTCGCAGCTTTTACAGCATCTTTTATAGGTACTTCACTTTTTGGTATGCCTAATTTTTCAGAAAGTGCTGTGTAATACACGCTTAAAATATTTTTTAATCTCTTATCTATTTCTTGTCTAAAAGGCCCTTCTGGAGTCAAAGCTCTTAATTGAACTAGTACATCGTAGTTATCCGAATGTCGTTCTAAAATTCTACTTGCATCTTCAGGTGATGCTTCTGAGAACGCTTGTACCGTTTGTTCTACTTGTAAATCATATTCATCAATGAATCTTTCTTTTCTGTCGTCTGTTACTTCTTCTAAAGATAATGGGCCTTGCACTTTTAAGTTAGGTTCATTCTCAAAAGCTTTTTCTAGTTTTTGTTTTACCTCAGGTGCATTAAATTCGTTTGTAGTTTCAGAGTGTACTTCTTTACCATCTGCTGTCTCTACCACTATAGCTCTATCATGTGTAGCATTTTTAACTTCAGAAAAACCTTGAGCTGCTGCTAAAGATTCTTTACTAGCCCCTGCTTCAAGAACGTTATTTACTGTAGCCTGATCTAAAGCAACTATCGTACCTTTGTTTTCTACAGTGCCTGTAAAAAATTGCCTAGCCCCTATAGCTTCTGTTATTTGTGCTTTAGTAAGAGTGGTAGTTCCTGCATTTATCCACACAGCTTTTTTAGGGTTTTTACCACTTACCATAACTTGTAGTTCAGCTATCAAATCTCCAGTAGGTTTTTTAACTGAATCAGTTAAAGTTTCAGTATTAATACCATCTTTACCTCTAGGTGGATTAACTAGTTCTGGGGGTATGCCAAAATCTTCAGGGCTCTTAGTCTCTACATCAGTTCCAGGAATTTTTTGTCCTTTTTGTTTTTGTAGGTATTGTTCAACTTTATCAAAATCTTTTTTGTCTGCAGCATCAGCAGGCTGGTCTAAAACCTGTTCCATATCTTCTACAGCATCGTTTACTAAATCTTTAGCTTTTTGTATGGTTCTATTTGTTGAAGCAATAGCATCTGCTGCAGCTTGTGTAGTTCCTCTACCTGCACCACCAATAATTCCACCACCAAAGAAACCTTTAAATGCGGCTTCCATTAAATCCAACTTAGCATCTTTTGTAGTGTAATCAGGATCGATTGCAAACTTCTGTGCTGTAGTCATGCCTTGTTGTAAAGTTTCAGCTGTTCCTTCTGATACAGCCCCACCAGCAAAACCTACTGTTGCACCTTTACCAAAACCTTTTCCTAACTCTGTAGCTAATGCAGCAAATCCAGAACCTTTTGGTGCCGTCTTAGCTTTTTTAGCAGCGACCTTTTGAAGACTCTTTAAAAACGGGGAAACTACTAAACCTGTACCAACTACCTCAGCCCCTAATCCTACAGCAGCATATGGACCAAAACCTACAGCCGCACTAATAGCTGCTTCTCTATCATCTAGCATATCTTGACGAGCAAACTCTCCATACGTTACACCCGTCCCCTGGACGCCCTCTTGTGCGTATGCACCTGCTAAACCACCCATCCTAGTTGCACGACTAACACCAGGAGCGCCTCTTAGTGCTTGTAAAATAGTGTAACCATCCTCGGTAAGATCATTCCAAGCTTGTGTTTTAGTTTCTAATTTTTTAGCGCGTTTCTCAAAAGCTTCTTTTATTATTTTTTTCGCACCTGTTTTTGCTGTACTAGATAGAGCCATAGAGCTTACACCTGCTAAAGCACCATAGCCTACACCGCCTGTAGCTGCCCCTAATAACGCCATGCTTATACTAGCAATAGCAGAAGGTAAAAATTCACCTGTACTAATAGCTAGTTGATCCATAAACCCCTGTGCATCAGGGGCATCTAAAAATTGTTCGAATGTAGGAAGACCTTCAAGGTATTCTGCAGCTACTTGTTCACGACGTTGAGCTGTTAGTAAAGCTTGGTCTCTTTCGTAAGTATCACCTGTTAATTGTTGAAAAGCAGCGTCTGCATAGGCAAGCCCCGAATCAAGTCCTGCTGCACCCGCTCTAGCACCCGCTTGAAATTTTTCCCCAAATGATTTTTCTTCTTGTCCAGGAGCAATGTTGTAACTCCCTTCTAAAGACTCCAGAAGGGCATCGTAGTTATCCCTATCTATAGCCATAAGTTATTGCTCCGCGTTCGCGCCCGCTCTTTGAACTACTTCTTGGATATTTCGTTGAAGTCTGTCATCTTCAATAATTAATCTTAAAGTTTCCGCACTTTTATCACCAAATAATTTTTGCATATCTGATCTAGTAAAAATTTGGCTATTTCCAAAATCAAAATCACCATTTTCTAAACTCTCGATGCTGTAATAAGCCCCAGCAACATCTAAGTCCCTTTGTCCTAAATCGGGAGTGCTAGTTATAGCCTCCCAAATACTAGTAAAAAAGCCGGGGTCTCTGTTTATAAAAGCTTTAGATTTTGCTGCTAACACCATAGCATCTTTAAAAGCCCTTATAGTATCGTAATCAGCAGATGTAGCATTGCCCGCTCTATATCTTCTAAGGCTTAATTCTGCTTTCCTTTGCATAGTTATTAGTTTTTTTCTAAGCTTTGGAATTTTTTCAGGGTCTCTTGGATCAAAACTTGCTGTACCATCTTCTTTTGTAAACAAAAGTTGTGCAACTGTCCCAATATCTTCCGCAGCTGCTTCTGACCTTGTTAAATTCTCAGTTTCTAAATCCTTAAAGAATTTTTTATATTTGAGATCATGTTCTTCAAGCTTTAACTGATGCTCTGCTAGACTTTGTGGGGTTAGATTCATATCTCCAGCTACAATACCACCCCATATAGCAGTGTAAGCATTTTGAGCGTAATTACCGATAGAAGTCATATCAGTATTACCTAATCGTCTAGCTTCTGTTATAGCTATCTGCCTAGCTAAAGATATACCTACAGCCCTTAATTCTGATATTTTTATTTTATTATTTTGACTTAACTCATTTATATTTGTTATGCCATACTTTTTAAGAATATCATTAACTCTGTCCGTTCTAATAAGCTCTTGTTGGTCTCTAGTTAAATCATCAAGACTTTTACCTTCTAACTCTTGTAAAAACTCTTGTTTCATCGATTCAGAATCTTGTATAACTGTTGCAGGATCAGGCGCTCCTTCTCCTTTATTAGAAGTAGCTACAGACTCTTCTAAAGCTTTACCACCTAACTCATTAATAATTTCTTCCATCCTAGCTTTAGTTCTTTTAGCCCCTTTGTATAAAGCGCTGTTTTCATCAAGAGTAGCTAGTCTTTCATTTGCTTGATTTAATTTTTTAGTTGCATTATCTAACTTACGTTGGTCAGATTTATTTTTAAGATTTGTAAAGAACCCACCTTCTCCTTCAGGATAAGGTTCAGACCCCGTGCCAGTCCTCGAGGCTTTTCTTTTATCTGTAGTTGAAGGAGCTGGAGCATCAGTAGCATCAGGAGCTGGATCGTCTGCTTGCTGTGTTTCTTCATAGTAATCAGAAAGTAGTAAAGTTTTTTCTTCTCTACTTATTTCTGGAGAACTTAGTATATCTAATATTTCTTTTTTCTGGGTCGCAGGTACTCGATCTTGCTCTTGAATATTTCTAGATAACTGCGACCTCTGTATAGATGTAGGATCAAGATCAAGGTTAAGATCAAATAAAGCAAGTTCAGCCATGCTATTTGAAAAACCTTCGGGAACCACCACAATTTCATCGTCTGGAGCTGAAGTACCTTTAAGAGTTATCTGTGAAATGCCATCTCCTGTATCTGTATCTAATACAGCGTTACCACCACCAATAGGAGTTTCTCCAGCAAACCTACCTTGTTTGCCACCATCAAATTGTAAAGTTTGTTCAAACGCAGGGCTTAAATTTATAAGCCTTGTTCTAGTTTCATTTATAACAGGACTATTTTCATTAAATCTTGGGCCTTCTTTATACAAAGCTGTGTCTTTGTCAAATTCTAAATATCCTTGTTCTACTGCAAGTGACATTTGAGCACCCAAGTCTCTAAGTCTTTCTCTTTCGGCTCGGTCTGCTCTTTGTTGCCTTCTAGCGGCTTGACCGGCAATAAGATTAGCCCCCGATTGAAGGCCTGACATAAAAGGATCACGTATTGCCATTACAATGCTCCGTAGTTAACCATGTAGTAACCATTTCTATTTACAGAAACAGCTTCTGGTTTAATTAATAATATTTCTTGAGCAAGTACACCAACTGGTTTTGATGTAATGCCTAACTTTTTAGCAATGTTATTCCATTGCCATTTGTATATGTTGTACTCCCCATCTTTGCCTATTAGAGTTATATCGTCTTTCAGTCTTTCATCTGAGAAAATAGCTAAAGCTGCTATTGTACCAATAGCTTGTCTATTAGTAGCTGATGCTTGCGTTTTAGCTTGGTTGTATGCAGCTTGTCTATTACCTTCATTAACAGCGCTACTGCCCAATAATTTTAACCCTTGAGTTTTTGCGTTAACACCTATGTTAGCTGATAACCCCAAATTTCTAAGCTGGTTTGCCATGGCATCTCTTGTAGCAAAATTTTGTGCACTGATTTCACCTAAAGTACCAGCTCTTTGTTGCTCTTTGTTTAGTTCTCGTCTTTGAGCAGGAGTCAACTCTGCACCATAACGTTCTAAATTTCTTTGAGTTATACCTTTAGATACATCTATAGCTCTTCTAGCATCTTCAGTAGCTTGTCTTCTAAGCTCATCTCTATTAGGTTTTTCACTTAGTCTAAGAACCTCATCTTCTACAGGCGCATATGTATCAAGGTAGTTTTGATAATCATCTCTAGTTATAGTAGCTAAATCAGTTCTAGCTGTACCAAAAGAGTCATCACCTCTGATACGTCCAGCAGGCTCCATCATTATTGCTTGGTTATTAGGTATTGCCATTAGCTAAATATCCCACCTTCAGTATTAAAATCTACTTCCATACCAGCACCAAGTAAAGTACCAAGAGCTCCTGCATTTGCAGAATATAAAGCCTGTTTATTACGCATATCAGCCATAGTATTACCAGCAGATAATCTACTGAGAGTAGATAATCCGCTTAAAGCAGCTGTATTCTTTTTAGCGCCTACATCAGTGATAGCTTTTCTAATTTTAAACTGTTCGTCTAAACCTGCAGCTCTAGCTCTTCTTTTTGCATCATAAATATTTCTTACATTATTGCTGAACTCACCAAGCTTACGATCAAAGTTTAGAGGGTCTAAACCTCCAGCGTTAGCTCTAGCTTGAGCTTGATCTGCTCCAGCGATGTCTGAATAATACTGAGTTTGATCTGAATCTAGTCTATCTTTTAAACCAGCTATGGTTGTACTTAGGATTTTATCCCCACGTGCAGACATAGCACGCCCGACTCGTTGCTCCATTAGCTCTTGAGGTGAAGCTTGTGCTTTTGATTTTTTAGGTTTTTTCGCCATTACATATCCTTTCTATAAACATAACTAACTAATTTATACCCATATTTAGGGGCTATTTTAGACCAACCTTTTCGACTAGTCTGAAACTCTATATTATCTGCTTGTAACTCTTCTGCAAGCTTTTCTAACAAATCAAAACCGTTTTTTGTATATCCGTATTTAGGGTCTTGGTAAGCTACCCAAACATATAAAGTGGGTCCACCACCATAATTGTCTTGTATTGCAGTAACTATAAACCCTACATCTTTATCTTTTTCATACGCTATATACAAATCAGCTTCTTTATTTCTAAGTGCTACATATACATCTGCAGGCACCCAATCAGAATAGCTTTTTTCAGTTATATATTTTAATTTCTCCTCTAAATATCCGTAAACAAATTGTAAGTCATCTACATGTATCTTACTAAACTTTACTCCCATTTACCCTTTCTCCGAGCCATACCTCCGATATCTTCTAGTAGGTGCTACTCCAACACCAGCATATTTAACTTTCCTACCAACTCCTATATCGGCTCTTCTAGCTTTTATTTCAGCTTCTTGTACTGTATTTGCAAATAACCCTGCGTAATCTCTAGCTGCATTTGGGTCAGTCCAATCTCTAGCAGGCATACGTAGCAATCTGTACAACGCACCGAAAATAATTCCGTCTCTGTAATCATCTGCTATTTCCGTAGCAATATTATTAGATGACCTAGATGGTTTTAAAGATACATTTAAAATTATCCCGTTTGTTAAACTAGTATCAGGTATTGGTACAAGCCAAAACAAATCAGGAGATTGCTGTAAAAAATATTCTGGAGTTCCAGAGTTAGAAGATTCCCTCCATTTCGGCTTTCTACTCTCTAAAGCTCTAGGGGTAATTGCTTCTAAGTCTTTACCATCGTAAATACCCCAGATAACTTTATCTACTTTAGTACCAGTTGGCTGACCAAACTCGTACTCGTAAATTCCTGCTACTGTGCTGATAGGGTCTAGCTCTTTAGTATAGACCGCAGCTTTTTCACAAAGTTCAATTGATGATGATCTTAGTGCATTCTCTACAACTGTATCTGGACACCCAGGTACGTAGGGTAATACATCTTTCATAAATGATTCAAAACTAGCCATTATGTCGCGCTCATTATTTGTATATCAGGTTTTATTAAAGCATCAATCTGCGCTTTGCCAGTTACACTGACAGTAAACAATTGATAGTGTGTTGCAGCTCTTGTTGCATTACCTGCATATTCTGCATCTTTTATAAATGCTCTAAACAAAGTGTAATCTATAAGAGCATTTGAGTAGTTATCAGGAACCGAAATAGTAGAAGATGTATTTGCTAAATCCGTAGGTCTCTGCGAATAAATTAATTCTACAAAAGTACTTGTTGATGAAGCACCTGGGTAAACGTAATAATTCAAAGGGTCATTCTCATCAAACATAAAATGTTTTACAGTTGTACTATGAGCTGCGTCCCCTGTAACTGTAGGATCATGCCAATCTGGGTTTTGTGTATCTATAATATCTTTTGATACTAACCTAACACTTCTTTTACCTGTCGCACCACCAGAGGCATCAGACATATTACGAACTACATCAATTAGTTTTAATCCATCAGAAGGTAATGTTTGTTTAGTACCAACTACTAAAGCAACATTAGAATGTACAGCAGTAGCAGAAGGAGCAAGATTTGCTATCTCCCTCTGCCCATCATTAACATAATTTAACAACTCAGCTTCAGTCCACCTTACGTTTGCAGTGTCCTGTAATATACTTTCTACTCTAGCTAGTATGTTTGCGCCTGTTGTTACTGATGCCATTAATCTTCTTCTCTATCTACTATAATTTCTGCCCAGACTTCATCCCTTTCATCTGAACTAACTTGTTCCCCAAACACTGCTTTTATTACAGACTGTTTAGGCAACCCTTCTGAAGTAAAGTCTTTAGGAGCACCTTCATCTAAAATTTGCTCCATTGCAGCTCTTAACTTTTCTCCTCTATCTGTTTCTTCCTCTTCAGATACTCCTGGTATTTCAACCTCCTCTTGATCCGATCCGTCTTCTTTATCACGGGCATAGTTTTCTCCAAATTCTATTACTTCAACTGCGTCCTCCACAATTTCATCTTCCCTTGCAATAAGAGAAGGGTTTCTAAGTGGTGCATCTTCAACTCTTCTAGCACCTTCTTGTAATGCTAATAAACCTAAATCGTCTCCCACTTCTTTTACTACGCCTTTATATAATCTAATAGACGCTCCCCATGTTGATGATATATACATATCTTCGTCAGCTATAATTTTCATAATTACTCCTAAATTAAAAAATAAAGGAGAGCCACCCGAAGATGGCTCCCACTTTAATTAAGACTGGATTATGCGTAAGCAACATCTAGTCTGATTACACCAAAGTCCTCAACAGCACTGTTGTGGTCGCTTTGATATTTTGGTTTCCTAAGGCCGAAAATCTTACCAATAGAGATACCATTTTGGTTACCGTAGTCGAAGTTATCTTCAACCATTTCTGGTAAACCGATATCAGCCATAGCAAGAGCTTGGGCTCCACAGAATAGGCAAGCTGAACCATTAACATCGGCATCAGCACCCCATTTATAGCCCGCAGAACCAGCATTACTTGATGTTCCAGAAGTAGCTCCTGAAGTATCAAATACATGTCTGAATTCATGCACCATTACACCGTCAACCATTAAACTAGAAGAACCAGCAAACAAGCTTGATTGTGGTCCTCTGATTCCAGCATTCCTAACGTTAGCTAAGAAGTCTGAATCTAGTTTAAGATCAGCCATAACTTGTGGAGTTACGAAAAGATGGAACATCTCATCGTTACCAGCACCTCTGACACCACGGATGTAGTTGTCTTTAGCGTAGGCTTTTAAGTCCACAATTGCGCTGTAGGTTATTTTATCAGCTGCTGCTACTGCAGTAACATCACCAGCTACGATACCATTTGTAGCATCGAATCTTCTGTGCCTGTTAGTAGTTGGAGCTGAGACATCACTAGCAAAAGCTAGATCGCCAAGGTTTTGACCAGTTGTGTAAACAGGTCTTAGCGCACCATTGTTTTTCTGCGTGTACGCAATCCCAGAAAGCGTTAAAAACGCAAGCTGGTCTATTCTGTCAGCAATTGCATAAGCAAGAGCATCTCTAGAATGTTCACGGAAGTTAACAACAGATTTTTGATCAGCTAGTCTTCCTGCAAGTCTGTTAGCAAACCTGAGTTGATCTAGTTGAACAGTTATGTCGAATGCACGTAGTGATTCTTCATTACCTTCTAGAGTGTTATCTCCAGTTATACCATCACCTGTCATGTCAGCTAAAAGTGTTAATACAGCTCTAGCTCCTTTTTCAGATTTAGTAAGTTCGCTTATTCTTTGGACCATAGCGTTCGATCCAGAACCAGCAAACTGGTTAATGAAAGACATATTACGAGCAACGCGCCAGAAGTCACGTGACCAAGCCGTTAGTTGTTCGGAGGTCAGTGACGCAAAGTTAGTATTAGCCATTGGGCTTCTCCTATATTATTAAACGTTACTATTACCTGCCAACTTATTGGGGTGACAAATTAACCCGTATACCTCGTATCGTGAGGAGACGACTTCGCCAATTTTACGAGTGCGACCTCGACCTGTTTTACGTCTTGATAGACGAAATACGTTGTTTAACCTGTAACGATCAGGGCCAGATATCGTTCTGACTTAACGAATTCTTATATACTATATCAGTGTTTATCCAAAGTCACCACGTAATCTACGTAAAGTTTCTTCAGGTAAAGCATTAAATTCATCTTCTGATAGCGCATTTAGGTCTATTGTCCCTTCTCCTCTTTCTGCATTACCTTGCCCTTTTAGTTCAGGCGGTTGCGATTGAGAAGCCTCTATTTTCTTTTTGACAGTAGCCGTTTTCTTTTTCTGTATTGTCTCTACATTACTTTTTGGCTGCGGGGCCTCTTGTACAGCAGGTTGATTAGCACCCATGACATACCCAGTAGCTTTTGTTAAAGCATCAGACGCTTGATACCCTTGAACAATAAATGCATCTCGTAGACCAATTACTTCATTAGCTATGTCTTCATTGTAGTCTGCACTATTTTCATCTAATACAGGATATTGTTCTTGTATCATTTGAGCAGTAGTTTGTAACTGAACAGCTTCTTGACTTTGTTGTACTGTTTGCCCCATCTGCTGTTGAACTTCAAACATCATTTGTTCTTTTTCAGCTTGTCTTATCTCTTGTCTAAGAGCTGCAGCTTTTTCAGGCTCCATATCTACAACTAATTGTTGGTACTCTAACTCTTTAGCATCAAAATCATACTTAGGAGCTTGCGCTTGTATTTCTGCTTGTTTAGCTGTTTGCTCATCAAGCTGTTTCTGCAATGCTTTTTGTTTTGCTAGTACCTCATCTAATCTAGATTTAGGGACCATAGGAGATTTTTGTTTTTCTTCTACTTCTTCGGCAACGGGTGCTTCCTGAAGTTCTGCAACATCTCCATCAGTAGTTTCCTCTGTCGGCTCCTCATCTGTTTCTTCTCCAACAGGTTCTCCTTCCTCTTCTGCAACAACTTCTTCTTCTTCCGTTGAATCTTCTTCTGTTGTTTCTTCAATTGCATCAGTCTCTTCTGAGTCTTCATCTGTCTCCTCTTCTATTGGGTTTCCATCTCCATCTAAGCCAAAGCTTAAATCCTCCTTAAACGGTGAAGCTTCTTCTTCACTTATTCTATCTGCACCGGGTATACCGTCATAAGTAACATCATATTGTTCCTCTGACTGTGCATTATCAGTTTGCGTTTTGCTATCTGCCATTTCTAACTCCTATAGTTATTTATTAGTCAATACTGTCGCAGCCATTTTAGCTGCTGCTTGAGTGTCCGATTGATCTTTTCTCATCTGATTTGTGTCAGCTGATAAAGCTCTACGTAACTCGAGTTCTTCTCTCTTCATTTGTAATTGCGCTTGTAATTTAGCAATCTGTATTTGTGGGTCTATTTGCATAAGGTCTTGGGCTTTAGCCATATTTAATTGTGCTTCGGATTGCGTATTTGCTACTTCAGCTTCTAATTGTGCTAATTGTAACTCAACTTGCTTTAATTGTGCTTCTGCTTGGAACTGCATAATTTGTGCCTCTTCTTCTGTTGGTGGCTCTTGACCTGTTAATACTCTAATTCTTCTAGCTAATTCATTCTTTCTTTGTAAGTTAGAGTACTCAATAATTACATCATCTGGAATCGGCACACCCATTTGTTTAAGTTCAAGTGCTTGTGCAAACTGTATGTCGTCAAAATTATCTCTTGCGGGTGCTGTACCTACAATCACATCGTATTCCCCAACTGTAAGGTCATTTATTACAGTGCCTTCTGGTGTCATTTCATTTATAACCATAGGTTCACGTGGTTTCATTGGGTCTTCTTCATTAGTTACCTGAATAACGCGCTCTTCTGTGTAAAACCTTTGGATTAAATTTAATACATTTTCAGCTAAATACTGTCTAGTTTTAGTTAAATTGTCTAAGGGTACTTGTATCATTAAAGCGCCACGTTCTTGTTTTGCCCTTATAGCAACCCCAGACACCTCAGGGCTGTCTGAACCTAACATAGCGTCACTTATACCACTTATTTCTTTAACATTTAGTGCAGCTTTTTGTGCTATACGATCGAGCCCAGTAGGTATTGTGTTGTGTGGTATCTTAGATGGGGGTTGAGAACCACGGTTATATTCTAATACTAGACCTGTTTCAGCTCCGTGTTCTTCTAAATCGTCAGCTGTCATACCTACTAACGACCCAGACTCTACCATCCAACCACTATTTGCAGTTGTATTTACAATATGTAGCTCCTGGGAACTGATTTTGTTTAGTTGTTCTTGTGGTGATAACAGATTTCTTACCATTCCAAATGGTCTACCTCTTCTCCAGTACGGAAAATAAGGCACAATTGTAAAATCAGAGTAAGGAGACCAGTCATCATGCAAAACTACTTTGTCTGCGGTAACCGTCCACCTAACTTTTTTGACTAATTTTTCTATAATTCCTAAATTAAACTGTTTTGCAAACTTATTTCGCTTAGTTTTTGACCATTCCATAGGGACTTCTCTCATATCCCCTGTTTCTTCGTCTACATAGAACTCACAAAGGTGTAATTTTCTATGTTGTCGCTCTATAACTCTTATAGCTCTAACAGCACCGACCTCTTCTGGGTCAGATATTGCATCTTCTCTGTATTCGAGCCCATTATTTACGTCTCCATACCTTTGTTCTTCGTATTCAACAGAATCTAAACCAAAACTAGAGCCATTTTCAGCTATTATTCTTAACCTATCCGCTTTTTTCTGACCATAAATCTCTTCTATCTCATCTGTAGTCATCCAACGGGTCTCAAAAATCTCATCCCAGCTTTTTGGGTCCCAATCTTTTGCATCAGGGTCTATTAAAATGTCTAGTGGGTCTTTAGCTTTGATTCTAATCTCACCTTCTACGTGATCACTGAAGTCTAAACGCACATCAAAGTAACCACGATCTTGGATTAGACCATCTGTAAACACCTGACTCTCTACCCAATCTAATTTATTGTTATCTCCGATCTGTTTAAATAATTTATTTAGAACAACTGCTGTTTCTTCATCACCATTTCTTCTAGGTTTGAAGTTGATGTCCATTCTTCTTGTAGACTGTTCACCAACAACTGTGTTTACAGTAGGAAGAATTGTATTTATTGTAAGTGCAGGTCGACCTTCTTCATCTAAAGCAGCAATATCCATTTGGTCCCACTGCTCGCCTCTATAAAAAGCGTCACATTTCTGCGCCATATCGATATACTCTAAATGACCATTATCTCTGGCTCTTTTATATCGATCCCATTGATTACGAGTGATATAGTTTTCTTGCTCACCACTCAAGTTTCTTTGTTTCTTTTTATATCTTGCGTCTGGCATTAGGCCCTCATTGCTGTTTTATCTTTACTACTCTTCGTAAGATGTCGAAGTCTATCTCTCCAAGAAGGGATATGTTCGACTGGTTCTATATAAGTCGCGAACTCAGCCATCATCAATCCCACCCATGCCAAAGCATCAACTTGGTCATCATGTACACCATTTGGGAAACGTAAAAGTTCTGCGACTAACGGGCCAGTCCAGACTTCATCTTTAGGTATTCGCACCATTCCTTGTTGCATCCTACCTTGTATAGCTCTAGCCCTCGCTTCTTTATCACGCCTTCCCGGTTTCAAATCTTTAAAATAAGCTTCATATAGTTTACGCTCTCTTACCCTTTTTTCCAAGAACGGACCGAGTGCCATCTCTATATGACCTTTCTCAATACCAATTATGCTTGGTCTCCACTGTTCATACAAGTCTAAAATTCGTTCAACAATTTCAAAACCATCAAACTTACCTCGTACACAATCAACCACATACAAATTATCGTACTCATCTACACCTACAACTAATCCAACTGAATAGTCATTTCTGTCTCTTTGTCCTATAGCTAAGTCCCATGCACAGTAAAATTTCATCCTACTAAAATCTATATCGGCTGGGTCGTAATACCTGATCATGTCTCTTGTAAAGTAATCACCTTCATCGGACACTGGGTTCTGTTGATATAGCGCTGACCAATCTCGAGGGCCAACGGCTCGCTGGATTTTTTCTAATGATTCTAAATTATATCTATCTTCATGAAGAGCATCGCCCATCTTTCTGTACTCTTCGTCCGCTTCTGCTATCGCTGGATATTTAACTACTTCCCATTCATCACCACCGTCTGCAGCTCCACGAAGTAAACGTCCAGCTAAATCGTCATCATGCCATCTTGTTAAAATTACAAGTATGCCTCCGCCTGGAGCAAGACGTGTATACGCTGTTGAGGTGTACCAATCCCAGACATTGTCTCGGTTGTAATCCGACTCTGCATCTTCTCTGTTTTTTACAGGGTCATCGATTACAAGTACGTGTGCACCTTTACCTGTAATACCACCACCAACACCAGCTGCTACATAACCACCACCTTTGGTAGTCAACCATGCTTCAACAGACTGTGAAGATGGGTCTAATTTTGCATCCGTAAACACGTTCTTATATAATGGCTCCCGCAGTAAATGACGGACCTTTCTACTGAAAGACATCGCTAACGATCCAGAGTATGAGCAACTTATAAATTCATGTTTTGGATTTCTGCCTAAGTGCCACGCTGGATAAGCAATACTAGCTAATGTTGATTTTCCATGTCGTGGTGGCATAAACAACATTAACCTAGGAGACTTCCGATCTACTACATCTTGACTAAACTTTTCGAGGCGTTTGCAAATGTCTTTGTGTACCCAGCCAGCAGAATAGTCAGGATTAAATCTCTCTACAAACGGCAGGAGTCTTTTTCGTGAAAGTACTCTTTTGGCTAATTCTTTCTGTGCCTTTAATGATGAGGCTTCTTCCTCTTGAAGTTCTTCTTGTGGAGTTGGATCAGGGTTCGGGGCAATTCGCTCAGCGTCATCGGCTCGGCAATATACACATAGACCATGTTCCTGAGAGAACAATGTTTGAGGTTGTAATTTTTTACAACGAGGACATTCAACTTTAGGTATTGTGCTCATTAATTAAACCCTTTTCCATACTGTGATCCAAGAACTCCACCTGCTAAGGCTGTCGCTCCAATAGCTGCACCTGTTTTTTTGGCTAAGTCTTTTCTAAAAGCTTTACCTTCTGCTTGAGCTCGAGAAACTTTTGAATAACCTTCTTTACCAAGGTCTTTAGTTTTGATTTTTTCCGGTCTAAGCAAAATAACCACTGGGTCTTGCTTATCGGCATATTTTCCACCTGTATATTGAGGTGTTTTTAGCGCATCATAGTCATATTTTTCTAAAAAATCTCTTTGCGCAGGAGTAACTCTAGTAATCTGTTCCTTACTACCCACATAACTTTTTAATGTTTTTAGTTGTGATACTTTATTAAAATCTTTAGTTTTTGTTGCTAGTTCTATTTCTTTATCTAATTCACCCTTCATAAACTTTGAAGGTTTTTTAGTATCATAAATTTTTTTAGCACTTGTTATATCTATTTCATAAAAGCTCCCACCTTCACGAGCATAAGAATTCGCAAGCGTTTTGTCCCCAGAAAAAAGACCTGCTTGAAACGGAGTATAGGGTGTTTTTTCATTCCCTACGTTATATTTGTCAGATTCAAGTTTTTTAGGACGGTCTCCGAATGAAGTTATCTGACCTTCTTTTATAGTTTGACCTTGCATAGCACGATCATAAGGAGTTCTAAAAGTACCAATTCCTGACGGTCCACCATGGTACGTTGTTTTAGGTGTAGTCATTCTAGTAAACCTATCCACAACCTGATCAGAGAAAACTTTACTTCTCCCTATAGCGCTTGTTACAAATCTACCTAGACCACCTAAGGTAGCTTCGATAACGGGTGCGGTGTTTTGTAGTCCAGGTTCAAAATAATATTCAGGGACAGCTTGTTGATAACCTTGAACTGCGAAAGGTGGGTTCTCACCAAACTGTTTTAACTCTTCAGTTTTGTAACCACCCTTTGCATATTCTTGTGCTTCCTTTTCTGTATCAAACTTTCTGTAATTACCCGTAGCCAAAGCAGCTTGTTTAGCTCCTACAAAGTTATCCCCATAATCTTTTAAAGTACCATCTTCTTGTAACTGAATCATAGGGTAAGCAATGTTTCCACTATCCGCCATTCTATGCGTCATCATTTTACCTTCAGGGCTTGTTAAAACAGGGTAGTCTTTAGGGTTATCTATACGAGCTTGGAATTGTGGGGTTTCTATATCATCCCGCAAATCTAAAATAGCTTTTTTAACTACATCTAACATTACTTTCCAGGCTCAAGATATTTAACATCGTCACCAGCCAACTTCAAAAGTTCTTCATCAGATAGGTGTTCCATACGCTCTACTTTCTCACCATTAATAATATTAATTTGTGTAGCATTCTCAGGCTGGAATAACCCATGTAATTTACACAAGGCATCTACTACGTTCTTCTCCTCTGTAGCATTTGCTGATTTTCGGTGCGCTTCTAAATACATACTTGTCGCTGTATTTCTGTCGAAGTTAAATTCTTTCCTAGATTCTTCTCTTAGATAATTTACTGCTTGTATTATCTTAGGTTTTTTAAAAATGTCGTAGACAGTGTCCATATCTTGATAACCCGCAGCTCTTCCCGCGGCAGCTTTAGTCATACCGCGAAGGTACATTAAAATTAAACGTTCTTCTTGTACGCTTAATTCGTTTAGTTTGACTCCCATATAGGGATAATGTGACTGAAGCTCAGCTCTTTCACTATCTGACATATTCGCATCTTATCAAAAAATTTCCTTAGTCGTCACTATATTCTTAATCCACCAGAAAAATCGATCTTCGGGTAAATTATGTTTCATTGTATTAATTCGGTGACACACAAGCTGGATATTATCTGGTAAGTAATGTAAGTCTGGATTTATTCGGTCTATTGATACATTAAAATCGTGCACACCTGTACCGTCTTTAACATGTGTCATGTGTACACCACTGATAGCACATCTCCCTTGTTGACTGTCCCATACCTTGATTAAATCTCCAGGGTCGATGGCCCATTCCATTTCTGGATTTTTCTTGTTTCTTGAGTATTTCAATTGAGTACACAGATGGGACAAGTACGCTTGTGGACTTGCACTTCTATTTTTATTTTGTTCTGTTGTTCGGCATCTTTTGCAAATTGATCTTTTCCATTTTCCATTAAGGACTTCAAACTCGTCCATAGGTTTTTGGTGTTTGCAATTACCGCACTTCCGTGTCTCCATTGCGAGACTCTAACACAAAAATTTTTTTATAGAAATTTTTTATAAAAATATATAAATATATCGCTCATGCAGTGTTTCCCCCGTGCGTCTATTTGCCAGCCCTTCCCCCTTTTTCCGTTTTTCGGTTTCCTAAATCCATTCAGATCGTTGGAACCTTGTTTCGATTTTCAAAATCAACTATCTCTCTGGCGTTCGCTAGGTATTGGTTGAGTTATGAGTATGATTAATTTCCTCGGTCATACTTACTTATATTAATAGAGGATGGAGATAATATTATGTCTAAAGTAAAGCACATAATTAGAGAGGTCATCGGCTCTTACACTGATGAAAATGGCGCGGTCAAAGAACTTACTACAATAGTTGGTGAGGCATGGCCACATTCTAAAGGTGATGGTATGGATATAGTGCTATACAAAAAACCTCAAGAAGAGCTAGTCACTGAGCTAGACCATAATGGTAACGAACGTCTTGTCATGAGACCAAATCGTCTTAAGTCCTTTCCTATCAATAAAGAAAAGGTTGTTGAGGCTAAATCAAATCCAGCAGACGTTCTTAAAAAGAAAGTAGCTAACGGTAAAGATGCCGACATGGAGGTTGCTATATGAGTAAAACTACTACAAAGATAGTTAGAAGCACTATATCCGCTGCTGCAATCACTGTAGTCGCGAGTAAGCGCATAGCTAACACCATGAGTTCTTTCATAAAGGATGTGAAGGAAGAGGTAAATAATCGAGAGCAGGTTCAGGAGGAGCCTGTTTTTGAGCCTAATCAATCATCAATGAGAGATTTCGCTAATAAAGGAGATGTAGAATGTTAGAATTCTTAGCTAGTGTGTTTTTATTCTTCCTCAATCTATACATTATCGGCTTTTTAGCTGCCTGTGTATGGGTGTGGTTCAAGCTTTTTAAAGATGAAGGATGAAGAAATAGCATTTGGACTTAAGCTTACCTGCATTTTAGTCCTTATATTATTAACCCTCAGAGCATTGGAAATCCCATATGGTTTCTGGTGCTATGAGATGTTCTGTTAACACTCGGGAGAGTCACTTCGTGTGGCTCTCCCTTTTTTTATGGGAGAGAATACTTACGCCGGTGTGCGTGCTTACGCCGGTGTGCAACTATTTACTACTATCATCAGCTTGCTGATGTGGACCGTACGGAGTACTTGGACCTTTTTCCATAGAAAAAGCACAACGTCCAAGAGCCCCCTGTGTACCGGTGTGTACCGGCTACCGCCACGCAAGTGGTACACAGCTAAACCCTTGATTTCAAAGGCTTTTCTGGGATGTGTACCGTGTGTACCACGTGTACCACCAAAACTAGCCTTATTTTTATGGACCATCGTTCATGAATATATGTTATTTATCATGTTAATTTCTAAATTTACTGGTACATCTGGTACACATGGACCATAGACCATGGATATATGTAATAGAATCAATAACTTACGTGTGTACCACTAGCCTCATTTTTACGTGGTACACAAAACCTACGTATATCACCATTTATTCAACATAATCAACAACTTAAGTGTGTACCACTGTGTACCACCAAACGCACGATATTCACGTCCAAACCACCTGGCAGTGGTTTGGTGTTTGTTGATTGGTGAGTTATATAGCTCATTTATTATCATGCAATTCAACAAAAAAAGGAGTAAAACAATGATAAATACAATAAAAACGTACCTACAACGTAAGTACATACAAATATGGCATCACCTTATCCTTAGAGATAATTATGGTTACGCTGAACACAACATCCACGGCACATGCAAATGCTGGGGTGGTGAGTTTGAATGTGGTGCTTCAAACGAAGAGAGAAAGTCTGCACAACGTATGTTACGAAGCTATCGTGTTATCGAAGCTCTGTACAACGATGCAGCTGACAAAGAGTTCAATGACTTTGTCGATGTTATGGAAGATAAACGCTTTGAAGAGCATCTAAGGAGTTTGAATTCATAATGGAACTAATACTATTGCTTATTCTCGGTGGATTTTATGCTTTTATAGAAGACTATGAATTCACCGAAAAAGAATTACTTGAATTAGAACAACTTTTAGAGGAGATGGACAATGGACTTTGACTTTAACGCAATGGCTGTAAAACATGGGTTGGTGCTCAGCAACACCGACAAGAAAAAGCTCAACCATGCACGAGCTCAACGTAGAATATATGAATATCAACGCCGTAAACACAGAGACAAACTTAAATATCCAAATGCATGGTAAGCATAAGCCCAATCAGACTTCGGTTTGGTTGGGCTTTTTTTATGCTGGTCAGCCCTACGATGTGTTTTTGGGTAGGCTTTGTAGGTTGTATGTTAAAAATTGGTTAGCCCGCTTTCACGCTAGCCGTCACAAAACAGGCATACAACTTAAAGATAACCAAAGCTTAGAGCAGTGCGTGATGGGAGCTCCTTTCCATCATGCGTTGCTCGATACAATTTTGCTGGTGCAAAATTGGTATTTGTTGATTTGTGTAATGGGAATTGTCTCATTATATAACTATATACAAGGAGTATATTATGGCTAAATCTAAAGCTAAAAACGTGGATCACTTCGATCCTTCTGATGTAGAAACTAAAGAGTTACTACCACCTGAAACAACTGATAAAGATGCTTTCAATGATGATACGCTTGCTGACCCTGAGGGTGCTGAAGCGAGAACAAGTAGAGGTTCTCTTTATCCTGCGTATCTACTAGTTGATTACAGAGTCAACGACAAAGATGAGTTGGAACCTCAACCATCGGCCATCGAAAGAATCATGACTCATTTCGATACTAAGCATGATTCATCGGTACCTGATAATGTATCTAGTGCCTTCTCTGAAGACCTAGAAAAAGTTATCGCTGGCACCGAAGCTAGACTCAATGTTGACGGACCAACAACAGGCATCCAGATGATGCGTGAGGCTACTACAACATGGGCTGAGTTCGTTAGTTGTATACACGACTACATCAACTCTTCCTCATCTGTAGCGAAAGCAGACGACATGCCTGATTGGTTGCTTGAGCGTGAGCAAAAAATGGTTGACCTCGGTTACAAAGCTAGACTGTTGCGTGATGCTTCAGCCGCTTGTTTCGATCGTTTTGGTCTTCCTGGTGTTTACAAGCTCAATCGTGACTATGTTGCACAAGCAGTCGAGAACAGACTGCAAAGATTGGCAGCATGGAACACCAACAAGCACAAGGTTTCAACTGCTGCAAAAACAATGGCAGCTGAAGCAAGTGGTTCAACTGATATCGCTGTTGACAACTGCTAAGAACTCCCCCGGAGCAAAAGGAGAAGAGAATTTCGCTTATTTATATCTTCTCCTATGAGCAAATAAGCTAGAAATTGCCCAGTAAGGTCACCCATCCTTGCTGGGCTTTTTTTATGCAAGCCAGTCACGCATTGTCGGCGTAGGCGTAGGTAAGCAGCGCACGATTGAAGTAACTTATCCTATAGATTTATAAGTTAGGCTTTAATCGTGCACTATTTCTTAAGCGACCAACAACGCAATATGGTTCAGGACCTTTCGGTAGCGAGGGTTTGTTGGAGCTACCACCCGCAAGCACGCCAGGCCCTGCGATGTGCTGTAAAATGTAATTAATAAGGAGTAAATTATGGGATTAGATCAATATGGTGGTTGGTTAGAAACACCAACTAAACAGCAAGAACTGCATTCAAAACTAATGAATGATGATGATAATTTTGCTGTTGGTGAGTTTGACTGGCGTAAACATGCAAAGCTGCAAGAGTTTATGGAAATTTTGTGGTACAAAAAATATAAAAACACTGAAACATTCAATTGCCAAAATATGCCACTTGATAGAGAAGATATACTAGCTTTACAAGCTGCTGTTAAAGGTGAAGAGTTGCCAGAATCAGAAGGTGGTATGTTTTTTGGTCATGAGTTTCAAGATGTATCTGCAAAAGAATACAGAGACCAGGACCTAGAATTTTGTGCTAAAGCACTCAAATGGCTAGATGAAGGTAAAACACCTTACTATAGTTGTTGGTGGTAAAAGAACATAGCTAAGTGACGCAATTCTGCATAAATATATGCAACCAAAAAGAATGCTTAGCTGTATAGACCCACTGTTTTTTATCATTAGTGGTTTTGTTCAGTCATTGAGGGAATAGTTCACCCAAGAAGGTCGAAACGAACTACAATTTCCCGTGTAGCTAGGTGTTCGACTGCAGAAAAAAGTAAAGATAAAACTGCGAACTCTTTACCCTAGCTACACACCAGTTTCCGAAATACACAACAGACACGACCGTTTTCTTGGCGCGCGAATCTGAAATAAAACATCCGAGTTTCAGTAACTTGATACCGTAAATGTTGTGTATTTCACCAGTTTCCGAGGTATGTATTGGACAACAACCGCGTACCAGCTGCAGTGAAGTGAACACAAGTTACACGGGCGTTCACCGCCAGATACAGTCGCTACATACCTCACCAGTTCCCGTAATGTGCAGTTAATGAAACGACCACTGAAAGCCTGCATTGTAATGATATATCACGCATGGCGAGGAGTTGCATTAACAGCTGAGTTTTTTAATTAAAACTGGAACAACCTTAGGTCTGATACATAGGTAGTGGTCTGCTGAATTTATACACTTAAGCACAGACCCGAAAAAACCAACCCCTAACTGTGCATTACAACCCTGCGACACTATATGTCGCACTTGTATGTTAACATCCCTGCGATGTTATTCTTATGTAATAACTATAGCTAAAAAATAGGAGTAAATTATGGCTAATGAAATGAATATCCCCCCGATTAGACCCAAAGACCTGATCCCTGAGATTATAGATAATACCCGTGCTGGTATTTCTACATTTATCTGGGGCCCCCCAGGTGTAGGTAAATCACAAATTGTTAAAGCTGTTGCACAACAACTTAACAGATCACTTATGGACTTTCGTAGTAACTTGTTCGACCCTGTCGATGTGCGTGGTATACCATTCCACGATGCAGTCGAGGGTACACACATGACCTACTGGGCTCCACCAAGTATATTCCCTTATGATCACAGAGACTCACCTGAAGGTATCTTCTTTCTTGACGAACTGACTACTGCACCACAAGCTACACAAAACGCTTTCTTGCAATTAGTTCTTGATGGCAAAGTAGGTGACTATACATTGCCGGAAGGCTGGTGTTGTATCGGTGCAGGCAACAGATTGTCTGATATGGCAGCTGTATATGACATGCCAGCACCTATGAAAAACAGGTTCTTGCAATATCATCTAGACGTTAACTTAGATGACTGGTGTGACTGGGCCGCACAAAACAATATAACTGACCTTATTACATCATTTATACGGTTCAGACCTAACTTGTTATTCAATTTCGACAGTGCTGACACAGCATTTCCTACACCAAGAAGTTGGGAAATACTTAACAAAAAGCTGCAATTCAATGACAACACAGAAAGCGATCGTTTCTTTCATGGTGTGTCATCACTAATCGGTCAAGGTCCTGCAGGCGAGTTTGTAACATTCAAACTTAACAGAGATAAGATGCCTGACATTGATCAGTTGATTAGACAACCAAATGCAGCAAAAGTTCCTAAAGATGAACCTGCGATCATGTACGCTATAGCAGGTGCTGTAGCAGCCAGATCAACAGATGAAAACTTTGACAAGGTTTGCCAATATGCAAATCGTATGGAACCTGAGTTTCAAGTAGTGCTTATGCGTGATGCACTTTCTCGTAACCCTAATCTAGCTTCGACATCCGCATATCAGTCGTGGTTAGCTAAAAATGCAACGGAGATAATCTAATGGCAACAGTAAGAATGAGTGACAAACTCAAATATGCAATACTAGATGAGGCTGAGCATCAGTTTCAAAATGTTAACAAAGAAAAGGAAATACCTTTGGATGTTGGTGATGCAGTTTATGCAGAATATGCACAACCAGTTGTTGATTCAGTACAAAGCTTAATGATCAAATATCCACATGTAAAAAACTTTATGAGTTTTGAAAACATGTCAGAGATATCAGTAGGTTTTGTAATACCTAGTGACGTTAGTGACCAAGATCAAACTTATAGTTCAACATCTCAACTAAAAATGTCAGCTGAACGTCCATTTCCAAGAGGTGGTGGAAATAGTTACAACTATAACCATATTTCTTTTCACATTCCTCATGACTCTGAAAATGCTGAAAAAATCAGAGAAGTTAAAAATCACAATGAAGACGTCAGCACAAGAAGAGCAGATTACAGAGCTAAAGTTAAAAACACTATTGAAAACTTTACAACTGTAAATCAAGCTCTCAAAGCATGGCCTGCATTGGAGAAACTTATCGCTGGTACTAGCGAAGGTGCTTGGGTTTTACAACGTGTGAACGAAAAGGTTCAACGTAAAAAGAAACAAGCTGAGCAACGTGCTGAGATCGAACTTAATGAAACCGATCTTAATTCAGTTATTCTAACCAATGCGTTAATTGGTGATGACTAACATTCCTACATTCCAGTTCGACTCTACCAATCATGGTACAGTCGACTGGACTTATGTAAAAACAATGAAAGACAAAATGTACCATGCACAATATATGGTAAAAAAGTCAGACCTTATTGTGCTGACAAAGTTATCTGCAGAAGATAAAAAACTTGTGCATCAAGAATTGTTTGACAGTTTTGCAGAAGAGAACCAGTTAGTTAGAGATCATAACAACAAAAAAGCACGTGAAAGACGTGCAAGGAAAAAACAATGAGTAATTCATTCACAAAAGCTAGGTCTAGGCTTTTACTAGACAATCCATTTTTTGGTACGTTAGCTCTTAAGCTTTTACCAAAAGAAGACCCATCACAACCAAGCGGTTATACAGACGGTAAAGTGCTTGGCTACAATCCTAAATGGTTTGAAAAACTTAGCTCACAACAACAAGTGGGTTTTATCGCACACGAGATAATGCATATTGTTTATATGCATATATTTCGTAGAGAACAACGTCATCCTAAAAAGTGGAATGTAGCAGCAGACTATGTCATTAACTACAACTTGGTACATGACTGCAGAATGGTATTACCTGACGGTGCATTAATTGATGAGCAATACAAAGGGATGACCACTGAGCATGTGTACAATTTATTACCAGAACCAGAAGATGAAGATGGTAATTCAATACCTTGGGACGACTTACCTGAAGACTTCGGTGGTTCGGGTGCAGTGAGAGATGGTACACCATCTAATGGATCATCGACCAAGGAACAACAAAAATGGACCATCGATATCAACCAAGCTTATGAGGCAGCTAAAATGGCTGGTAAGTTACCTGGTGGTTTATCTAAAGTTATTGATGAAATAGTTAAGCCTAAAGTTAACTGGAAAGCAGTACTTACAAAGTTTCTTACAAGCACTGCTAAAAACGATTACTCATGGGTTAAACCAAACAAACGTTTCCTGGGTCAAGACATGTATCTACCTAGTCTTTACAGCGAACGATTAGAATCTATTGTAGTTGCAGTAGATACATCTGGTTCTATTACTGACGAAGAGTTACAAATATTTGCTTCAGAAACTAGTGCAATACTAGCTTCTATGGACCCAGAAAAGATAGAGTTTTTACAGTGTGACACCGCTATAAATCAGCACGACACTTATACACGCGAAAGCCTGCCACTCAAAGTAGAGTTCAAAGGTAGAGGTGGTACTGACTTTGCTCCTGTATGGGAATACATCGAAGAGAATCATCTAAATCCAAAAGCTTGTATTTATCTTACAGACTTATATCCATGTGACTGGGGTGAGCAACCACCTTATCCAGTTCTATGGATATCAACTACAGATGTAGATGACGTGCCATTTGGTGAAGTCACAAGGATTCAGGTATGATATTAATTATAGGAGTTAAATATGGGAAGAGTTAAAGAGGCTATACAAAATGCTATAGACGAATACGGAGACATCATAGATGCGTCTTATCACAAAGCTCAAGAAAACTGGGCTGAAGTTTTACTAGATGCAAAATTAAAATCACATCATGGTATAGACGAACGTCAACTGCTTGTTGATGAAATGTGTAGACACTGTTTAATTGAAACAGGTCTTACAAATCCTAATGTATTTAGTTGGGACAGTGTCATTACTTTTTATCTTGATTCAGAGTTTAACGATTCACCAGTATGACTCAGTTTACTAGCGAAGTAGAGAAACAGCGTGCATTGCTTGAATTAGAAGAGTGGCGTAAACAAATATACTATTGGCATACAAACAATGGTATTCGCACAATTGTCTACAATGATGGACGAAAACAAGTTTACAAAGCTGGAACTAACATTCTTATAGACGATATCCCCAGCCCTCATAGAAGACGAACATTGATTGACATGATGTTCGGCGATATTTAACTTCCACCCCCGGAGCAAAGGAGCGCTTGTGCAACACTATTTTTACATCAATTTTTATTCATCGACGCGAATTCCTGTCGTGTGCAACAACAAATAAAGGACTACCTAATGATAACAATAACACTCGATTTTGAAACATATTATGATGTTCATTTTTCCTTGACAAAGCTAACAACACCTGAGTATGTCAACCACTCTGATTTTAAAGTGTGGGGCGTAGGCATAAAAGTTGAAGACCAAGAAACTGTGTGGTTACAACCCGATGAAATCGAAGCGGAATTTGCTACGTACGACTGGGAGGATGTAGCTCTTGTGTGTCAAAACACTCCTTTTGATGCATACATACTTTCCCAGGTATATGGAATTAGTAATGTAGGTTATTACTACGATACAGCTGCGATGAGTCGTGGTTTGTACCCTTCACAAAGTGCTAGCTTGTCTGCACTCGCAGAACGCCTCTGGCCCAATGATGTAAGTATGCGTAAAGGAGTCGAGCTTGTTAATGCAAAAGGTATACGTGACTTAACTCCAAAGCTTGATGCCGAAATAGGTGGTTATTGTATACAAGACTGTGAACTTACATACGCAGCCTGGCAAAAAATGTGTTCACAATATCCTAAAAACGAACTTGATCTGATAGACCTAACAACTCGTATGTATGTTGAGCCTAAATTAGTTCTTGACCCTGACGTTTGTATTGACCACCGTGACAAACACAAAAAAGCAGGAGATGATGCAGTACGTAATTCAGGTGTTGACCGAGACATACTTAGTTCTAATCCAAAGTTTGCACAATACATCGAAAAAGAGCTGGAGATTGTAGTACCAACTAAAAAATCACCACGCACAGGTAAGATGATTCCCGCGCTAGGTAAAGCAGACTCCGGCTACATACAGATGTGTGCAATGTACCCCGAACACCAACACATCTGGGACGGCAGAACCGCAGTAAAATCACGCATCGAAGAAACTAGAGCCGATAGATTTCTACGTGCTATCAATAAAGATGGCAGTTTTTCTGCACCACTCAAATACTACGCCGCTCATACAGGTAGGTTCGGTGGTACAGAAAAAGTTAACTTACAAAACTTACCCAGAAACAGTGCGTTAAGACGTGCAATACAAGCTCCAGCAGGCGAGCTGCTGTATGTATGTGACTTAGCAAACATAGAAGCCAGAATGCTTGCGTGGTTAGCCAACGAACCTTACTTACTAAACACTTTTGCAGCTGGCGGGGATGTATACAGTGAGTTTGCATCTCAGATATATAACCGACCAATTACTAAAGCCAACAAACTTGAACGTTATGTAGGCAAAACAGCAGTCTTGGGTCTTGGTTATGGTATGGGTGCTGATAAATTTAAATACACACTTTCTACTGGATCACCATCTGTAGATGTAAGTGACACAGCAGCAAAAACAATTGTAAATCAATACCGATCTTTTTACCCAAACATTCCCGGTCTCTGGAATCAGTGTAAACAATTACTTTATGCAATGTTAAATCAAGCACAGTCTGGTACAACTTATGGACCATTGACCGTGGGACTTCACCAACTAGGTTTGCCAAATGGTATGGCTCTTAAATACCCAACACTTACATACAGCCCCAGAGACGGTCAGTTTATGTACATGTCATACAAACGCTCCGAACGCCTGTATGGTCCAAAGTTAACAGAAAACATTGTCCAGGCGCTTGCAAGAATTGTGTTAACCGAACAAATGTTAATCCTACAACAAGAGCCCGAGCTGGATGTTGTATTAACTGTACATGACGAATTAATACTAAAGGGACCAAATACAAATTGTGATACACATATGAATCGTATTCTGGAAGTAATGAAAACTCCACCCGATTGGTGTAAAGACCTTCCATTAGATGCTGAAGGAGGGTATGATATTTCGTATTCTAAATAATCAAATGAGTTGTGAACAATTTAATACTAACCAGGAGGAAGGGAGAAAAAATTGTGCTACATTTAGGTGGACATATTCTTGCTGTCTGCACAATTACAGGATTAGGAAACAAACAAGTTAAGTTAGCTTTTGAAGCTGAACCAGAAATTAAAATTGATAGAGAAGAAATATATCAAGAAAAGTTATGATGTAATATCTTCTAGGAGGGAATAATGGAACTTATATTTTTAAGCTCTAAACAAAAATTAGTAAAAGAAATTTCAACTGAGGGTGTTACGCCCTATCCATTAGTAAAAAACTTTACGTCTCACACTGAGACGGTGGAAAACTGTGATGAGTTGTTTACAACACTTACACAACATGCTGCAGCAGGCCATTGTTTGCATAAAGGTTTACTAACTAAAAAATTAAAGAACTCCCCCAGAGCAGGTGTAGCCGATAGAAATGCTCCAACGGACTACATTGTGTTTGATTTAGACGGTATACAATTACCCAATACCAGCGTTCCAAATGTAATAGAAGAAGACGATATAAAAACTATTGCTAAACAATTTGTACATTATTTACCATCAGAATTCCACGATGTAAGCTATGTTGCACAGGCTTCGGCCTCTCTGGGATGTAAAAGTAACACTATATCAATGCACTTATTTTTCTTACTAGACCGTCCTGTTTATCCGCGTGCATTAAAAGAATGGTTTAGGTCATTAAACTTTTCTATACCTGTATTAGCCGAACAACTTAAATTATCTTCTAATGGACAATCATTAACTTATCCAATTGATATATCTGTAGCTGATAATTCAAAACTTATTTATATAGCACCACCTAAATTTACTAACGTACAAGACCCGTGCTCTGGATCGAGGTTTGTAAAGATTGACCGTGGTACATCAACCATAGATATATTTCCATTAGTAAGAGAAGTTAACAGAGAACGTTTAAGTCATCTCAGCATACAAATAAAAAATAACTTACGTAAAGAAGCTGGCTTACCAAAGAAAACAAGTAAAACACAAAACCTAACTGTCGGAGATGAGTATGTAGAACTCTTAGATAACCCCGACAAAATGACAATACAAGTTAGCAGGATAAGCGACCCGTATGTAAACTGTAATATAAATGGAGGCGACAGTGGGGGTTATTACTTTTTATTAACCAACCCGCATTACATGTATAACTTCAAAGGTGAACCAATATGGGAAATAGAAAAAGCTGACCCTGAGTTCTATCGTTGGATATTTGAAAAATTTGAAGACAAAATAAGTAAAGAGAAAAATCTAAAACCAGTTGTACTTCGTGATTTCTTTACTGACACATATTACAACGGTTTGTTTGATACTAAACTACAACAGTTCAACGATGCGTTTCCACTCACGCCTACAAACAAAACTAGTTTAGAAGGTTTTATGAAAAGTCATAATAGACCTTTCCCCGACTTTGTACCTGATGCCCGTGTTGTTTTCGACCCCTCCAACGATACGGGCATCAACCTTAAAGAAGTACCTTATTACGTAAACATGTACCGTCAAAGCGAATATATGCTCGCAGCACAAACCCCAGAAGAAGCACTAGAGTATGGTACTGCAATAAATTTACATCAACTAACTCCAAATATTTATAAACTAATATCACACATACTTGGCGGCGGTGCAGCTGAGCTTGAACACTTTGTCAATTGGTTAGCTTATATATACCAAAACAAAAACAAAGCAATGACTGCATGGATTCTTACAGGAGTCCCAGGTACTGGTAAAGGTTTGTTTATCCATAAAGTATTAAAACCACTCTTTGGTGAAGCACAAGTTCCTATGCGTTCATTAGAAAATATAGAAGAACAATTTAACTTATACATGCGTACAGCTTTATTCCTTGCAGTAGATGAGTTCCGCATGGGTGACTCAGGCAATATAGGTAAAATGGCTGACAAACTTAAACATCAAATTACAGAACCAAATCTTACTATTCGTGCAATGCGTACAAACCAGATCGAGCTGCCCAGTTTTTGTAACTTTATATTCCTAACTAACCGAGCCGATGCAGTTAAAATCGAAGAAGGCGATAGACGTTACAACGTAGGTCCCAGACAAGAACGTAAGTTAGAAGAGGTTTATCCTGAACTATTGTCAAACATTACAGAGCTGCAAACTGAACTATATGTATTTGCAGGTGCTTTAAAATCATTTCAAGTTAATGAGCGCATGGCTCATACAGTGCTTGAGAACACTGCTAAAGATGAGATGCGTCAAGTAAGTATGTCTGTACTAGAAGAATTTGCGACTGCAATAAAAACAGGAGATTTACCTTTCTTTACTGACATATTAGATATACCACTTACAAACGCCTTCGACGCTGGTGGTATAAGTACAGCACAAAGATATGTAAAAAATTGGATAGCTACTGCTAATGAAGAACTAGTTATACCTATGGCTCATCTAAAATTAGTGTATGACATACTTACAGACAGCAAAAATAAAATGTCTGTGCGAGACTTTACAAAAGCTATGTCAAGGCTTAATATAAAACCAAGTCGGAAGAGAATCGGTACCGACAGAACAGCTTCAGCCCCCAGGGGAGTTGTAATAACATGGATAATAACGGAAGATATTAAAGATAACTTAATTAAGGATTACTTCGATTCGAATGACCAATCCCTCCTCAACACCGCCTAAATTAACGTCGGATAAAAGACCTGACATAATTGAAGCGTTTACAAAGCCTGATGAGCTGGGCCTTGTACCTGCATGGTCATACTCAGGTCTTAAAGTCTTTGAAACCTGTCCTTATAGAACTTATATATCTAAAGTCAAAAAAGTTTATGAAGAAGCAGGTCCCGCAGCAGAACGTGGTTCACGTATTCACCAGCTTGCGGAAGATTATGTGCAAACCAAAATAGGTGATCTTCCTGATGAATTAAAAAAATTTACTTCACAATTCCAAGAGCTCCGGGATTTATTTGTAGAAGGTAAAGTAGAAGTAGAAGGCGAGTGGGGCTTTACTTTAGATTGGAATGCTACAGGTTGGATGGCACCTGATACTTGGGCACGTGTAAAGTTAGATGCAATCGTACATGAAACAGAAACATCAGCTCGTGTAATAGACCATAAAACAGGTAAAAAGTTCGGTAATGAAATAGCACATGGACAACAAGCATTAACCTACGCTATTGGTACATTTTTTCGCTACCCATTACTAGAACATGTACA
>Ga0181553_10000500_pt1 | contig 34094 bp, 28 predicted proteins | sample 011ome_17_FD_133753 | JGI IMG/M metagenome (GOLD analysis project Ga0181553, IMG submission 133753) | Coastal salt marsh microbial communities from the Groves Creek Marsh, Skidaway Island, Georgia - 011502XT metaG (megahit assembly) | ecosystem: Environmental > Aquatic > Marine > Intertidal...
ATCACAGGGTTTATACCAATGGTTTTTTATTTGAAGAAAAAATGGGGTTGAGACGATTGGATAAAGATAAAATCGGTGCTTACAATATCCCCCATTACGAATTACAAAATTTAAAAAGAGGAAAAGATATCGTTCTGGAGGATGGTACTCACTTGAGTAACCAATCCCTTACTTTGGATCCTCACCCGATCAAACGCTATGCCTATTGCAGCGATACCGCCTACAATGAGTCCATCATTCCATTGATCCAAGAAGTAGATTTACTATACCACGAGGCTACTTTTTTGGAGGATCATCAAAATTTGGCAGCGAAAACAAAACACAGTACCGCTTCCCAAGCTGCAAAAATCGCTCAGTTGGCCAAAGTTAAAAGATTGGTTTTGGGTCATTATTCTTCTCGTTATCGTGATAAAAGTGATTTTTTGAAAGAATCCCTCCCCATCTTTGAATCGGTAGAATTGGCCTCCGATGGTAAAATTTTTGATATTTAGTTATGATGGATAATCGTAAATTTGTAAAAAAAATTAGAAGATGAAAGCTAAGCTGGCCAGTTTGAGAAAATCATACGAGAAGGGTATACTGGATATGGATCAAATTAGCGACAATCCCATTCAGCTTTTTCAGACGTGGTTTTATGAAGCGAAAGAATCCGATTCTATTGACGAGGCCAATGCCATGAGTTTGACGACTCTAGGCTTGGATGGCTACCCACGGGCGAGGGTAGTGTTGCTTAAGGACTATTCGGAGGAAGGCTTTGTTTTTTTTACCAATTACCACAGTGATAAAGGAAAATCCCTATTAAAGCACCCCAAAGTTGGACTATCCTTTTACTGGCCTGTACTTGAAAGACAAATTATCATCAAAGGAACAGCAGAGCAGCTTTCTGCTGAGCGTTCCGATCAATACTTTCATTCCCGTCCGCGCGGCAGTCAGTTGGGAGCTCATGTTTCTCCCCAAAGTGAAGAGATCAGAGATCGTAAATTTTTGGAGGACAGACAGACCGAGTATGAAAAAAAATATGAGAATACTGAAATTCCCCGACCCCAGCACTGGGGAGGGATATTGGTTGTTCCCTCTGAAATTGAATTTTGGCAGGGTCGACCCAACCGCTTGCATGACAGAATATGTTATGTTTTGGAAAATGGATTGGACTGGAAAACCAAACGCTTAGCTCCCTAACCAATGAAAGAGCTTGTCATCCTCCGTCACGCAAAATCGAACAGATCCTATGCTGTAGATGATATCCATAGGCCTCTATCTGCTGAGGGCATTGAACGAATCACCAGTATTGCAGAAAAAAAAGCTGACTTTTTTGAGCATACCGACATCCTACTGTCCAGCCCAGCCATCAGAGTCCTTCATACTGCTATGATCGTTGTGCAAGAATTGTATCTGCCGTTTGAAAAACTAACGATTGATCAAAACCTATACACTTTTTCGGGTTCAAGGGTGATCGATTACGTCTATACTTTGGATGATCGTTGGACGAAAGTGGTTTTGGTAGGACATAACCCTGCATTTACAGAAGTAATTAACCATTTTTCGGAAGTGGGGATCAATCATTTAAGAACTGCTGGTTTGGCCAAAATAACTTTTGATAGTGAGACTTGGAGTGATGTAACTGTGGGTGATGCTATTATGGGTCAGAAACAAAATGATACCTTCTAAAATGATTAAAACCTCAAAATACATCAATAGAGAGATCAGTTGGCTGGATTTCAATGCACGTGTTTTGCAAGAAGCCGATGACAAAAAGGTTCCCTTGCTGGAACGCCTTCGTTTTCTGGGTATTTTTTCCAATAATCTGGATGAGTTTTTTCAGGTAAGGTATGCCACGGTAAAGCGGATTGCCCAATCTAGTAAGACGGGAAAAAAAGTTTTTGCCGGTAAGAGTGCAGAGGCCTTGCTCAAGGAAATTACGGCTAAAGTGATCAATCAACAGGGAGAAAGCCTAAAAATTCTCGATAGCATTTATAAAGAGATGGAGGGTGAAAATATTTTTTTCATCAACGAGAAACAAGTAAAACCGGAGCAGGAAGGTTTCTTGAAAAACTACTTTATTCAGAATGTAAACCCTGCCTTGGTGACCATCATTCTCTCTCAGGACAGCAGTCAAGATTTAACCACCAACAAGGCTTTTCTTATCGTAACCATGGATTTAGATGAGGCATCCAATCAAAAAATTTATGCTTTGATTGAGATCCCAAAAAATACCAAAAGATTTGTGGTGCTACCCAAAAATGAAGATGGAAAACAATATGTGATGATGCTAGACGATTTGATCCGCTATCATTTTCACATGATATTTAGTTTTTTTAACTACAGTGGCATACAGTCCCATATGGTGAAGATTACCAGAGACGCTGAATTGGATTTAGAGGAGGACGTGTCAAAAAGTTATATAGAAAAAATAACCCTTAGTGTAAAGGATCGAAAGATCAGTGACCCAGTAAGGCTGGTTTATGATGAGGAAATTCCCGACGAAACCCTTCGTTTTGTGATTGAAAAGCTCCATATCGATTCATCTGACAGTCTGATTCCAGGCGGTCGATATCACCACCGTAGGGATTATATGGATTTCCCGAGTTTGGATCGACCTGATCTGTTGTATTCTCCTTTTCTGCCCCTTCCCATACCCGGTTTGAGTCTAGAGGAAAACATATTGGATGCTATCGATCAAAAGGACTACCTCCTTTATGCTCCCTATCAAGATTTTTCCTATTTGATTAAGTTTTTGAGAGAGTCGGCATTGGATCCCAAGGTAAAATCCATCAAGATTACCATTTATCGTTTGTCCAAAGCCTCTCATATTGCAAGTGCTCTGATCAATGCAGCCAAAAATGGCAAAAAAGTGCTGGTTCAAATTGAGTTACAAGCACGTTTTGATGAGGAAAATAACATCAATTTTGCTGAAAAATTAGAGGCTGCAGGAGTTCAATTAATCTTTGGGGTACCGGGACTAAAAGTTCATTCAAAGATCTGTGTGATCGAAAGAGAAAACGGCAAAAAAACACGAAGGTATGGATTTGTCAGTACGGGTAATTTCAACGAGTCCACCGGAAGAATATATACAGATTATACCCTTTTTACTGCCGATCAAAAAATATTGAAAGAAGTCAACAAAGTCTTTAATTTTCTGGAAGTCAGTTACAAGCTCAAAAAGTACAAACACCTTATTGTCTCGCCTCATTACTCGGCTTCTATTTTATCCAAATTGATCGATCATGAAATCGAAAACCATAAAAACGGCCTTCCTTCGGGCATTTCATTAAAGATCAATAATATTACAAATTATGCTCTGGTGGACAAGCTCTACGAAGCAAGTCAAGCTGGAGTGAAAGTCAAGATGATCGTTAGGGGAATATGTTGTTTGGTTCCAGGGGTCAAAGGCTTAAGTGAGAACATTACGGTGCTGAGTGTTGTGGACAAGTTTTTGGAGCACCCTCGGGTGTTGATTTTTGAGAATGGGGGAGATAAGAAAATCTATTTGTCCTCTGCCGATTTCATGACCCGAAACATTGAGAATAGGGTGGAGGTCGCATGCCCGGTATATGACAAAGATTTACAACAACAAATCTTAGATACCTTTAACATTTCGTGGAACGACAACCTAAAGGCGAGATTGGTCAATCAAAATCCTCAAAATAAAATGGTAAAACCCAAAGTGGGAGCAGCTGCTGTTCGTTCTCAATGGGAGACCTATGATTATTACAAAAATAAATTAACAGACCAGTATCGTGAAGATTAAAAAATTTGCGGCCATCGATATTGGTTCCAATGCCATGCGGGTTTTAATTTCGAACATCATCGAAACCGGTGGTGAGGTGTATTTTCAAAAAAATGCTTTGGTGAGGGCACCTGTCCGTTTGGGAGAGGACTCTTTTACCTTGGGTGAAATTTCCAAAAAAAGCATCAAACGGATGATCGATGCGATGAAATCATTTAAGCTGTTGATGAAAGTACATGAGGTTTCTCATTACAAAGCCTATGCTACTTCGGCACTGAGAGAGGCCAATAACAGTAATGAGGTTATTGAAAAAATTAAAAAGAAATCGGGTATTAATATTGAAATCATCGACGGACGAAAAGAAGCAGAGATCATTTCCTACAGTAAACTCTCTGAATTTTTAAATACCCAAAAAACATTTCTTTTTGTGGATGTAGGTGGAGGAAGTACGGAGTTTTCCATTATCCATGAGGGAAAGCGGGTGAGCGCTAAGTCGTTTAAAATAGGTACGGTTCGACTGATCAATAAGGTGGTGGATGACAGGGTTTGGGAAGCCATTCAATCGTGGATTAAAAAAAATGCGAAGCCCTACCGTAAAATTACTTTGATGGGATCGGGTGGGAACATCAATAAGCTTTTTAAACTGGCCAATATCAAAGAGGGCAAACCGCTATCACTTATCAAACTCAATCAGATTTTTCTCGAACTGGATTCCCATTCCTATGAGGAGCGAATGGTCAAATTTGAACTGAACCCCGACCGCGCCGATGTAATCATTCCCGCCGCCAGGATCTACTTAAAGGCCTTGGAATGGAGTGGAGGACAAAAAATTTACGTCCCCAAGTTTGGTCTCTCCGACGGGATGATCAAATACATGTATGAAAGGCGCGATAAAAAGGGCTAAGCCTTTACCCCAATAAGCCCTCCATCCTGCAGTTGCCAGGAAAAAGTAAAGGAACAATGCCTGATTGACGGAAAATGGTTTGCTGACTATAAAAGAATCAGAATAGTTGCTAAAAAGGAAAAAAACGTTTGCTAACAAGGTATATAGTCCATACCCTTCGGGATACGCACCATATACAGACCGTTACCAAACATTTAAGAAAACCCCAAATCCAATCAAAAGTCAAGGCCAATAAAAACGGGGGGGATGGAAGATCGGAGGCTTCTCCGATGGGAGATCCAATACAGCCATAAAAAACACGCTAAAAAAACTAACCGTGTATGGTTTCTTTTTTACCCAATTGGGACATCAACTCCGCCTCATATTCCAAGAGGGCTTCCCATTTTTGATTTACTTCTTTTTCGTTTTGACCGTATTGTCGGGCGAATTTTAGAAAAAGGGTGTAGTGATGGGCTTCGCTGATCATAAGCTTTCTGTAAAATTTTTGGAGTGCCCTGTCGGCAATGGACTCAGAGAGCAATCGAAACCGCTCACAGCTTCTCGCCTCAATCAATGCAGCATAAAGCAGTTGATGAACCAATTGATCCATTCTGCTCCCGCCTTTGGGGAAAAACTGTTTTAAATCCCTGACGTATTCATCTTTGCGTTCTCTTCCCAACACCCAACCTCTTTCGAGTATGAGTTGATGTACCATTTCGAAATGACTCAGTTCTTCTTGAGCCAGAGCGATCATGGACTTTACGAGTTCCTTCTCCTCGGGATACCGCACCATCAAAGAAATGGCAGTACTGGCTGCTTTTTGTTCACAAAATGCATGGTCGGTTAAAATCTCGTGTATGTTTTTTTCAACGATATTGACCCAGCGCGGGTCGGTGGGAAGTTTTAGTCCAAGCATTTTTTTGTCTATAGGTCCAAATCAAATTCTTTTTTTAAAAGCTCAATTTCGGGATTAATTTTTTTCAGGTGTTTGTATTTGTCCTCTGCAGTATAGATAAAATCACTTTTCTTTTGCTCTTCGACGATGATGTCAAAGGTGATTTTATAATTATTCAATTGCTTACTTAAATGTGCAATTAGGTCAGGTAATTCTTTTGTCAACTCAATTTTATTGGATTGGCTGTTGGTTGTTAATTGTATTTTAAAGTGGTCCTTCAAGAGCGGTGGGCTCATTTCCATTAAAGCGGCGATATTATTTTCTCCTTGGTTGTTTTTCTCCTGGGTGTATTCTTGCCACAGTTGGGTCAGTGTTTCTTGACCGAAAGTTTCCTCGGCTTTGTTGACCGTTGCATTTTTTGAGGACGATTTTCTCTCGCTCTCTTTTTTAAATTGAATGCTTGAAAGGGAAAGACTGGATATTCCGATATTGGATTGTGGTCTTTCAATTTTTATTGGAGGCGGAGTATCCCCCTGAGTTTTTGGTTTGCTTTCCTCCACGGACAGGGGCGGTTCTTCGGCCTTGTATGCCACTTTTTCCTCCGCCACGACCTTCGTTTCAACGACATCGCTTTCCTTGCCATCATTGGAGAAATGGCTTGAAGGAATAATAAAATGATTTATTTTCCCTCGAAATGGAGTGAGGCCATTTGCATTAAACATAACTCAATCAGTAATCTTTTATTTTTAGTATTTCTGTAGTCCAGTTCGCATTTACTGGCCAAATCTATACCCGACAACAGCAGTGGGAGGGGAGCATTGGTGGTTTGTTCGATATATCGCTTTTGGGTGGTTTCGCTGACTTCCAACAAAGGAAGGTTTTTTTCCTCTTTGCTGACCAACAAATCCCTAAAATGTGAGGCCAAGCCAGTGATGAATTGCAATTCATCAAATCCTTTCTGTAGTATTTTGTCCAATGCGGACAATAGCCCTGGGATATCGTGATTGAGGATCAGTGTTGTGATACTAAAAAAGGTATCGTGATCCAATACATTTAAGTTTTCAGACACGGATTTTACCGTGAGGTTGCGGTTGGTGAAATTCACCATTCTGTCAAAGGTGGAAAGGGCATCTCTCATTGCCCCGTCAGCTTTTTGAGCAATCAGATCCAAGGCCTCTTCTTCAAAAGTGATCTTCTGGTCTTCCGCTATTTTTTGAAGGTGATCCTTACAGTCTTTTACGCTGATCCTTTTAAAGTCATAGGTCTGGCATCGGGAGAGTATGGTGGGGATGATTTTCTGCTTTTCTGTGGTGGCCAAGATAAAAATGACGTGTTTTGGGGGTTCCTCCAGGGTTTTGAGAAAAGCATTGAAAGCCCCAATGGACAGCATATGAACTTCGTCGATGATATATATTTTATGGGTACCCACCTGAGGGGGAATTCGCACCTGTTCGTTGAGGGATCGGATATCATCAACAGAGTTATTGGAGGCAGCATCCAATTCAAAAATATTAAAGGCAAAGTCTTGATTGGGATCGACATTGTCTAGGCCATTGATCTTTTTGGCCAAAATACGGGCACAGGAGGTCTTGCCTACACCGCGTGGGCCACAAAAGAGCAATGCTTGGGCCAATTGATTTTTTTCAATGGCGTTTTCTAAAGTCTGGGTAATGGCTTTTTGCCCTACCACTTCTTCAAAAGTTTTAGGACGGTACTTTAGTGCAGAGACAACAAAGGTTTCCATAATTGATGGTGTCTAAAACAAAGATAAAAATAGAACGCTGACCCTTGGGGAGAGAGAAAACAAATTCAGCTTAAATTATCAACAAAAGACTAAATTTGCAAATGGCAGGCTGTCTTATTGCTCTTTGAAAAAAGAGAGGAAAGTCCGGACACCACAGAGCAGTATAGCGGGTAACGCCCGTCGTCCGCCCAGGCGGATAGGACCAGTGCAACAGAAAGCAAGTACAGTTCGGCTGTAGTGAAATCAGGTAAACTCTATACGGTGCAACGCCAAATAAGATTGCTTTTGAGGACGGCTCGTCCGATGCAATTGGGTAGGCGGCTAGAATGTTGCAGTAATGTAACATCCAGATAAATAATAAGACACGACAGAATCCGGCTTACAGGCCTGCCTTTTTTTATCCTTTAAAAAAACTGAATACATTGCTCCCGTATTTTCTCGAATGGGAAAAGTATGGGTGTTCATCCAACGATAGATGCGTACTGTGTTCTATGATCAAAATTCCCGTTTCCCCTACAAGCTTTTTGGAAAAAACGGTTGCTATGATTTCGTTGTACTGATCCAGACTCATATCGTAGGGGGGATCTGCGAATATCAAATCGAATTTTGTTTTAACAACAGATAAAAACTTCAGTACCTCTATTTGGGTGACTTCTATTGGGAGTTCCAATGTTGCTGCAGTTTTTTTGATATAGGCCACGCACATTATGTTTTGATCTACAGCATGTATGGCTTTTACCCCTCTGGAGCCAAATTCATAGCTGATGCTTCCTGTACCGGAAAAAAGATCCAATACGGCTATATGCTCCCAATCGAGCTGGTGCTGAAGGATGTTAAACAAGGCCTCTTTGGATCGGTCGGTGGTAGGTCTTACAGGGAGCTTCTTTGGAGGGGAGAGTTTTCGGCCTTTGTGTATTCCCGAGATGATACGCATCGGTCAAAAAAGATTAATGAAATAGGGCGCAGGATGCTCTTTTCCATCAAACAACAACCATTCTCCTTCCTGGGCAAAACTTATCTTCTCGTGGTGACTTTCTAGGGCGGTGTAATATTTTTTATAGCGGTCGTACTTCCCAAAAAATTGGATGCGAAACGACTCCGGAGAAAGGGATAACTCTTCGGCTACCGCCATGATAAAATAAAGGAAACCATTTTCGTTTTTATAGGAGTAGGTGTTAAAAAAAAGGAGATCCTCTCCTTTATTGACCAGCAGATCGAATTGATCATCCTGAAGGTGGAGATTCATCACCGTTTCTCCCAAAGGGTTTGATGAGGCACTCAGGTCATACAGTGTCTGGGTATAGTGTGAAAATGAAATGTCTTTAAAATAAAATTTTAAGGTTTTCTGTATTTGATCGTCAATAGAAAATAATATTTGAATCTTTTCGTCTTGGGTTTGATTTTCTGCAATGTTCAATCCCTTATCCAGATCAATATTGTAGTTGAGATAGGTTTCTTTATTGTTGGGGTTGTAAAGTTCTTTGGGTACAAATGTGGCAGGTTGATTGAAAAATACCGCTTTGATTTTCTCTTTTTCTAAACAGGAGTCCTTTTCCAGTAGTTTTGCAAAGGCGTCGCTTTGCTCAATGGGGTGAAAATCCAAGGGGTAAAACTTGCATTTATCTTTTGTACAAAAAGAAAATCCACCCTTAAAAATTTGGATGGATAGTTCATTGTCTTGTATGGTATTTTTACTGAGTGGCATCAAATATGGTGGGCCAGTTTCCATTGGTGCTTACTTCCGTAAGAGATCCCAATATAATGGCCGGGCCATTGACACCATCGACCGAAACGGTTTCGTTTTCAAATCTCAATAAATCTGAGTCTTGATCGTGTAGGATGATATTTTTGGAGACTTTAACCTCAAACACAGGAACTTTATAACCATTTTTGTCAATGATATCGGCATTGATCTCGAATTTGGAGTCAACACCTTCTATGGGTACTGAGGCGAAGTCTTTATAAGCATTGGAATTTTTGAATAAAGAATCTTTAACGGGAACAAAACCAAGGGTATCGACGACGACGACTTCCCGCAACATGTCAATTCTATAAACTTTGTCATATTCCATGTAAGAAGAATCTCGCTTTTGTATCAGGGTGAAAATCCCATTGTCAACGAATTTGACCAAACTATCAAAGTTATTACTGTAAATACCAGTAACATCTTTGTGGGCGATTTGGGCTTTGCGAATATCTTTTAATTTGTTAATTACTTTCGCATAACGTTCGTTTTTAGTCTTGTTGAAATTGATCGGCCCATTGATGGCGTCATAAATCTTATAGCTAAAGAAGATGGCAAGAATCCAAAGTACGGCTTGAAGCGCAATTTTCATGGTTTAATAATTTATACTATCAACAAATCTACAATTTTTTTTGAATCGTAAAAGTTTTACAAATGAATTATATTGGTAGAAAATAAGCGAGATGTCAAACCCGTCTTTCCATCTAATTTTAAAAGAAAAATTTAGATTTCAACCTACCCCCTCTCAAGAAAAGGGTTTTGAAAAAATCGCGCATTTTCTTTACGAAGCTCCCAGTGATTCCATTTTGTTGATCAAAGGCTATGCCGGTACAGGCAAAACCACATTGATCGGACATTTGGTACAACAATTGGCCCAGATTAGGAAAAAATCCGTTTTGATGGCGCCTACGGGCAGGGCCGCCAAAGTTTTGTCCGCATATGCCAAAAAGAATGCTTTGACCATTCATAAAAAAATATACTTTCCAAAAGCGGATAGTGGCGGAGCGGGGATACAATTTACACTGAAAGAAAACAAACACACCAACACCGTTTTTATCGTCGATGAATCTTCAATGATTGGCGATGACCGTCAACAATCCAAACTTTTTGAAAACGGTTCATTGCTGCATGACCTGGTACAATATGTTTACGAAGGTGAAAATTGCAAACTGATTTTTGTAGGAGATACAGCTCAGTTGCCTCCTGTGCATCTTGGACTGAGTCCCGCGCTGGACGAGGAGGAATTGGCCGCCCAATTCAATGCTGCCGTTTACAGTGTGACTTTGGAGGATGTCGTCCGCCAAAAGTCTGAATCCGGTATTTTATTCAACGCAACCCAAATCCGAAAGCGCTTGGTCAAAGACCAGTTTGCGGGCTTTCAATTTCATTTGGAGGGCTTTAAAGACATCTGTCGAATCGTGGAGGGTAATGCGTTTTTAGAGCTACTGGAAAATGCCCTCCAAACCGATGGTACGGACGAAACCGTTTTGATCGTTCGATCCAACAAAAGAGCCAATCTCTACAATAAAAGCATTCGTGAGCAGATCCTTTTTTTGGAGTCCGATTTATCCGTTGGTGATCAGTTGATGGTGGTCAAAAACAATTATTTCTGGTTGGGTGCCGACTCCCAACCTGGATTTATCGCCAATGGCGATGTGATTTGTATCCAGCGCATCAATAAATATGTTGACCGCTACGATATGAAATTTGCCGAGGTTCATGTCCAAATGGTGGATTATCCCGAAGAGCCTTCTTTTGATACGGTCCTTTTACTGGATACTCTTCAGAGCGAAACTGCCAATTTGGGTTATGAACAAGCCCAACTGCTCTATCAGAAGGTGTCGCAAGATCACGCCCACGAAAAATCCAAATACAAACGTTTTCTAAAGGTCAAAAACGACCCCTATTTTAATGCGTTACAAGTCAAATATTCCTATGCCATCACTTGTCATAAGTCCCAGGGGGGGCAATGGAAAAACGTTTTTGTAGAACAACCCTATTTGCCCGATGGACCAGACAAAGATTATTTTAGGTGGCTCTATACGGCCATTACCCGAGCCAAAGAACAGTTGTATTTGATCGGATTTGGAAAGGAGTATTTTTAAGGTTGATTTTTTTATAATAAAAACCCAATAAAATTACCCTTAAAGATAAAATTTGTCCTTTCTTTTGTAGGCATGAAAACAGTTTCGATCATCCCTGCGCGCTATGACTCCACGCGCTTTCCCGGAAAGTTGATGCAGCTTTTGGGCGATAAAACAGTTATTTTAAGAACCTATCAAAACGTTGTCGCTACAGGGCTTTTCGATGAGGTAGTAGTGGCCACAGACAGTGAAATCATCGCTAAGGAAATTTCTGACAATGCCGGCCGTGTGGTCATGACACGAAGCGACCATCAATGCGGCAGTGATCGTATCGCCGAAGCCGTCGCAGCAATGGATGCCGATATTGTGGTCAATGTTCAGGGTGATGAACCTTTTGTGGATGGTAAAAGCCTGAAGAAGCTGATCGATGTCTTTGGAGCCGACCCCCAGAAGGAAATCGCTTTGGCTTCCTTGATGACCCCACTAAAAGCAACCGCAGAAGTTGAAAACCCCAGTGTGGTCAAAGTAATTGTTGACCTCAATCATTTTGCACTTTATTTTTCTCGTTCGCCCATTCCTTTTGATCGTGACAACGATCAAGTTCCACCCTATTTCAAACATATTGGGGTCTATGCTTTTCGAAAAGAGGCTTTGATAGAATTCAGTCAGCAGGAGATGACCCCTCTGGAGTCGGCCGAAAAAATTGAATGCATCCGCTATCTCGAACACGGAAAGAAAATTAAAATGATTTTGACCCAAAACCTCAACTTTGAGATTGACACTCCCGAGGACTTGGAACGTGCCAAAGCCCATTTGAATCAATTGAATTCCAGATGATTTCCGGATGGGCCAAATTCCTATTCCTCCGTTTGATGGGTTGGAAGATTGAGGGTGAATTCCCTTCTTTGAACAAGTTTATTGTTGCGGTATTTCCCCACAATAAGAACTTTGACTTTATCATTGGGGTATTGACCCGAGCCGTGCTGAAAGAAAAGATCAGTTATGTGGGTAAGCAAGAATTATTCAATCCACTGACGGGTTGGTTTTTTCGGGCCTTGGGGGGTACCCCCGTCATCCGAAACGCCAACGAAAACCAAGTGACCGCCATCGCACAAATTTTTAAACAGAAATCGCTTTTTAGGATGGCCATTGCTCCAGAGGGCACCCGCAAAAAGGTGGACCGTTGGAGGACTGGATTTTATTATATCGCCCTCGAGGCAGATGTCCCCATATTGTTGGTGCATTTTAATTATCTCGCCAAAAAAGTATCCTTTTTAAAGTTGTTTTATCCTACCGGGGATATTGAAAAGGATTTTAAAGAAATGGAGGCCTGTTTTGATTTGGCCTCAAAAAATTGATTTTGCATTCAAATTAATGACTTTGCCTTTACGGAAAGCATGGACGACTCCTGCTGTCTTGAAATGTTTTTGTCTCACTGAATTGATTGTATAAAAAAGCAATTTGGAATGAGAAAAAACGGTTGGCAGGACAAAAGCTGTTTTTATGGGTCAATAATTTGGGACGTCTTTTAAAGAGAAGCGTCAATCTCTTGTCTTTTTTAATTCCCAATGAAAGCGAACACCACCAAAACAAGTTTTATGGACAGGGAGCAATGCCCCATTTCGAGATCTGCTCATTGGAACGCCGACACTGCCAATTGGATCGTATCGATATCACCTCCCAGCATAAATATCCGTTTGATTTTAATTCCATCATCACTTGATGGGCTTTTAGGGCATCATCAGGAATATTATGATGTGAATAGAAGATCCCAATGTTTCCATTCTCTATTATTTTCTGACGAATTTCGATCTGTTCCTTGCCTTCCCAACCGATTTCTAATGGAAAATAGAGAGATAAGATTTCCATCAGTTTCAAGCTGTCCCTCTCTTTGATTTGCTCGTTGAGGGCTATTCTGTCTATGGAATGGACTTTAAAGGGGTCTTTGCCAAAAAACAGCTGTGCTTCTTTAAGAACTTCATTGGGCTGGGAAAAAATGGATACAGACCAAAGCATCAAAGATGTTAATAGGTTTAAATGAGGTCTCATGGGGTAAGGGGCTTTAAGGGGCTTATTAACTATATTTATTAATGTTTATAGAGCCATTTATTCTTGTATATCCATGGCGTGATAGACGTTTTGAACATCGTCGTCTTCTTCTATTTTTTCAATCAATTTCAGTACTTCTTCCTGCTGTTCCTCCGTTAGTTTTTTGGTGAGCTGTGGGATGCGTTCAAAACCGGAGGACAAGATTTCGATGGACCGATTTTCCAATTCTTTTTGTATGGCGCCAAAATGCTCAAATGGAGCAAAGAGAAGGATGCCGTCTTCATCCTCAAAAACTTCCTCTACACCGTGGTCAATGAATTCCAGTTCTATTTCTTCTAAATCAATACCTTCCGAGGGAATTCTAAAGTTGCAGGTATGATCAAACATAAATTCAACAGAGCCTGAGGTGCCGAGGTTGCCGTTTCCTTTGTTGAAATAACTTCTTACATTGGCCACGGTGCGGTTGTTATTGTCGGTGGCGGTTTCTACCAAAATTGCAATTCCATGGGGGGCATAGCCTTCAAATAAAACTTCTTTGTAGTTTTGGGTTGATTTGTCAGAGGCTTTTTTTATAGCCCGTTCTACATTTTCTTTGGGCATATTGGCAGCCTTGGCATTTTGAATCACTGCCCTCAGTCTTGAGTTATTGTCGGGATCGGGGCCCCCTTCCTTTACGGCCATGACAATATCTTTTCCAATGCGTGTGAAGGTTTTGGCCATGGCAGACCAACGTTTCATTTTTCGGGCTTTTCTGAATTCAAAGGCTCTTCCCATTTTTTGACTACTTATATCTACAAATATAAAAACTATTGAAAATCCTTTCTCACCAAAGACAGATCGTCTAAGATTTCTGTATAGGAAAAAAGGAGATTGTTGGGAAGTTTGTTTCTTTTGGCCAATACAGCCAAATAGCGCATTTGGTTGGTGGTATAGACTTGCTTATAGACAGCAGGCCTCTGATATCGCTTTTGAACCAACAATTTGATAAAATCAAAATGATGGATTAAATCCGTACTGCCCAGATGGAAAATTCCCGTGAGTTGTTGATTGATGATATAGTGGATCTGTTGGCTCAACTTGACGTCATTGTTGACGTTGATGATGGTGTTGGGAAATACCTCAATGGCTTCATTATTTTGTATGGCTTCATCCAAGGCTTGAATTCTCGGAGAGTGATTCCCAAAAACTATCGGTAAACGCGCCAGCACAAACTTGGCTGAAGGCAATCGCAAGAGATCATTTTCGATTTTAATCTTGTAACGGCCATAAATACTTTCGGATAGGGTTTTATCATACTCATAGGAGGGAAAATGTTCGAAGGTGTCGAAAACATTGGCAGAGGAAAGAAACATCAATCTGCAGTCGGACCGATCGATCAAATCAATCAAAAATTCGTGGGTTTCAATCGATGCCTCAAAAGACCCCCTTAGGGCAGAGATGATCAATTTGGGTTTGACCTCCTTTATAATGGTTTCAAGCCCCCCTTCTTCCATATTGAAATGGAAAAAATGGTGGTTGTTTCCATAGCCTTTTTTGGTAAAATAAGTTCCAAAGGTGTCGTAATAAGAGTTCAATTCCTTGTATAGGGCATTGCCTATAAATCCACTGGCGCCAAGAATTAAAATTCTTTTCACGGGCGAATTATTTAATAAAAGGAGGTTTTATGACCGTTGCGGGAACAAACTTTTCTCTAATTTCTACCAATAAGGTATGGCCAGGTTGGGCATGGGCGTTTTTGACATAACCCATCCCAATTCCTTTTTGAAGGGAGGGGGACTGGGTGCCGGAGGTTACTTTGCCTATTGGATTTTGATCGACGTCAAAAAGGCCATAGCCCGATCGGGCTATACCCCGCTCCTCGATGATAAAACCGATGAGCTTTTCTTCGGTGCCTCCCGCAATGGTTTTTTGATGAGTTTCTGCATTCAAAAATCCGGTTTGGGGTCGGGTTACCCAACCCAGACCAGCACTGATAGGAGAGGTGTTGTCGTCAATTTCATTTCCATACAAGCAATAGCCCATTTCCAGTCGTAAGGTATCTCGGGCAGCGAGGCCAACGGGGATTATTCCGTAATCCTGACCAGCTTCCATGATGGCCCTCCAAAGATGCCTTGCATTTGAAGGATCAAAATAAATTTCAACTCCGCCAGCGCCAGTATAACCAGTAGTTGCGATCAAAACATCATCAATCCCCGCCAGGGTGGTGGTTAAATGGCTGTAATGCTTCATTGTGGTGAGATTTGCCTCACAAAGGGATTGTACAGTCGCCATGGCATCCGGGCCTTGAATGGCCAACAAGGCTATTTTTTCAGAGATATCCTTAAGTTCGGCTTTAAATTTTTGATTGAATTTTTGAATGTGTTTCCAATCTTTTTCAATATTGGCCGCATTCACCACCAAAAGGTATTTTTGAACATCCACTTGATAAACAATCAGGTCATCTACGATCCCTCCCTGTTCGTTGGGGAAATAATTGTACTGTGCCTTACCGGGCTGGAGCTTGGATATGTCATTACTGCAAATGAATTGTAATAAATCGAATGCTTGAGCCCCCTCCACAGTGAATTCACCCATATGTGAAACATCGAAAACGCCTACGCCTGATCGAACGGCCAAATGCTCTTGTTTGATCCCAGAATATTGGATGGGCATTTGATAACCACCAAAGGGGGCCATTTTAGCACCCAATTCTAAATGAAAATCGTTAAATGGGGTTATCTTCATCAGTTATTTTTTACAAAAATATTACTTTTAGGCCACAAGATTGTTGAAACACTCACCTAAAAACTTATACCATGAGTCCGTTGATTAATTTTTACTTTCTCGCTTTGTTATCTATTTTTCCTTTTGGGCTTTCCGCTCAAAAATCAAAATTATCCCCGGCGCACTACCAAGAAAAGCGAGCGGACTTTCGGGAGAAATTGCCCGAAAATAGTGTGGCGGTTCTTTTCAGTGCCCCTATCCGTAACCGAGCCAACGATGTGGACTACATTTACCATCAAGATCCTAATTTTTTCTATTTGACGGGTTGGCATCAGCCCCATTCGGTTTTGATCATATATAAAAACCCACAACGGGACGAAGAAGGTATTTATCATGAAAAAATTTACGTTCCCGAGCGTGACGATTATATGGAAATGTGGAACGGAAGGCGTTTCGACCTGTCCAAAGTTAAGCAACTTGGATTTGATCGTGTTGCCGAACGATCTGTATTCAAGGAGGATGCTCAAAATTTTGAACGTTTTGAGAAAGTGTTGCATTTTGAATTTAATAACGACATTCGAAATCAAAAGATGTATGTTTTGAGAAATGGTAGAAGATCAAAAGTGGATGACCCCAACGATCTGTTTGATTTAAAGGCCAACTTTAGAGCAGCCATCAACTTCCCCAATGATTTCAATCCCAATCGTCATGCAGCTTATCAAGTAATCATGGAAGCTGAGGATGACAATCTGGAGGAGGTCACTGCTGCAATCCAAAGCATCATCGCTCGAGACAGTCTTTTAATTGAAGATCCGATCATCAAAGATTTTCTCGATCAACCCGTTCAAACGCATTACAAAGAAGCCAAGAGAAAAACCGCCTTTGCTTTGAGAAAATACAATTTTGATATTGAACTATTACCAGCCATTATGGCCGATATGAGAGAAATTAAAAGTAAAAATGAAATTGACCTGCTTAAAAAAGCGGTCGCCATTTCTGTGGTTGGGCAAATTGAGGTAATGAAAGCCATGCACCCTGGTATGAGTGAGAGAGAAATTCAAGGCATTCATGAATTTGTCTATCGAAAATATGGTGCTGCAGATGAAGGTTATCCCTCCATTGTCGGGGCAGGGGAGAATGGCTGTGTTTTGCATTATATTGAAAACGACAAAGAAGAATTGAATAACCAATTGGTATTGATGGACTTAGGTGCTGAGTTTTATGGTTATACAGCCGATGTAACCCGAACCATTCCCGCCAATGGTATTTTCAGTCCTGAGCAGAAAGCATTGTACCAAATTGTATATGATGCCCAAGAGGCCGCTATCATAGCGGCTCAAATAGGGACTAATTTTAGTGAGCTTTACCAATTGTCCTATGAGATCGTCGCCAACGGATTGTTACAGTTGGGAATCATTAGTGAAGCGGCTGAGGCGAGAAAATATTATCCCCATGGCCTTTCTCATCATATTGGATTGGACGTTCACGATCCAGGCAATTATGGCGTATTGCAGCAGGATATGGTCATCACCATCGAACCGGGAATCTATATACCAGAAAACAGTCCCTGTGATCCCAAGTGGTGGAACATCGGTATCCGTATTGAAGATGATGTTTGGATCACTTCACAAGGCCCGGTCAATTTATCAGCGGCTGCTCCCAGAGATTGGAAGGGTATAGAGGTATTGATGGCTCAGGAAAGCCCGCTCACCAATTTTAAGTTGCCAGACATGGACACCTTAGTTGAGTAAATACGCCTTCAACTCGCTGTAATCCCTGATGGGAATACTTTCTTTTTCTTTGGAAAGAGTGCTATTAAGACGTTCTGGTACCTCAACCTCTATTTTAAGTGTTTTTTTGACCACGTCAATAAATTTGACGGGATGGGCTGTTTCCAAAAACACACCGTAATGATCTTCACCATGTTGAGATAAATATTCCTTGAGTCCCAAATAGCCCACGGCCCCATGAGGATCTGCTACATATCCTTTCAGATCGTAGATCTCTTTGAGTGCTTCTTTTGTTTCCTGATCGGTGTATCGGAAGGCAGAAAGTATTTTCTTCATTTTCACCACGTCGTTATTGAATATCTTCTGGATTCGGATGAAATTGCTAGGATTACCTACGTCCATGGCGTTGGAAATGGTTTGAATGGTGGGTTGTGGGTCATAGATTCCTGTCTCCATATATCTTGGAACGGAGTCGTTTGCATTGGTACTGGCAATAAAATGGTCAATAGGCAATCCCATTTTTTGTCCCATAATACCGGCACAAATGTTTCCAAAATTTCCACTTGGGACAGAAAAAACCAGTTTTTTGTTCAGATGTTTTAGACTCCTGTAGGCGATGAAGTAATAAAACATTTGAGGCAACCACCGGGCGATGTTGATCGAGTTGGCAGAGGTCAACCCGATACTGGACAATTCGGCATCCAAAAAGGCTGACTTCACCATTTCCTGACAATCGTCAAAAACCCCGCCAACCTCCAAAGCGGTGATGTTTTGTCCAAGTGTAGTGAGTTGTTTTTCTTGAATTTCACTCACTTTACCTTTGGGGTACAGAATTACCACTTCAACCCCTTCAACCCCCAAAAAACCATTGGCTACGGCCCCGCCGGTATCTCCGGAAGTTGCAACCAATACGGTTACTTTTTCTTTGCTTTTTTCATTAAAGTGGCCTAATGATCGGGCCATAAATCTTGCCCCTACGTCTTTGAAGGCCAAGGTGGGGCCTTGAAACAATTCCATTGCGGCAATTTGATCTGTGATTTCTATAATTGGAAATTCAAAATCTAGGGTTTCTGTAACAATTTCCATTAGCTTTTCCTTCAATATCTGATTCCCTACATAGGGTTTGATGACTTTATAAGCCATTTCAGGGATACTCATTTTTTCAATTTCATCGAAAAAACTATGAGGCAGCTGTGGGATGGATTCAGGAAAATAGAGGCCACGGTCGGGTGCCAAACCTTTCTTTACGGCCTCGTGGAATTGTGTAGATTTAGAGTTGTAATTTAGACTGTAATATTTCATTGATTTGAAAGTACTTTTATCCCTTGATGGTTAATTGGGGAGCGGTGAATGTCGTAATTGAGTCCAGAGGGTGATATCGTCTTTTTCAAAGCATTTGCAACACTTTTTGCAATTTGATCCCCTTTTGTTAAAGCAAAAACAGAGGGACCAGAACCAGAAATTCCAAAACCGAGGGCACCAGCCTCTATGGCACTCTTTTTTAAGGAATCAAACTCTGGAATCAACAATGATCTCATGGGTTCTACTATAACGTCATTTAAACTTCTTGACATGAGTTCAAAGTCCTCTGTATAAAGAGCAGCAATAAAAGCGCCTAAGTTTCCCCATTGTTGAATGGCTTTTTCCATGCTGACCTCTTTCTTGAGAATTTCTCTGGCGTGTATTGTTTTTAGTTCAATTTTTGGATGAAGAATCACCGCGTTCAATTCACTTGGACTTGAAAGTTGGATTACTTCTAAGGGATGAATGCTTCTGACCAAGGTAATGCCTCCCAAAAGCACAGGAGCAACGTTATCTGCATGGGGTGATCCACTGGCAGCGCTTTCTCCTTCCATAGCAAATGCGATCAACTCGTGGGGTGTATAAGGTTGACCTAACAACGCATTGATTCCAAAAACGGCACCTGCAGCACTTGCAGCACTGCTTCCAATGCCGCTGCCCGCTTTGATTTTTTTGTAGATTTCGATTTCAAAACCATGGTCGCAAGGATGGGCATTGAGGAGAGCCAGTGCGGCGACACCTGCCACGTTTTTATTGACATCATAGGGAAGATCTTGCCCTTCGATTTTGGAAATTTTAACCCCTTTAGATGCTGTTTTTCGGATGATCATCTCATCCCCTACAGGATCAAGGCAGAATCCCAAAACGTCGAATCCACAGGAAACATTTGCCACACTGGCAGGAGCAAAAATTTTAATTTCCTCCATCTTATTGTTTTCCTATTCTAATTATATCAGCAAAAATACCCGATGCTGTTACATCGGCTCCAGCTCCAGCTCCCTTAACAATTAATGGTTGTTCCTTGTATCGATTGGTGTAGAAAAGTATGATATTATCACTTCCTTCCAAATTGTAAAAATCGTGTCCTTCTTTGATCAATTGGATGCCTACTTTTGCTTTTCCGTTCTCGAGCTGAGCAACATATTTCATTTTAGCTTTTTCTCGATCTGCTTGCTCCAACATTTTCTCAAAGTGTTGGCTGTGTTTTAATAGTGACTCAAAGAATGATTTGTTGTCTTTTGTGTCCAGACACTCTTGAGGTAAAAAAGATTCATTTTCAATTTCACTCAGTTCAATATTCATCCCACTTTCTCGAGCTAAGATCAAAATCTTTCGCGCTACATCAATTCCACTGAGATCGATTTTTGGATCGGGTTCTGTAAAGCCTTTTTGCTGTGCCGCTAAAACTACGTCGTGGAATGAGCTGTCTTTTTTAAAGTGGTTGAATACAAAATTCAAACTGCCCGATAATACGGCTTGTATTTTAATGATTTGATCTCCGGAGGCGATTAAATTGTTTAAAGTATCGATGATGGGTAATCCTGCCCCTACGTTTGTCTCAAAAAGATAAGGACTGCCAAATTTCCTCGATATTTTCTTTAGGTTGAGATAATTGTTTAGTTCATCTGCCGCTGCAATTTTATTACAGGTCACCACTCCTATATTGTTGTTGAGGTACCTTGCATATTCATAGGCAATGATTTCACTGGCGGTATTGTCAACAAAAATACTGTTCCTAAGATTGAGTTTTTTGGCATGTTCAAAAAACAAGTCCATATCGGCTGGGGTTTTGCTCTCCTCAAGCATTGATTTCCATTGAGACAAATCGATGGCATCGTCGCCCAAAATCATTTTTCGGGAATTGGAAATACCAATGACCCGAATTTTTAACCTCAGATTTTCAATTAAATACTCCGTTTGTTTTTCAATTTGTTCCAAAAGTTTACTTCCCACATTTCCCACACCGGTCACAAAGAGATTCAACTCTTTAATTTGCGCTTCAAAGAAACTTTCATGAAGGGTGTTGATAGCTTTTATAACATTTTTTTTGTCGATGATAATGGAAATATTTCTTTCAGAGGCCCCTTGAGCAATTGCTCTGATATTAATGTTATTGGCTCCCAAGCTGCTAAAAAGTCGGCCACTGATGCCTTGATGATCTTTCATTTTTTCCCCAACTACGGCGACATTGACCATATCCTTTTCGATCTGTGCTGGATTTACTTTGTTGGCTGTGATTTCAAAGCTGAATTTTTGATCAATTACTTTTTTGGCTTTCGTAGCTTCTTCCTCTTTTACAGCAATACAGATTGAGTACTCTGAGGAGGCTTGGGTGATCATGATTACATTGATATTTTCTTCAGATAAGGCCTCAAAGAACCTTTTTGAAAAACCCGTGATACCAATCATTCCGCTGCCTTCCAAATTGATCAATGCGACCTTGTCAATGTGGCTGATTCCCTTGACAATTTCACCATTCTCAATCATTGGACTATTATCAACTATTGTTCCTTTTTCATCACGGGCAAAAGTGTTTTTAATGGTGATGGGAATGTTCTTTTCAATCAGGGGTTGAAGGGTAGGGGGATAGATTACTTTGGCACCAAAGTGGGACAATTCCATGGCCTCGTAATAACTTAATTTATCAATCGGTTTGGCCTGAGCTACAATTTTGGGATCTGCCGTATACATTCCGCTAACATCGGTCCATATTTCCAAAACATCAGCTCCTAGGGCACTGGCAATGATCGCAGCCGAATAGTCAGAGCCACCCCTTCCCAATATCGTGGTTTCTCCCTTATTGTTGCTTGCAATAAATCCTGGAAGCAGGACAACATCAGCTGTATTGTTTTGGAAATGGTTTCTTATGGCTTTATCAGAAAACTCGTGATCTACGATTACTTTTCCCTGGTGCGTCTCAGTTTTGATTAGCTCCCTGCTGTCTTTGAGTGTAGCGTTTATTTCATTGTATTTGAGGGCTTCATAAATAATATTGCTTGAAAGTATTTCACCATAGGATAAAATGGTGGCATTATTTTTTGGAGTGGCCTCATTCAGCAGTTGGATGGCATCCAAACGAGACTCTAACTCATTGATGTTTTTTTTGAGAAAGCTTATGATTGCACTTTGAAATTCAATGGGAACAAATTTTTTAATGATTTCAAGATGGCGACTTTCAATTTCCAAAAGTAGTTTTTTATAGGAGGTATCCCCATATTGAGCAAATGAAAGCATATCAGTAAGCAAATCTGTAATCCCTCCCAATGCGGAAACGACAACTGCTACTGGTCCTTCTTGTTGTTTAATAATATCGAGAACATTTGTTAGACTATCAGAATTCGCTACGGATGTTCCACCAAATTTTAAAACTTTCATTTTATTTTTTCTTTATGTCCAATCCAATGAATGGGTAACGGAAATTGGATGTGAGTGGGTTGAAATTTTGAATTTTGTTTCAAAGATTTGAAGACAGGCTGTCATAATATTATATGTGATGATCTCCCCCCAAAGGGGTGGTCATGGTCAAAGTAGTAAGGGAATTGGAACTGATCTTTGACCCAGCGTTGTAGAAAAGGGAGTTGTTTGTTTTCTTAATCTTCATCATTACTGCAAAAATATCACAAAACAATCAGCTTTAAAATTTTTTGGGATAAATTTTAAAGGCGACAAAACACAAAAAAACCATCTTAAATCGATGGTTTTTCCCATTTTAGTGGAACGTTTTATTTTTCTTCCGAATGTTGAATTTGAAGTTTTTCTTTACCCTTGCTATGGTCAATGATGATTTCGTCATCATCTTCAATTTTGTTGTTGACCACACTTTCTGCCAATAAATCCTCGATGTATTTTTGGATGGCCCTGTTGAGTGGTCTAGCACCATATTTTTTATCATAGCCTTTATCACCGATAAAAACCTTGGCCGCCTTAGTAAGCGTTATTTTGAAACCAAGTTTTTCAACCCTTTTTGTTAGTTTAGCCAACTCAATTTCAACAATTTTATCAATATCTTCTTTTTCAAGGGTATTGAATATTACGATATCGTCTACACGATTTAGAAACTCAGGAGCGAAAGTTTTTTTCAATGCACTCTCAATTACTCCTCTTTCAATATCAGAAGCCTGAGACTTCATATTGGATGTTTCAAAACCAACCCCAGTTCCAAAATCTTTTACTTGTCTCGCACCAATATTTGAGGTCATGATGATGATGGTGTTTTGGAAGTTGATCTTACGACCGAGACTGTCCGTCAAAAAGCCATCGTCCAAAACTTGCAGTAACATGTTGAAGACATCGGGGTGTGCTTTTTCGATTTCATCGAGTAAAATTACGGAGTAGGGTCGACGTCTTACCTTTTCACTGAGTTGTCCCCCTTCCTCATATCCGACATATCCAGGGGGGGCTCCAATAAGACGTGAAATGGCAAATTTTTCCATATACTCACTCATGTCCACGCGGATGAGATTTTCTTCAGAATCGAAAATTTCCTTGGCTAGAATTTTAGCAAGTTGTGTTTTTCCTACCCCAGTTTGACCGAGGAAAATAAAAGAACCTATGGGACGATCAGGGTCTTTAAGTCCTGCCCGGTTTCTTTGAATGGCCCTGACGACCCTTTCAACGGCTTCTTTTTGGCCAATGATTTTTTCTCCAATGCTGTCAGTTAGGTGTGCAAGTTTGTTTTTTTCGCTTTTGACAATTTTATTGACTGGGATATTGGTCATCATGGACACAACATCGGCAATGTGGGTTTCATTCACTGTAACTCGGTTGAGTTTGGAGTCCTCTTGCCATCTTTCTTGAGCTTCGATTAGGGTTTTTTCTACACGTTTCTCGTCGTCTCTGAGCTTGGCAGCCTCTTCATATTTCTGTTTTTTAACGACTGAATTTTTATGTTCTTTGACTTTTTCAAGTTCTTCTTCCAGTTTGATGATCTCATCAGGTACATTCATATTGTTGATGTGAACGCGAGATCCGGCCTCATCCAGTGCATCAATGGCTTTGTCTGGGAGATAACGATCAGTCATGTAGCGAGCAGTGAGTTCAGCACAGGCTTTTAGCGCATCATCGGTATAGGAAACGTTGTGATGATTTTCGTACTTATCCTTGATGTTTCTTAAAATCTCGAGTGTTTCCTCCACAGTTGTCTCTTCAACCAAAACTTTTTGAAATCTCCTTTCCAGCGCACCATCTTTTTCGATATTTTGACGATATTCGTCAAGGGTGGTTGCACCAATACATTGGATTTCGCCTCTGGCAAGGGCAGGTTTAAACATGTTGGAGGCATCCAAACTTCCTGTCGCCCCACCCGCTCCAACGATGGTATGTATCTCATCTATAAAAAGGATGATGTTGTCATTTTTTTCCAATTCATTCATCACCGCTTTCATTCGTTCCTCGAACTGACCTCGGTACTTGGTTCCAGCCACTAGACTGGCCAAGTCAAGAGAGACCACTCTCTTTCCATAGAGTACCCTTGAAACTTTTTTGTGGATGATGCGAAGCGCTAAACCTTCTGCAATGGCTGATTTACCCACACCAGGTTCGCCAATGAGTAGCGGATTGTTCTTTTTCCTTCTGCTCAAAATTTGAGATACTCTCTCTATTTCTTTTTCCCTGCCGATGACTGGGTCCAACTTGTTTTTTTCGGCAAGCGAAGTGATGTCTCGTCCAAAGTTATCCAGAACAGGAGTTTTGGATTTGACATTTACTCTGGACTCTGTAGTGGGAATGAAAGGGTTTTCTTTTCCAGATTCTCCCTCCTCGTCTTTTTCTTCGGGGAATGAAGAGGCAGAGGGGATGTCCATATAATTTTGATCATCACTGGCGATCATTAATTTAAATTGTTCCTTGACGAGGTCGTAGTCAATATTGAGTTTCAGTAGTAGTTTTGTTGTAGGGTCATTTTCATTCCTGAGAATGCAAAGGAGCAAATGTGCCGTGTTGATGATATCACTCTGGAAGAGCTTAGCCTCGAGGAATGTTGTTTTTAATGCGCGCTCTGCTTGGCGGGTGAGGTGCAAATTTTTCTTGTTGTTGATGGTTTGTGAATTTTCGATCACGGCAGGGTTGAGTATCTCTACCTTACGCCTCAATTCTTCCAAATCAATTTCAATTGATTTTAAAATCGAAACAGCTTTTCCTCCTCCATCACGTAAAATCCCCAGCATGAGATGTTCAGTTCCTATAGAATTATGGCCCAATCTGAGTGCCTCTTCTTTGCTGTAGGAAATCACATCTTTAACCCTTGGTGAAAAGTTGTCATCCATGTTGATAATTATTTACCTGAATACATTTATCAAAAAATATACCAAAACTTACAGCTAATAGACAAAAAAAATATCATTTGACAAAATGCCAATTACAAAATTTAAACAGTAAATATCAATATTACCATGTTGATAAATTTGGTAAAATTTATTGCATAAATCTCAATATAGATGGCGTGTTAGCGTATTTTAGCCAATACGTAAATATTTAAAAATGGTTGACGGAGAAAAATTAATTCCTATCAATATTGAGGATGAGATGAAGTCGGCATACATTGATTATTCAATGTCTGTCATTGTGTCACGTGCACTACCTGATGTCCGTGATGGATTAAAACCAGTTCACCGTAGGGTTCTTTTTGGAATGCATGAATTAGGAATACGAGCCAATTCAGCTCATAAAAAATCCGCAAGAATCGTGGGTGAGGTACTGGGAAAATATCATCCTCATGGGGATAGCTCAGTTTACGATACTATGGTCAGAATGGCTCAGGAGTGGAGCTTGCGTTATCTGCTGGTCGATGGTCAAGGAAATTTTGGCTCTATTGATGGCGATAGCCCGGCTGCCATGCGGTACACAGAGGCCAGGATGAAGAAAATTTCTGAAGATCTATTGGCAGACATCGATAAGGATACGGTTGACCTTCAGCTTAATTTTGACGATACTTTAGAAGAACCCACCGTTCTTCCTACTCGAGTGCCCAACTTACTGATCAATGGAGCATCAGGAATAGCCGTTGGAATGGCAACGAACATGCCCCCACACAATTTGTCAGAAGTTGTAGATGGCACCATTCAGTACATTGATGATAATGATATTTCGATTGAGACTTTGATCGAAACCATTAAAGCGCCCGATTTTCCTACAGGGGGGATCATCTATGGCTACGAAGGTGTTAAAGAAGCGTTTTTGACTGGAAGGGGAAAAGTGGTCATGCGTGGCAATGCCAATATTGAAATGGTCAAAGACCGAGAGTGTATTATTGTGACAGAAATCCCTTACCAAGTCAACAAAGCGGAAATGATTCGGAAGACCGCTGAATTGGTAAACGATAAAAAAATTGAGGGCATCAGTAACATACGCGACGAGTCCGATAGGAATGGGATGCGAATAGTGTATGTTCTCAAGCGGGATGCCATCCCAAATATCGTTCTTAATAAATTGTATAAATTCACAGCGCTACAATCTTCTTTTAGCGTCAACAACATTGCTTTGGTTCAGGGCAGACCTCAATTGTTGAATCTAAAGGAACTGATTCATTATTTTGTTGAACACCGTCATGATGTAGTCGTTCGAAGAACAAAATTTGAACTCCGAAAAGCTGAGGAGCGAGCCCACATACTAAAGGGTTTGATCATCGCTTCTGATAATATAGATGAAGTGATTGCCATCATCAGAGGATCTTCCAATGCTGATGAAGCAAGAGCTAACTTGATTGCGAAGTTTGAACTCTCCGAAATTCAAGCCAAGGCCATTGTGGAAATGCGATTGAGACAATTAACCGGTCTGGAACAAGATAAGCTTCGTACTGAGTACGATGATCTGTTGGTTACCATTTCCGATTTAAAAGACATCCTCGATAAAAAGGATCGGAGGATGGATATCATTAAAGAAGAGTTGCTTCAGATCAAGGAGAAATATGGGGATGAAAGGCGATCTAAAATCGAATATGCTGGAGGAAATTTCAGTATAGAGGATATGATCCCTGATGATAAGATGGTGATAACCATTTCCCATGCAGGCTATATTAAAAGAACCCCCCTAACTGATTATAAAACTCAAAACAGGGGAGGGGTTGGACAAAAAGCGTCCACTACAAGAAATGAAGACTTTCTTGAAAACCTCTTTATAGGCACAAATCACCAATACATGTTGTTTTTTACTCAAAAAGGAAAATGTTTTTGGATGCGTGTTTATGAAATCCCAGAGGGCTCCAGAATTTCAAAAGGTCGTGCGATCCAAAACTTGATCAATATTGAACAAGACGACAGAGTAAAAGCATTTATTTGTACCCAAGACCTTAGAGATGAGGAGTACATCAACAATCATTATGTGATCATGGCCACTAAAAAGGGACAGGTTAAGAAAACAAGTTTAGAACAATATTCCCGTCCCAGAGCCAATGGAATCAATGCCATTACCGTCAAGGATGAGGATGAATTGTTAGAGGCTAAATTGACCAACGGAAATAGCCAGATTCTTTTGGCAGTTAGGTCTGGCAAAGCCATTCGATTTGAAGAAAGTAAAACCCGTCCTATGGGGCGTGGAGCTTCTGGCGTTAGGGGAATCACTCTTGCCGATGCAAATGACGAAGTTGTTGGAATGGTTTCTGTCAATGATATGGACACCAACATTTTAGTGGTTTCAGAAAATGGTTACGGAAAACGGTCTGACCTCGATGACTACAGAATTACCAACAGAGGAGGAAAAGGAGTCAAAACCATCTCTATTACCAATAAAACAGGTTCATTGGTTACTATTAAAAATGTAACCGATCAAGATGATTTAATGATTATCAACAAATCGGGGATTGCCATCCGGATGGGAGTTTCCGACCTCAGGGTAATGGGCCGTGCTACGCAAGGAGTTAAATTGATCAACCTAAGAGAAGATGACTCCATTGCTGCCGTTGCCAAAGTAATGAAAGACGATGAGGACGTAGAGGATATTTCAGATATTGATGTTCAGGGCGATACCATTGTTGAATAATTCATAACAAATCTTATTTTTGCCCCATATGTAATATTAAAAATAAACTAACTGAATTAAAACTGATGAAAAAAATCGCTTTATTGGCTTTTATGTTGCTCATTAACTTTGGTTTTTCCCAAAAAAAAGAGCTCCGAAAAGCAGAGAAATTATTCGACGAGGGAGATATTGCTGGAGCTTCACAGATTCTTACGGAATCTGAATCTATCATGGCAAATGCTGACCCGAAGATCAAACCAAGATATGAGTTTTTAAAGGGTAAAATTGCGCAAAACAACAAAGAATTTGAAGTAGCACTCGCTCTTTATAATGGGCTCAATGAAGTAGCAGACATCCAAGCTGATGTAAAGCAGCAATTGACCTTATTGTCCGCAGATATTGTCAACAGTGCGATTGATGACAATAACAATGGTGATTTTAAATCTTCAACCCATAAATTGTACCTGTCCTACACCATTGATCCAGAGGTCAACAAGGATTATCTTTACTATGCCGCATCCAGTGCTGTCAATGCCGAAATTTTCGAAGTGGCTTTGGATTACTACAATCAATTGAAAGATATGAATTACACAGGGATTGAAAAAAAATTCTTTGTAACTGAAAAATCGTCTGGGAATGAAATTGAGGTTACGGAGTCTGAATATAATCTTTATAAAAAATCAAAAGAATATGAAGGCCATAGAGAGGAGGAAACAGAATCTAAATTTCCTGAAATCGTTAAAAACATTGCTTTAATATACGCCCAATTAGGGGACAACGAGAAGGCAATGGATGCAGTAAAAGAGGCCCGACTTTCAGATCCTAATGATCTGAATTTAATTTTGACAGAGGCCAATATCTACATTCAATTGGATGAAAAAGCAAAATTCCAAGAATTGATGAGCGAGGCCATTGCTCAGGATCCCAACAATGCCAATTTGTATTATAATCTCGCTGTTGTAACCTCGGATTTGGGAGAAAAAGAGGCTGCAAGAAAATATTATGAGAAGGCCATAGAAATTGATGCAAACTTTGAAAACGCGTATTTGAACTTGGTGGCACTCATTCTTGAGGGGGAGCAAAAAATCGTTGAAGAAATGAATAGCTTGGGAACGTCTGCTGCAGATAATGCCAAGTATGACAAGCTAAAAACTCAACGTGAGGATCTCTACAAAGAGTGTGTTCCTATTTTAAACTTATTGATTAAAATTAGCAACAACGTTGACGCCATCAAAACATTGATGAATATCTATGGAACCTTGGGGGATACAGAGGGTTTCAAAGAGATGAAAGCACTTCTTAATTAAATTAGAATTCTACAATATAAAAAGCCTCTTTCGGGAGGTTTTTTTATATCATTTTTTTGATAAAGCGTAGTTTGTGGGTGTGGCTTTGTGTCTCACTGTTGAAAATACCGGATTGATCGATTCTATCAATTCTTACACATCCAGAGGCATGAATGATATGGTGATCTTCCAATAGTAAACCTACATGGGTGATGTTACCTTCCGTGTCGTCGAAAAAAGCCAAATCACCGGCTTCACTTTCTTCAATAAAACTTAGGGTTTGTCCCTGAAGCGCTTGTTGGCTAGCATCTCTATCCAAGGGGATACCGTTGATCTTATAAACGATTTGTGTAAATCCTGAGCAATCAATCCCCAACAAATTCCTCCCCCCCCATAGATAGGGTGCATTGAGAAATAAATAAGCTGTTTTTGCCAACAATTTTTTTATTTTTTTTGGTTTTATAGATTCCCCTTCAAATTGATGATTTAAAACTTTTAGCCCCCGAAGATCACTGCCGATTAGCACAGGAAATAACATTTGATCTTGATTGGTAATGTAATTGACCAAATCAGTGGATACTTTTAGTGCTGATTCGGTTATATTTTGGTATTGTTCCTGAGCCAACTCGAAAATCTGGTTTTGGTCGATCCATCCTTCATAGCCATCCCATTCCAACCTGACTTTTTTCCACCCTTTTCGCTTTTCAATGATTTTGTAACACTCCCCGTAAAGGATTTGAGATACCATTTCACTCTTGTGGCTGTTTTCTTTTCGTAAGGGAATCATTCCCAAATGGCAGATACCGTATTCCAAATCGGTTAATTTACAAAAGGGTTAGTATTCCCATTAAAAGCTAATTTATACCGTCAAAAATAATCAAATTGATTGCATATTTTTCTAAATACATGTTTTAAATTCAGAGGTGAAGCGTCTTATTTCCTTAAATTTGATTTCGTAATGTTATAAATCTTGAAAAACTTTTGGCGCTTTTTACTGACCAATCAAAATCTGATTTACAAAGGCATCTTATTGGCCACCTGTAGTTTTTTGATTGTTTATCTTTTTCCCAAAGGGGCCACTTTCAAATATGAATTTCAAAAAGGAAAACCTTGGCAGTATACTTCTTTGTATGCACCATTTGATTTTTCTGTTTTGAAGTCAAATGTTGAATTGGAGGAAGAAAGGCAAGCCATCATTAACTCCAATTCTCCCTATTACAGAGCAAATGCTGACATCATTGAGCAAGTCAGTCGCTCCTATAACACCCAATACTCCAACTTCTTTAACCTCCCTGTTTCTAGTGAATCCTACAGTAGATTATATGATTTTGGAAACCGCATTCTTAAGGAAATCTATGCCTATGGTGTTTTGCCATTGGGATTTGAGCACCAAGGGGGAAAAAGTGTTTTTTTGATTCAAGGAAATAACGAATCCACTGTTGATAGGAACGAATTTGTTAAAATTGAGGAACTTCGACAAAAATTAGAAATACTTATTCAAGACACTGAATTTCAAGACTATCTAGATCAATTTTACAAATTATTCTTTGAAGTAGTTCAGCCCAATATTTCTCTAGATGAAAAATTCACCAATAATGCCTTAAATGAATCTCTTGATGATATTTCGATTTATAGAGATTTTGTTCAAAAAGGTTCAATCATTATAGACCAAGGTGAGGTGGTTGAGGGAGAAAAGTTACAGATGCTACTCTCTCTCAAAGAAGAATATGCCTCACAATTATGGAATGAATACAATTACTATTGGATCCTGTTTGGCTATACCATTTTAGTGGTGTTGACTTTTATGTCATTGGTTTTGTTTATCAGCAACTACAGACCTTCTATTTATGAGGATAACAAAGAGATTTCTTTCATTTTCCTGAATATGGTTGGAATGATTGGACTAACCACTTTGGTGATAAATTTTGATGTTCAGTTTTTATATGCCGTTCCTATTTGTATCCTTCCCTTAATCTTAAAAACATTTTTTGACCCCAGACTGGCTCTGTTTACCCATATGATCACCATTTTGAACTTGGGATTTATCGTTCCCAATAGCTTTGAATTTTTGTTCTTACAACTGTTGGTTGGTATTGTAACCATTTTGTCGATTACACAATTGCAAAATCGAGCCAATTTATTTATCACTGTTGGAAGAATCGTTTTGGTTTATTTGGTAGGGTATATTGCCTTTACAATTATTCACGAGGGTAATATTTCTACACTCGATTTTAAGGTCATTGGATTATTTCTTCTCAATGGCTTGTTGACTTTGTTTGCCCAACCGCTGATTTATTTATTCGAACGCTTGTTTAAATTGGTTTCAGACGTTTCGCTGCTTGAACTATCTGATACCAATTCAAAGTTGCTGAAAGAAATTTCTGATCGTGCACCAGGAACTTTTCACCATTCACTTCAGGTAGCCAATTTGGCTGAGACTGCGGCCAATGAGATTGGTGCCAACGCCTTGTTGGTAAGGGTTGGGGCTTTGTATCACGACATTGGAAAAATGAGTGCTCCCACCTATTTTTCGGAAAATCAAACAGGAAGTGTTTCTCCCCATGAAGAAATGGTACCGGATCAAAGCGCCAAAATCATCATTGACCATGTCGCTGAGGGGATTAAAATGGCCAAAAAGGCAAAACTTCCAGATCGAATCATTGATTTTATAAGAACCCACCATGGCGATTCGTGGGTTTATTATTTCTATAAAAAAGCACAGGAGAGTGGGGAGGAGGTCGACGAAAAAGATTTTCGTTACCCAGGCCCAAGGCCTTTTTCTAAAGAAACTGCCATTTTGATGATGGCCGACTCTGTAGAAGCCGCCTCAAAGAGCCTTCGGGAACCTACCGTTGATAAAATTCAACAGTTCGTAGATACGATCATAAACAAGCAAATTGATGAAAAACAATTCAATGATTGCAACATAACCCTATCAGAGATTGAAACGGTTAAAAAGGTACTCTCTAAGAAGTTGATAAATGTTTATCACCTGAGGGTTGAGTACCCAGAATAGCTTCTTTCAAAAAAACTATTGTTTTGTTTGGACTTAAGAATTACATTTGCATTTCGCAATTGGAGAGGTGCCAGAGTGGTAATGGAGCAGATTGCTAATCTGTCAACGGGTAACCGTTGCCAGGGTTCGAATCCCTGTCTCTCCGCATAACAGTCCTAAAGGCCCAGTGTTTTTAGGGCTTCTTTTTTTTGGTTGCCTCTAGGGTTGCCTTTTCCTCTGATTTACAACCTTCACTCTAATATCTCAAATTTAGCAGTTTTATTTTTGAGTATCTTTAAGTATTCAAATAAAAATCTAATTCAATTTACATGATGTATATACTAACCAGGCATAGATAGCCTTAATCCCTGCTATTGCCTTAACTCAAGATTATGAAAATAACAAAACATTACTCAGATTTCCTACTGCAGTTAAACTGGAACTACTTCATCACTTGTCGAACACCTTACAAGATCCATACAATGACAGTGAGAAACTGGATAACTAAACTTCTAAAGACATCGAACAAAGTAGAGAATGTCTTCTATGTAACTGAGAGAGATAAAGGAGATTATAACAATCTACATGCTCATATGCTTATTGGAACAAACACTGATATGACCTATAAAGAAGTTAAATATGGTCTTGGTAATGTCTCTGTTGGAGATTATCAGCCTATCTATGATAGTGAAGATGTTTGTAAGTATGTAACAAAGCATATAGGTAAAGATGTGGACTATGACATTGTATTCAAAGAGATAAGCTAAAAACTTTCCAACTAATATGATTACCTGACAGTGGGGTGGGTTTTGTAGAATGGTTTTTTTTATTTAAACAGGAATGGGACTTGATATGTAATCTGTTATTGATATATTTAAATTTGTTTACATCAATCATGAGAAAAAAGCTCCTTGCCTTAATCTTATTTCCAATTGTAGCATTCAGCCAGGGGATTAATGATCCTGAGATTTCGAAAGTTCAAATATCACTTGATAACAGAACTGTTTCAGTAACTTTCACAGAATTAGTTTATGGTGGAACTGCACAATCAAATTCAACTATTGATGTAAATGATTTTACACTCATTATGTCAGGAGGTCAAGCTACTTTAAGTTCATCCACTCCTTCAACAATCAATATTAGCGGATCAACAATTAATCTTGGGATTCCATTAACGGGAACTCCAGATGGCAACGAAATACTTACAATTTTACCAGCATCAAATAGTTCAATATTTAGTATTTCTGGAAATCCTGTATCTACTTCACAATCAAGTAACACTACTAAGCTAATTCCAAATATTATAAATGAGAACTTGATTCTTTATTTAGATGCCAGTAATCCATCATCCTATCCTGGAACAGGAACTGTTTGGTATGATCTTTCTGGGAATGAAAATAATTTCAACCTTAATGGTCCTACACATAATTTATCAGGTTACTTTGATTTTGACGGTAATAATGATTTTGCAAAAACAGTTTCAACTTTAGATTTAAGCCAGTTTGACAATGTAACTGTTCAAATAAACCATCTTACAGAAAATAATAACAAAACTGAAATAACCTTTGAACATAGTGAAAACTGGAATACAAATATTGGAGGTTTTGGTCTAGCAAATCAAGATGGAGGTGGTGGTTATGTAAATAACCTTCACCATACTAATCATGATAGAGGGGGTATTTATCGAAACTATGAGGCAAATATCTTAAACGACTGGCATCAACATACTAATATTTATAGTTCAGTAGATGACACTTCAGGAAGGTTAACCTATTTAGATGGAAATTTACTTAATTTTTCAGTTCAACCATCAGGTAGTTACCCAACAGGAACAATTACTTCCAATTCGTTGAATTTTGGGAACTATCATTTTTATATAGGCTCAAGAGCGGGTTCAACACTTTTTTTTAATGGCAAAGTAAAATCAATTTTAATTTATGGATCAAAACTGAGCTCAAATCAAGTTAGTCAAAACTATTTTGCATTAAATGACATTCCTC